>JGI2172J19969_10001061_pt1 | contig 12446 bp, 15 predicted proteins | sample DeeMarSWOR230_32_FD_19969 | JGI IMG/M metagenome (IMG submission 19969)
AATTATTATGCTTTGTGCCAAAGTGACGGGTTTTAATGTCACTGCGAGGCGTGGAACGCTGAAGCAATCCTATAAAAAGGTTGGGATTGCTTCGCTTCGCTCGCAATGACAATTTATTGTATGGAAAATATAAATAAAGTTCCAAATGTATGAACAGATCGCTAGCAACAAGAGAAAGTCTTTTTTTCTCATCTTGTTTTTCGTTTGTTTGATTTTTGGTTTAGCCTGGGTTTTTGGAGAGCTGACCGATTTGGGTCCTTATGGTTTAGTCTTGGCTGCCGTCCTGGCCATTGCCATGACCTTTGGCAGCTATTATTCGAGTGATAAAATCGTCCTGGCGATAAGCAGGGCTAAACCAGTAGAAAAGAAAGATTATCCGCATCTTTATAATGTGGTGGAGGGATTGGCTATTGCAGCAGGATTGCCCAAGCCGCGCTGTTACATCATCGATGATACGGCTCCCAATGCTTTTGCTTCGGGTCGCAATCCAAAAAACTCTGTCATCGTGGTCACAAAAGGTTTGCTCCAAAAGCTGAACCGTGTAGAACTGGAGGGTGTGATTGCCCATGAGATGTCACATATAAAGAATTATGATATTCTTGTTCAGACTCTGGCCGTAGTCATGGTTGGGATTGTCGCCCTCCTCAGCGATTGGATCCTCAGGACTTTTCTCTGGGGAGGTAGAAGAAAGAGGAGCAGCAGCGGAGGTGGGAATGCTGCTGCAATCATTATTGTGGTGGGGCTAGTGCTCGCAGTGCTTTCTCCTCTAGTTTCCCAGCTTATACGATTAGCTGTTTCGCGCAAAAGAGAATTCCTGGCAGATGCAGATGGGGCTCTCCTCACCCGCTATCCTCCTGGTCTGGCTTCTGCCCTCAAGAAGCTGGCTTCAGATAGGGAGCCTTTGGAGGCAGCCAACAAGGCGACTGCTCATCTTTATATAGTGAACCCGCTCAAAGATATAAAGGGTGCAGTCAATAAATTGTTCAGTACCCACCCGCCCATCGAGGAAAGGGTAGCCGCTTTGGAGAAGATGTAATACCGTATCCCGAGTTTAATATTTTTAATATTTAAAATATTTATATTAGTTATTTTCTTGAGCCAGCGAAGATTCCTCCAAGCGAAGAAACGGGGGAGTTAAAAGCTGTTGAAAGTGCGAGGCTTTAATACTATAATTGTAATCCCTTGGCGGGGTCGTAGTTCAGTTTGGTTAGAACGCTGGCCTGTCACGCCAGAGGTCGCGAGTTCAAGTCTCGTCGGCCCCGCCAGATAACATCCCAATTTCCAGGTTTTCTAATTTTCCGAAACTCCGCATCGTGCGTCAAATGATGTCTTGCTAATATTCTTCTGGTACAGGAGTAGCTGTCAACTAATTATTACAAATTGAAAAAAATACTTGACAATATGTAATATATTTCATATATTATGTATAGTAATTATGACTTATGAGTAGTTTTTGACAAGTTAAAAAAAGGAGGTTGTTATGACACAACTAAAGAAACGGGCACTCTGGAGCNTCTTGATCTGGGGTGCAGTTCTGATTGCAATTGTTATTATTTTCTTTTCTGGGGGAGGACCGACAGCATTCTTAGAGGGCGAAAGCAAGAATACTCTTTCTCGCGTGTGCGTATCAATAGGATTTATTTTTTACTTTTCAATGCTTTTTCTGACTCGTATCCGAACTGGCGGTGAACCATTAGTTAAAGATGAACGAGATGAGTTGATTGCCAAAAGATCCTATTCTATTGGCTTCCATACATTACTGGTTTACGTCTTTTTGGTCTGCAGTTTCTTGTACGGATTTTATAAGGGCATTCATGAGATTAAATTAATATCTGTGGGCTGGATGTGGTTTTTAGCTTTATCAAGCGTCTTTTTGGGCTTTATCTCTAATGCGATTGCCACCCTGGTTCTCGATGCAAGGATGAGCGGCCATGGCGAAAGCTGAGATAAAGAATCAGGTCAGAAGGCTGCGGTTTGAAAATGGGGAGATGACCCAGCAGGAACTCGCCGACCGGTCCAAATGCACGCGCCAGACTATAGTTGCCCTGGAGCAAGGGAAATATGTGCCCTCGCTTGCACTGGCATTCAGGATCGCCCGGGTGTTCGGTGTGTCGATAGATGAAGTATTTGAATACCAAGAATGAGACTGAATCTTCCAGGTTCACGATGCCCAGTGTTTCAACAATATTTGCATTTTTTAGTTATATTTTAACAATTCCTTTTGAATTTTGTTCTCTACAAAAAAGTATTTAAATATAGAGAGGTGAAAAAATGGCAATCATAGTTTTGATATGTGCAATCGCCTGCGTGTGTTCATATGTAATCTTCTCCATGATGATCGTGCATCAACTCTCCAAGCGGGGCGTCAAAATTAACTTCTTTTGGCTCAGGCTGTTTATCATCAAGTATATTCACCAGTATAAAAAGATGACCTTAGAAGAGACTGGAAAGGTTGGCCCTTTATATTACCCCTGTATCGTATCCATCAACATGGCCTTAGTTTTAGCCTTAATATATTTTATATTGTAAGCTGTCGATCCCGATATCAAGTCTCGCCGGTCCCGCCACTCTTTATCCCCATTGAACACCGATGGAAGCATTTCTAAATCCGCGATGACTGATTGCTAAGGCATTGGTTTTGGGAAATAGCTGCAGCGACCATTGAAGATTTAGCCTTCGGAATTCGCTCTTCAAGGGAACCCGACGTAGTCGGGCGGCGAGTATGTTTGAGCGGTGCGAGTTACGCAGCCGCCGAGAAGAGCGAATGGAGAATGGCGTTAAAAATCTGAAGGGAGCCAGGCTATTTTCCAAAACCTTTTCTAATCACGGAATTGGAAATGCTTATATGACCGATCTTCATATTGACAAAGCTTTTTCATCTAAATTATAATTTAAACCTGAGAGACGGGGGCGAATTGGTTTCGACGGAGATAATGAGGCAGATGTAGCATGTCGAGATTCCACCCACCTCGTAAAAAGGTGGAAAAAACTAAGTGCAGAATCTCTGCCTGTTGCTGCCTAAACAGTAGGCATGCCGTTTCTCTAGTTCTTTCCTGCGGTGCTTGAGAAGCGTCGACTAGCAGGATAGCGACCCAGGTTAGTCCTGAGCCTGGCAAGTGAAGCTTGATCGGGCCTGGTTCCGTTGTGTTCCTCCTCTTCGGACACTTCAGAACGAGATTGCAGAAGAGGATAAGCATGTAGAAGCTATCTGCTGAATGTCTTCGGACGCGGGTTCGATTCCCGCCGCCTCCAAACTAAATCTACAGATAAGATAATACTTGAATAAAAAATTAGTTAGCCGAAAGAAGAGAAGTGCGTTATTGGCAGGAATTATTCTCTTTTTTCTTCTTTCTGGTATTCTCATTTCTCAAACTCAACCTTTCATAAAGTTATCTGTCAAGGATTATCCCACTCTCAGCCGGGTCACCATCGATTCATCCTTTCCCTTATCTTTCGACATCGAGAAAAGCTCATCCTTATTAATGGTTAATATAAGAACAGACGTACCTTTCCGGATTCAGAGGGGAGCATTTGAAAGTCGTATAATCAAGTCTTTCGGCTGGTCAAAGGGAAAAGATTTTTACATTCTGGCCATCAGGACCAAGGTCAGTAACTTTAGCTATGATTATTTTACTCTCAGCGATCCACCGAAATTGGTTATTGATTTCACCCAGATTGATGAAGAGGAGAGTGAGACGCCGGACAGTTTAAAAGAAAAAGAAGCATTAAGAGAAAGAATCCCTCAGCCATCAACAGCCTCACCCTCCTCGAGGACACAAAAAGTCTCATCCGCTCTCCAAGGAATGAAGACTATCGTTATCGACCCTGGGCACGGCGGCTTGGAGCCTGGAGCCAGAGGTAGATTTGGCACGTTAGAGAAAAATGTCGCTCTTGAAATCGGCATCAAACTAAAAGCCGTTATTGAGCGGAATTTCCCTTCCCGGGTTGTCCTCACAAGAGATAAAGATTTGGATGTTTCCCTTGAGAATAGAGCTGCTTTAGCCAACAATAATAAAGCTGATTTTTTTATCAGTATTCATGCTAACAGCTCATTTCGGAAAGATGCTCGCGGGTCAGAAACTTATTTCCTCAGCAGGGATGCCACAGATGAGGAGGCTAGAAGATTGGCTTTCATGGAAAATAATCCTGCTGAACTTGGAGAAGGAATTACTGGAGAAAGTGAGGATGAAATACAGATGATCTTATGGGATATGGCTCAGTCAGCCTACCTTAAGCAGAGCAGCCTGCTCGCCGAAAGCATCCAGAAAGAGCTCAATTTGCTCCTTAGAACTTCAAACAGAGGGATCAAGCAGGCTCCTTTTACAGTCTTGGCAGGAGTGGCTTGTCCTGCTGTATTGGTAGAAGTGGCTTTCATCTCCAATCCTCGGGAAGAAAGAAGTCTGACTAGGGAAGGATTTCAGGTTAATGTCGCCCAGGCAATCTATCGAGGCCTGGTGAATTATATCGAGCTTTATTCTCAAAAATGAAGTGAAGACATGAATGTGAAAAGAGCAGCGTTTCTTGCAGTCCTTCTTACGATCTTGGCCATTCTCGTAGTAATTTTTTTTAGAAGTGGCGCGTTGGAAAAGATAAAGCCACTCGCCGAAGTCCCTCCTGCTGTGCTTGAACCATCACCTTCAGGACCCGTTCAAACAAGAAAGATTGTTCTTTTTTTCCTCTCAGAGGCGGATACATTACTTCATCCTGAAGAAAGAGAGATCACCGTCGGTTCATCCATAGTTCGCCAGGCCAAGCAGGCCGTTGAGGAACTCATAAAAGGCTCCGAGAAGGGATACATCTCACCTTTTCCTCCAGAGACGAAACTTAGAGAGCTTTTCTTAACAAGAGATGGGGTGGCGTATGTGGATTTTTCCGAAGAGATTGTGGAGAAACATCTCTCCGGCTCGTCGGCTGAAATTTCAACAATTTTTTCTGTGGTGAACTCCCTTGCCTATAATTTTAAAACTATTAAAAAGGTCTTCATTTTGATCGAAGGCCAGGAAAGGGAAACTCTGGGAGGCCACATAAACTTGAGCCAACCCTTTCTGCCTCTGTATGATTTAATCGCCAATTAGTTTCGCTTCATTTGAATCCTTAAAAGAGAGTACTTTTCCTCATGGGAAAAATGGCAAAAGTTGCTATTGTTGGCTTCCCTAATGTGGGGAAATCTACCTTATTCAACCGTCTTCTAAAAGAGAAAAGGTCACTTGTCCATTCTCTGCCTGGCATGACTCGGGATCAAGTCTCTGCCCTTTGCAGCTTAAAGGGGAAAGAGTTTGTTCTGGTTGATACCGGTGGATTTTTTGATTTCCAGGAGGATCCCCTTTCATCTAAAATCAAAAAAAAGGCGAGGGAAGCAGCGGAGAACTCAGAAATTCTTCTCTTTGTTCTGGACGGGAAAAGGGATCTCTTGCCTGCTGAAGAGGAGCTCTATTTTTCTTTGAAAAAATTGAATAAGCCGGTTTTTGTGGTTGTCAATAAGATAGACTCTTCTTCAGATGAGGCAAAACTCGGTGATTTTTATAGATTGGGTGTAGAGAAAGTTTTGGCCGTCTCAGCTGAGCACAATAGAAACCTGGAGCATCTCGAATCATCTCTCCTAACCGCTCTCCCTGCTCTTGCGCCTGATAAGGAGGAAACGAAGCCTCTTAAAATAGCTATAGTTGGCCGCATCAATGTTGGAAAATCATCCGTAGTGAATCGCCTCTCCGGGGAAGAGAGATTAATCGTGAGTGAGATCCCCGGCACAACCAGGGATAGTATTGACACTCTGATATTAAGGAATAAGAAGACTTTTTGCCTGGTTGATACAGCAGGGATTCGGAAATTGAGCCATACCCGAGATAAAAGAGAAAAAGCCAGCATCATAAAGGCAAAGAAAGATATAACCAGGGCAGATGTTATTTGTTTGATCATGGACGCCCAGGAATTCCCTACACGTCAAGATTCGGCAGTCGCTCATTTATCTCATGAGTCAGGAAAGCCCCTGTTGATCGCCTTGAACAAATGGGATTTAATCCAGAAAAATACTAACACTTCAAAAGATTTTAAACAGAAGGTTTATGAGAAACTGGATTTTGTCAATTATGCTCCTCTACTCTTTATCTCCGCTTTATCTGGGAAGAGAGTCATAAAAATCCTCGATATCGCAGAACAGGTCTATGCTAACGGGCATAAAAGAATAGAAACGTCTCGATTGAATAATTTTTTATCCTGGATAAACGAAAATCATCCTCCTCTTTCAAAAAACAAGAGAAGAATGAAGATAAAGTATATGACTCAAAAGGGTATTCTCCCGCCGACTTTTTTCCTGTTTACTCATTCACCTGTTCCCCTTGCTCCAGCTTACGAGAGGTTTTTCATAAGTCTTCTGCAGGAAAGGTTTGATTTCTCTGGGACGCCCATAAGATTGTTCCTTAGAAAAAGTTAAGAATGGTTAAGAATGGGGTCAGACTTGCAAAACTTGAGTTATTGTAAGATAAAAAAATAAAGCGTTTTCTCTTTAAGAAGCATGAAATAATAACTCAAGTTTTGCAAGTCTGACCCCGGCTGTTTTTTGCTTTTCTTGACTTTGTTTGTCAATTCTATTATAAATTTATATGCGATAATAGAATTGACCGAAGGAGAACGGAGGTTAATATGCGACAAAGATTACTAAGCACTATCACTCTGATTATTCTAGTTTTAGTCATAATTTTTCCTTCTTCAGGCTGTGGGAAATTCATCAGAAACTTAAAAGCCAATTATTATTTTGCCCAGGCCAACAAGTATTTTTCTGAGCCTCAATACCGCAAAGCAATTGAACAGTATGAATTAGCCTTGGTCAATAATCCTAACCTGGTTGAAGCCTATCAATATCTAGGTGAAAGCTATAAAAATCTTTATAGAGGTCCTGCTGTGGATACTCCAGAGAATAATGAGAGGGCAGATAAAGCTTTACAAGCTTTAAACAGGGCGTATGAAATCGATCCTTACGACAAGAATGTTATTTACTCCTTGGGCGATATGTATGACAGGTTGAGGAATTTTGAAGAGGCTGAAAAGCTGTACTTGAGAATACTTGAGTTGGAGCCGACCAACATGGAGAACTATTATGTTGTGGCTGGATTCTACAAGAAATATGTACCGGTAAGAGCCAGTAGCGGAACAGGCGAGCAGCCGGGAGGAGAAGCAGAAGGAGAAGAAGTAGGAAAGACACCTTTTCAGAAAGCAGAAGAGATGTATCTTCGAAGGATCGAGCTTGACCCTGAAAGTCCTGAGGGCTATGCCTACGCCGCNCAATTTTATGAAGATTTACAGCCTCCTGATTTCGACAAAGCCTATAAATTTCATTTATACCGGACAAAATTAGAGCCTGATAATAATATCCCTTGGTATGCTATAGGAGTGAATCGTTTTTGGAAGGCTCATCGTCTTCAGGCTCAGCTGTCGAAGGAAGAAAGAATAGCGCACGCAGAGGAAGCTATAAGGGCCTTACAGAAGGCCATTGAAATAGATCCCTCTTATTCTTTTTCCTATTCTTACATGGAAATCGTTTACAGAAATATTTATGCAGCAGTATATCCCGAGAGAAAAAGCAGGTACATTGATGAAGCCAATATGTGGCATGAGAAATTCGAAGACGCAAGAAAGAAAGAGTTGGAGAGAAAGCGGCTTGAACAAGAATTGAGAGGGATAAGATAGAGCCAGAGAAGCAGAATCCTTTTTATCTTGGCATATTTTGTATCTTCACCTCCTAATAAGCTTCATACGTAATGTTTATCCCTCTTAAGGATGAGAATCCCACTTCTCGTTTTCCCTATATCACTGTTTTTTTTATAGCTCTCAATATCCTGATTTTTCTTTACCAATTTTTCTCACCTCAAGGACTGCAGTATTATGTTTTTAAAATGGGTGCCATTCCCTATGAAATTACTCATTTTACTACTGTCTCTTTTGTTTCCGTTGAATCTCAGGAGCCTGTGTCCAGATTATTGCCGCCTTTAGCTCTAATAGCCTCGATGTTCCTTCATGGGGGCTTTCTCCATCTTTTCGGCAACATGCTCTATCTCTGGATATTCGGCAACAACATTGAAGACTTTCTCGGGTCCTTTCGGTTCATCTTTTTCTATCTGTTCTCAGGATTGGGCGCTAGTCTAACCCATATTGTTTTCCATCCCAACTCCCAGGTCCCGATGATCGGCGCGAGCGGAGCTATTGCGGGGGTGCTTGGAGCTTATTTGATCCTCTATCCTAGAGCAAGGGTCTTGACCTTTGTCTTTCTGTTTTTTTTCATTCGAATTCTGCCCATTCCTGCATTTTTTCTGCTTGGATTTTGGCTTATCCTTCAATTGCTGAATGTCGGGCTGGGAGGTGGTGTGGCCTGGTTTGCTCATATAGGTGGATTTTTGATCGGAATTGCGCTGATAAAAATTTATACAAGAAAAAGAAGAAAAGTCAAAAGTTGGGTTCATTGATAAAAAAAAATTGGGGCCAGGACCCATTTTTACCATTTTAAGAAAAATGAGGTTTGATAAAAATGGGATCTGCCCCTTTTTTATCGGCAAAATTTAGTTTATAATTAAGTATTGTGTCCCTTTTAAGCTAAGAAGGATGTCACCGTTAAACTATTGATTTTAGCTCAGTAAAGGTTGACAATTCCCCCAAGATTTAGTATTTTAGAGCATCGCTACAGGCTAAGAGCTTGTATCTAAGGTTTAAAGAAATGAGAACATTCGCCCCAAAAAAGGATGAGGTCGAGAAGAAGTGGTGGGTGATTAACGCCGAGGGAAAGACTCTCGGGAGGCTTGCCACTGAAGTAGCAGTCTTGCTCCGGGGAAAGAGGAAGCCCGAGTTTGCCCATTTTGTTGATTGCGGGGATTTTGTGGTCGTTATCAACGCTGAAAAAGTAAATGTAACAGGGAAAAAGCTGGAGCAGAAGAAGTATTATTCTCATTCCGGTTACCCTGGTGGATTGAAAGTCAAGACACTGAAGGAGCTTTTAGAGAAAAAACCGGAAGAAGTTGTTCGAAAAGCAGTCTGGGGGATGATTCCCAAAGGCAAGCTCGGCCGAGCTGTATACAAGAAGCTTAAGGTTTATAGAGGTTCTCATCATCCTCATGAGGCTCAAAAGCCGCAAGAACACCAGTTTTAGGAGGAAACTTGAGTTTAATTCAGTATTACGGAACAGGGAAGAGAAAAACATCGGTTGCTAGGGTTTTTCTTCGACCGGGAAAAGGTGATATCACTTTACACGTGAATAAAAGACCTCGTCAATTCACCGAATATTTTTACATGGATAATCAAAAACACACCATCAAACAGCCTCTTCGTCTGACTGAAACAGAAAATAAATTCGATATTTTCATCCGTGTCAACGGAGGGGGGCTAACCGGACAAGCAGAAGCAATTCGCTTAGGAATCGCAAGGGCATTGGTCGAGTTTAATAAGGAGTTAAAGCCCAATCTTAAGGGGGCAGGCTTATTGACGAGAGACGCCAGGATTAAAGAAAGAAAGAAATATGGATTGCTAGGGGCCCGAAAGGCACCACAGTACCATAAGAGATAAACGGAGAATTTCTATTGGTATCAGTAACGATGAAAGAGCTTTTAGAGGCAGGAGTCCATTTTGGCCACCAAACTAAAAGGTGGAACCCCAAGATGAAAGAGTATATTTTTGGCCAGAGGAATGGAATTTATATCATTGACCTACAGAAGACAATAAGAATTTTCAAGGACGCCCTCCAGTTCATAAGGAGTGTTGCCGAGAGTGGGAAAGAAGTGCTCATGGTGGGAACAAAGAAGCAGGCTCAAGATATAATCCGTGAGCTTTCTTTAAAGTGTGAATCCAGTTATGTCAATCAACGTTGGCTGGGTGGATTGCTGACCAACTTCAGTGTCATCAGAGGCAGTGTGGAGAGATTGATTGAATTAGATGAGATGAAAGAGGACGGACGATGGGGATTGTTCTCCAAAAAGGAACAATCAAAACTGGAGAAGATCTACAGGAAACTTTCTAAAAATCTGGGCGGAATAAAGAATATGTTAAAACTCCCTGGGGCTTTGTTCGTGATAGATTCCACCAAAGAGGAGATTGCTATCAATGAAGCCCGAAAGCTGAATATTCCGATTGTGGCTGTGGTTGATACGAATGGAAACCCTGAGAACATAGATCATCCTATCCCTGGAAATGATGATGCGGTCAGAGCCATCGAGTTGTTCACCTCAAAAATATCTGAAGCCATAATTGAGGGCAAAAAGGAGAGAATGGAAAGAGAACTCCTGGAAGCCAAAAAAGAAGAGGAGGTTTCTGAAGAAGAAGAGGGGATTACGCGGGAAGAAGAGGGGGTTACTCGAGAGGAAGAAGTAGTTCCACCACTGGAAGAAGAGGTTCCTCAGGAAGATGAGGTTTCTCCAGAGGAAGGCCAGGCTACTCCCCCCGAAGAACATGCTCCTTCTTCCTCTGAATCTTCTGACGAAGAAGAGAAAAAAGGTGGTTATACTGAGCCTGAAAAAAGCACTTAAGGAAGGAAAGAGAGATGGACATAACAACGGAAATGGTTAAGGAGCTCCGACAACGCACAGGCATTGGAGTGATGGAGTGCAAAAAAGCGCTCAAGGAAAGTAAAGGAGACGTAGAAAAGGCTATCGTCATTTTAAGAAAAAAAGGATACGCGCGCGCCAAGGATAAAATGAGCCGAGACACAGCAGAGGGAATAGTTGGTTCCTACATACATCTTGACGGGAAAATAGGAGTTCTCCTGGAGGTCAATTGCGAATCGGACTTTGTGTCTCGTAACGATGAATTTAAAGAGTTAGTAAAAAACATTGCCATTCATATTGCCGCTTCAGCGCCCGAGTTCTTATCTTCAGAGGATATTCCCCCGGAGGTTTTAGAAGAAGAAAAAGAGATCATTCGGGAGCAATTCAAGGATTCAAAAAAGCCTCCAGAGATTATAGAGAAAATCGTCCAGGGCAAGATTGGTAAATTCAACGAGGAAGTCTGCTTATTGGATCAACCCTACATAAAGGATGATAAGATTTCGATCAAAGAGCTTATAACTTCCCATATTGCCAAATTTGGCGAGAACATCCGCATAAAAAGGTTTGCTCGGTTTGAACTGGGTAAACCATAACATAAAATCATGCCTCAAATTAAGCCTGCCTATAAAAGAATTCTGTTAAAGCTTTCTGGAGAATCTCTTTTAGGAGATGCTTCTTACGGGATCGATCTCGATACTTCAAGGTCTATCGCCCAAGAGATAAAAGAAATCCATGATTTAGGAGTTCAGGTTGCCATCATGATTGGTGGAGGGAATATCTTTCGCGGGATGAGTGGAACAGAAGCAGGGATGGACCGAGCTTCAGCTGATTATATGGGTCTGCTGGCGACGATAATGAACGGAATTGCTCTTCAGGATGCTCTGGAGAAAGAGGGCGTTTTCACCCGTCACATCTCAGCTATTGAGATCAAAGCCGTAGCTGAACCCTTTATAAAAAGAAGGGTAATAAGGCATCTTGATAAAGGAAGAATTGTCATCTTCAGCGCAGGTATAGGCAGTCCATATTTCACCACTGATACTGCGGCTGCGCTAAGAGCTTTGGAGATCAAGGCTCAGGTGATATTGAAGGCGACAAAGGTGGATGGTGTTTATACGGCCGATCCTTTGGTGGACAAAACTTCCAAAAAGTTTAGCTCTATAAAATATCTTGATGTCATCAAGAAAGGATTGAAGGTTATGGATACGACAGCGATTTCCTTGTGTAAGGATAATAGTCTACCCATCATAATTTTCAACCTTAAGAGAAGAGGAAACATAAAAAAGGTAGTTTTAGGCCAGAAAGTTGGCACGAGGATTTATTGAACTACCCTTTGAGAAAGAGTTTTTGCTTAATACTCAGTCTTTGAAAGAGGAATAAGGATGATTAAAGACATATTAAGAGAGCTAGAAAAAAAGATGAAAGTTTCTACGGAGCATTTTCGAAAAGACCTGAGCAAATTAAGAACGGGCCGGGCGAACCTTAGTCTTTTTGAGGATATAAAAGTTGACTACTATGGAAGCTTAACACCTGTCAATCAAATGGCGACGCTGGGAGTTCCAGACCCTACGTTAATCACTGTCCAGCCATGGGATCCCTCCTTATTGGAAGCCATTGATAAGGCAATAAGGAGTGCTGATCTAGGTTTAAACCCGATTAATGACGGCAAAATACTCAAAATACCGATTCCTCCTCTGGATGAGGAAAGAAGAAAGGAAATAGCCATACACATAAAAAAAATGCTGGAAGATGAGAAAACCGCCCTCCGCATCATGAGAAGAGAGAGCAAGGAAGAGATCGAAGAACTGGAAGAGAAAAAAGAGATTACTGAGGATGATAAATATTGGGGTTATGATAAGCTTCAGGAAGTAACCGATGAATACAATAAGAAAATAGAAGAGCTTGCCAACGCCAAGGAAAAAGAAATTC
>JGI2172J19969_10001063_pt1 | contig 12437 bp, 10 predicted proteins | sample DeeMarSWOR230_32_FD_19969 | JGI IMG/M metagenome (IMG submission 19969)
AATTACTCGAATTGTCTCACAATTTAGACGTAAGGTTCAAGGATTATCAGGATAAAGAGTTCATCTCAATTTCTGAAGAGAACGAGGAACCGTGCCCGCTCCGCCTTCAAACGGTTTTTTTCACCCACAAGCCTTCGCAGAATAGAGATGCTTATTTCGCCGGGGCAAAGCCTTCGTTTTTTCAATGCACCCAGTCTGATCTTAAGTACCGTCTTATAACATTGATATGGAAATACTTCATGAAGGAAATCTATTCTGCGAAGGATTTATTTTTTCTCATCTGCCTGGCTTCGGCCAGGATGATGCTCCCCTCTTCGACTCCGAGGTCTCGGGCAACTACCTGGCACTTTGCCTTGAGGAGAAAAAATATGGGCCTCTCCTCATCCGAGAGTGCTTCATAGTTTCCCTGGCCTTTACTGATGACCAGGCCGGCTGAGTCGTATGCCTTTAAAAATTCATCCGAGCAAAATTTTTTGATATTTCCCGGTGCATCACAGCCTGAAGACATGATTTCAGAGACTTTGCCCAGGCCGGACAGCCGCGCATCTTCTCGCGTGGCATCATTGATGATCGGCTTCTCACGGACTACATATATAACCGGTTTATTGATCTCTTCGATGAGCAGGCGGTCGAACACGGTCTCACCCGCATTATCCGCAATATAGATAATGTGTGGGGCCTTTTTCAGAGCTCTCCGAAATTCCCCATGGTGGTTCATGGCAAAATCCTGAGAAAAAATGGTCTCGAGTTCTTGCTTGAGATCGAATGAAGAGCCGGTCCCGAAATCGATGACGTTGCCAGCTATAGAGAGCCTGACAGCGGTCATCAGCCTATCCTCAGAGGATTCTATCAATTTCTTCAGCTCTGGATAGAGGGAGAGGGCCTGCTGGATGCATCTCTCTTTGACTTCTTTATAGGGATCCTCCACTCCGGTCCTCCGCGAGATAATGCGGTAGACTCCCAGGCCTATCTCTGATGGGGTGACATCAAAAGAGGCCTGGCTGAGATAGAGGCTCACATCTTTCAATATCTGGAGGATGATTTTCTCATCAGAAGTGACCAGGCGTGCCGTCTTGAGGGCCTGGATGAAAAAACAGGGATAGCAATCCAGATAGGCCTTCATACTTCTTTTGTAACTTTTTTTGTCTCTTGATGCAATGGTTTTTAAAATTTATCAAAAACCACCACATCATCAAGGCTTTTTTTGGAAGGAGTTTTCGGCCATTCGGAAGGGACACCTATAGGAGTGAAACAGATAAGCCTGTACTGTTCTGGTATATTGAAGAATTCCTTCATCTTTGCTTCGGGAAAATATGAGGTGAAAAAACCCGTCCCGTAACCCAAGGCTCTGGCCGCAATCATCAAATAGCCGGCTGCCAGGGTACCGTCATAGAGGATGTAATCCGGATACTGGGCTTGACTATCCACGAGGACAGCGACATAGACTGGAGCTGAAAGAACGTTCTTCAAGACTTGTTCGAGTTGACCGCGTGCTTTTGATAACTGTTCCTCCGTTGGTTTTCTTTTTACTTTGTATCCCTCAAGATACCACGAAACAGCTTCCTCTTGAAGCTGGTCAAGCTTTTCTCTATTCTGGATAACCAGGAATTTCCAGGGCTGTTGGTTACCGGCCGTGGGGGCGAAACGAGCCGCATCCAGGATTTTCAGAATATGTTCTCTGGGAACAGGCGTGTCTTTGAATTTCCGGACAGTTCTCCGGTTTATTATGGTATTGAAAACAGAAGTCTGGTCCGGTGGATACTTTATCGCTGGATCCTCCTCTGTTTGGTAGCGTTCGATCGGTGTGCAAACATCGCCGACGACTTTCCACATCCCTTCTTCTTTATGGAAAATCAGGGTGAAATAGGAGTCAAGATTATGTGTCGGACCGCCTTCTGGCTCCTTATATCTGTAATGAAACTTGGCCACTGTGTACCCATACTCCTTTCCCTCATGCGCTTCCAGCAGTTCTACGGGCATTTCCCACCCTGTCTCTTTAAACCAGCCCTCATGGAACTTGTAATAGCCTTCCCGGGAATCGATGAGTTCTCCATAGGCTGTCAGAAAGACAAAGTCATGGCCATCGGTCACGGTCGTGAAAAGACTTTTCAAATCGGAATTGTGAACAGCCTGGACATAAACATCGAATGTTTCCTTCAAAGAAAGACCCGGCCGGTTTTCCCCGGCAGCATCCACAAGAGTGGAAAAATTGAAAAACAGTAGAAAAACAGTCATGCAGAGAATGTGTTTCTTGGAGAAATTCATCTTTACCTCCCCTTTAAAATTTATCACATCCGTGCTCAAAAAATTAAAAAACGGTTGATAGATTCACTTTTTTTCTATTTTCTTCTTTCAATCTTCCTTTTACCATTTCTTACTTTTTTTTCTGCAATCACTCACTGAAGAAATCGTATGAATCTCTAAAAGGTTCTTCGAGTTATTCCGGAAAAAAATCAGGAATTCTGTTTATCCTGGTAATAATCAATAATTTCCAGTTTGAGCAAGCCTATGATCTCAGCGACAGCCTGAGTCATCTCTTTGAAAATATTTTCATCGAGAAGGCTCTGGCCGAGTTTGATATGAGTGGCATCTGTGTAGTACTCCCCCGTTTTCTTATCTACAGCCAGCCATTTGGCATCAAGGCCGATCCAGCTGCCCACATAGGCCTCTGGCCACATATGATAGGCAAATATGCCTCCCCCATACATAATTCCTACTGCCGCTCTGGCGGGGATTCCCGCAGCACGAAGAAGTGCGACCGTCAACACAGTGTGCTCGGAACAGTCGCCCTCACGGTTTCTCAACACTTCCTTTGCATCAGCAAATCCCACATCATAATTGGGTGTCATCTCTTTTCTCATCCACTCGGCAATCTTCTTGGCAGCGCGCCAGGAGTTTTTCTCTTCGCCGACAATCTCCCCGGCTGTTTTCCTAATTTCAGGGTCATTTGATTGACAGAAAAATGTCGGCTCTAAAAAGTGGCGCCATTCTTCCTTTTCAACAGGCAAGGCTGCAGCATCATCCTGTTTGAATATTTGGGAGGAAGTCTGAATCATAACATAATCCTTTCCCATTTCCAGAATCCTCTGACTCCTTCCGTCAAAAGGCAGCTTCTTTATTCTTTCCAGAGGAATGCCACTGAGTTTGAACTTCACTTCTTGAACTTCCTGTGGACTTTCGAGAGTAATGTTGGACTTGATGACTGTGGAGAAAGCAATATCGAAGTTCTTCTCTGATACCTCTACGGCCTTCTCTTTAGTCATCCGGATGGATGTCAAGTTCATAACACTAATCCTGGCAATACTTTTCAAGGAATTTCCCTCCTCGTCGATCCAATCGTCAACGGAAATCGGAATAATACTATCTGTCTTCTCCTTGATGTGCCACAGGTTCAACCTCTTGCCCAAAATTAAAACATCTTCCTTGCCTATGACTTCAAAGTTGGCACCCACGAGAGAATAAGTCGTGAAGTCCAACATTTTATAAGCGTATTTTAGACCTGGGTGGAGTCCTTTCTTTTCAATTATTTTCCTTACTGGAGTCCCAAAGTAAAATTCTCCTTCAACAGGAAGCTCCTTTATAACCTTATCTCCTGACCTGAATATGATCTTATCCCGGCCAATCTCAGCCTTTATGATAGTCTCACTTTCGGACATTTTTGTCCTCAAGATAGATTCTAAAGGGTTTCCGTGCACATCGTAGAACGATTCCTGAATCGTCATTAATTCCACAGGATTTCCACCCAGACGGGAAACCCTCATCCTCAATTCATCAAGCTCTTTCTTGTATCTCTGCCCGTTCTTAACCAATGAAAACTCCTGATTGACGCTGTAGCCGACCTTGATCCCCTCCATGTAAACACCCATCCAGGATTCGGATATCTTTTTTTCACTGGATTCTAAATTTCCCGAAGAGAAAAAGGTCTCCGGAGGCTCTTGTCCCCGACAACATGGGTATGCATCTGTTGAACATTCTCTCCCGAAAAAAGACTGGACAAGACACCCGCAGAGGAATAGAAGCATAAGCAATTTTTGAAATCTCGACTTCATCGTTTATCTTCCGTATCCATAATTTCTATTTTTTTTAACAAATAGTCAAATCAGGTTAAGCTTTCATTTTTGTAAAAAGCTGATTGAGATATACTGGAGCATCGAATAATCCTTAGTGAAGCCATGAAAATGAAAAATACTCCCTCAGATCCTCTGCCAACATCGAGAGCTGGCTCTTCACGGTTAGTGTTTTCTTTTCATCTTTCCAAGCGATAAAGATGCACACTTAATGCGGAATGAGTTCCGAAAAAAAAGGAGGGCTATCCCGTTTAGTCCTTATTTTAAGGAAGAGTGGGAATGTTGTTTATGCTCAGTAATTAAATAGCTCTTTTGGCGATGATGTTGAAGGCGAAAGCGTCACTGAATTATCGCGCTCGCATAATTGTCCCCTTTTTTAAAGAATGAATGTGGTGGCAGCAGATTTTATGAATAATTCAGATAAAATATTCCTGCCATCTGGAAGAGCGGAACAGTAAACCTTCCCTTATATTCTTGTCTCATTATTATTTTCTGATTTCAGAATATTCTCTATCGACCGATTGAGAGCATCTAAATCCAGAGGTTTGACGAAAAAATGAGAAACGGATAGCCGGGACAGTTCATCGACGTTAATCAGGTCAGGAAAGGCTGAAATCAGGATGGCATCACCTTGATATCCTGACTCTCTGAATTTATTGATCATTTCCAGGCCATTGGTATAGGGCAGCTTTAAATCGGCAATGATTAAATCAATCTTGGCCTTTTTAAAACGCTGCAAAGCCTCTTTCGCATCTTTGGCCAGATAAACACGGTAATTCTCGTGAAGAATAAGAAAGAAAGTCTTCCTTATGGATTCATCATCATCAACCACTACGATTTTCTTTTCAGACATTTTCTCTATTTAACCTTTTTACGATTTCGTGAATTTCTAACTTAATGAAAAATGCACATTTCGTGCCAATTCACAGGAAATTTCGATTTTATTCCAGAACTCCTTTATCTCAGAAAAACAGTGTGTTATACGTTCATTTTTTCCGGTGAAGCGGAAAACAAAGAAACGAATAAGATGTAACTGACAGATATTAATAAATTTAGGAGACAGTGAAAATTCCCCCTCTGTTCAAGGCAAGATAAGGAGCAAACTCAACGGACTGATAAATCTAAACTGGCTCTGATTAGCGGACGTGTGTATGGAAAAAATATTTACAGAAGGTAAAAAGCGTTTACAATTTAAGACGTTCTCGTTTAAAAGGCTCTGAGTGACAAAAAGGGGGAAATGCGCTAGATAGTGAGTTTGTACTCTTTTATTTTCTTGTCCAGGGTAGGACGGGTTATCTGCAGGATCTGACTTGCCCTGGTTTTGTTCCCATTAGATGCATCCAACACATGCTGAATGTATTTCTTTTCAATCTCTCTGAGAGAGCCAAGCTCCTCAGGAAAAATCTTTTTTTCACCTGTATCGACTGGCAAATTTTCCGCAAGAATAACATCCCCTTTCGCAAGGATGACAGCACGGGTTAAAGCATTCTCCAGCTCTCTGACATTCCCCTTCCAGGGAATCTTCATCAGAATCTTCATGACTTCAGGAGGAACCTTCTTCACGTTTTTGCGCAGCTCCCGGTTAATCTTCTCAATCAGATACGCCACTAAATCAGGTATGTCCTCTTTTCGCTCGTGGAGAGAAGGCAGCGATATTTCGACAACCTTCAGACGATAATAAAGGTCTTCCCGGAACTTCCCTTTCTCTATCAACGATTTGAGGTTCTGATTCGTCGCGGCAATTATCCTTGCCTCTGTCTTCAGGACTTTCTCCCCTCCAACCTTCATGAAATCCCTTGTCTCGATAACCCTTAATAATTTCGACTGGAGGTTCGGAGAAACATCTCCGACTTCATCCAGGAAAAGCGTCCCTTTTCCTGCGATCTCAAATTTGCCTTTGGTCTCACAAACAGCGTCGGTGAAAGCTCCTTTGACATGCCCAAAGAGCTCGCTCTCCAGCAGAGTATCCGAAATCGCAGAACAATTGATGACAATGAAAGGCTCACTTCTGTAGGGGCTGTTGAAATGAATGGCTTTAGCGACCAGTTCTTTCCCGGTGCCGCTCTCTCCCTGAATGAGAATATTGGTTCGTGTATTCGCGACTGAACCGATTAATTTAAACACCTCTCTCATCTGGCTGGAACGCCCGATGATGTTATCGATTGTGTATTCTTTTTGCTGCTCTTCAACAAGATAACTGACCTTGTCCTCCAGGCTCTGCATTTGAAACGCCTTGTTTACTGTCAAATCCAGCTCAACATAATCCAGGGGTTTGACGAGATACTCAAAAGCCCCCAGTTTTATGGCTTCGACCGTTGTCTTCATATCATCATAAGCGGTCATGATGATGATATGCGCGTTTTTATTTTTCTCCCTTATCTTGGACAAAACCTCGAGCCCATCCATATCAGGAAGACGGATATCCAATATGACCAAGTCAGGCATGAATTCTGCATAATGCCGAAGCCCCTCTTCCCCGTCTTCAGCTGCAGCGATCTCGTAATCCCCTTTCAAAAGGTGAGAAGAGAGTGTTTTTCTGATCAAAGGATCATCATCTATTATTAAGATTGATTTCATCTTGGCCCCTCCACAGGAATGAGTATTTCAAACGAAGCCCCCTTTGTTTCATTCTCGATCACTCTTATAGACCCGTTATGCTGCTCAATGATCTTGCGCGCAATCGCCAGGCCCAGACCGACGCCGGTTGCTTTAGTGGTATAAAAAAGCTCAAAAATGATTTCCCTTTCTTTTTCAGGTATTCCACAGCCATCATCGGCAATTTCCACTTTGATTATCTCACTAAGCCGTTCTTTCAGAAGAGAAAGAGAGATTGTTATTTGCCCCCCCTCTTCTACGGCCTCGTGCGCATTGCGAAGAATATTCAGAAACACCTGCCTCAACTTATCCCCATCCACCAGAGCCTGAGGCAACTCATCCTGAAAGTTTTTCACCAGATTAACTCTCTTCAATTCCAGAGAATCCGCTAATGTTTTAATGGATTCTTCGAGTACCTGCTCCACAGAAAACCAGTCTACATTCAGTTCTGAGGCACGAGTGAAATCCAGGAGGTCTTTGATGGATTTTTCCATATGCTTGATTCCCTCCTGGGATATGTCTAAATGTTCTTTTTCGATCTCATTCAGGTTTTCGCTCTGCATGAGTTTCTGGATGTTCAACTTGACTGAGGTCAGAGGATTCCTGATCTCATGGGCAATGCCGGCGGAAATCCGGCCAATGGATGCCAGCTTTTCTGCCTGGATCAGTTTTATATTGGCTTCCTCCATCTTTTTCCTTGTCAAAAGAAGCTGGCGGCTCATTTTGTTAAAGCTCTTGGCTAAATTTCCGATCTCATCCTGTGAAGTGATGTCAATCCTTTGAGCCAGTTTTCCTTTGGATATCCTGACAGTCGCCTCGACCAGCTTCTTCAAAGGGCCTGTTATCCTTTGAGCCAGCAGGATGGCTCCCACTACTCCGATCAATAGACCTCCACCACCGATCAGAAGCAGCATGAGCCGCGTTTGCTGCATTTCTTTCCGCGTCTCCTCCAATGAAAGTCCNATTTTTATCGAACCCCACCTGTCCTGAGATCCCGTCACAAAAATCGGAATCTCTATCTCAAGGATCTTCAGGATGTCCCCCGAATCCTGGATTTTTAGATTCTTTCTCTCGGAAAAAAAACTGTTTTGATCGACTTTCTCACCCAACAGGCTGAACTCATAGATCTCCTCATAATCCTTGATAAAACGTGTGGCTCCTTGCGGGATCCTGAATTTGCCATAGACAACGACATATTTAAGTTTTTCATCCAGCTCGGCTTCGATACTCTCTTCGATGCCTTCCTCATCTCCTTGCATCAGCGGACTGTAAATCATGCTGGCTATGTTTTTCGCCCTGATTATCCCCATGCTTTCCTGCTCCTCGAAGATGGCCTTCACTTCTCTCTTTTCGATGACAAAGAGAATCGAGGCGGTTAACGCGCAGAACAAGACGATCACGGACAGCATGAACTTTGTCTGAAGGGACATATGTAATTTCATTCGACGCATCTATTTATCCAGCCATATTTTTTTTACGTCTAAATAATAGAATCCCAGCGGAGGAACTTCGACTCCCCGGACCCAGGGCTGCATGACAACTCTGTTCTGATGGGAAAACAAAGGAAGAGAAGGGACATCCTGAAACAAGATCTCCTCGATCTGGTGAAACAATTTTATCCTCTTTGTCCAGCTTTCCACTTCAGCTTCCAACAAGAGCCTGTCCATTTCAGGGTTAGAATAGCCAAAAACATTGAACACGGATTTTGAGTAAAAGAAAGGCCGGATGATATCCTCAGGGTCAGGAAAGTCCATCACTCTTCCTATAAATATCAGATAAGGGTCTCTAACCTTCTTGACCTCATCCAGGGAACCGTAATAACGCATCCGCAGCCTTATCCCTAAAGGCTCGAGCTGCTTACTGAGTGCTCTGTGAATCTTTATCTTCAATTCTGTCCTTGGCTCCTCGATCAGAAGCGTGAGTGCTGGGAATTCGTTGTCTTCTGTAAAACCGGCCTCTCTCAGTGTCTGTAGGGCCATTGATCGGTCAAAGCTCACATCGTCATACTTGGGATAGAATCTTGTCAGCCTGTGCGGGATATAGTTATCCGTCACTTCGCGGATGAATCTCCAGTCAAATGTATCTCGTGCCAGCTCTCTTTTGTCGATCCCGTATTTAATGGCCTTTCTTACTATCTGCCGGTCAAAGGGAGGGATATGACAGCTCATTCCAAGAAATATGGGGTGGAGTGAACCATCTTGAAAAACCTGGAATTCCAGCGTGAGCAATCTATCCGATGTGACCGGGAAAGAATCTATCTCTCCGTTCAAGAAATGTTCAAGAGTGAAATAAGGGCTGAAATCGACTGCCTCCAGATAGGGACTCCCTCTAAAATATTGTTCATTCCGCTTCAGCGTCACCCCGGCTATATCCCCCTGCGGATCAATCATCAAGTGTTCATAGGCAAACGGCCCTGTGCCAATGGGCCTTTCGAAAAACCTCCTTTCCCGTCCTTGGACGCGTTCACGAGGCAGTATTTTACAGAAATACATACTCAATAGATAGAGAGCCGAAACATACGGTTTGGTCCACTGAATCTCAAAAGTGTTCTCATCAACGACTCTGAATCCGGCCACATCTCCCGCTGCTCCATCCCTGAACTCCGCTGCCCCAACGACTCGAGGAAGAAAAAACTGGTAGTAGGGGGAGTTTGTTTGTCTGTCAAGAAGTCTTTCCAGCGAAAATTTCACATCTCCGGCTGTGAGTTCATCCCCGTTGTGGAATTGGACTCCTCGTCTGAGATAAAACGTGTACTTTGTATCGTCTTCAGAGATCGTCCAGTATTCTGCCAAGGCAGGCACTGGATTCAAATCTTTATCTAGCTCGACCAATCCGTCAAAGATCTGTTCAGAGAGAAAGATGTATGAGTCCGGATGGGCGGGATCCAGCTGCCTGGTGAATGTACTGGCAAAGGATTTTATTCGAAAAGTCCCCCCAAAGCGAGGCCTTTGAGCGCTTTTTATCCCAAAGTTCGGCAAGGGAAAGACAATATTTAAAATAAGAAACAGGGCCAATCCGGCGATCAGAAAGGTTTTTTTGGCCATCTTTGCTTTCTTATTATCATAAATTATCCGTGAATTTATAGCAAGACAGTGGAAATACTCATGTCCTTTTCCAGGGGAATGAGAGGCAAAAATGTGAAAATACCCGGAAGAGAGAATTCGATCTAATGATTTTTGTAAATAATCTTTACAAATATATGGTATATGGGGACGTTCCCCAAGGTACCACCTTAGCCCAATAAGTTCACCCGCATAACATTGTTTTATACACGATAGGCTAAAATGGAGAGGTTAATGAGCTAAGGTGGTACCTTGGGGAACGTCCCCTATTTCTTGTTTTATACACGATAGGCTAAAATGGAGAGGTTAATAGCTAAGGTGGTACCTTGGGGAACGTCCCCTATTTCTTTTCCTATTTCTCTGCGGCTTCAATCACCTGGCGCAATACCCGCATGAGGTTTCCCCCCCAAATTTTTCGGATATCTTCTTCGGAATACCCCCGGCGGACAAGTTCCAGAGTGAGATTTGGAAGCTCACTGACATCAGAACAGCCTTCGATCTCGCCCCCTCCATCAAAATCCGTTCCGAATCCCACATGATCCACTCCGACCAGCTTGACCACATGATCGACATGATTAATAAGGTCTTCAACCGTGGCCCTTTCACTGGGGTACTTCTCGTAGACCTTCATGTATTCCTCCCTCATCTCTGCCAGAACAGCTTCATCCTTGATCTCTCTTCTCGGCCCATACTTCTCTCTGAGTGCCTGCATGGCTTTTTCCCTTTTTTTATTCGGCTTGGTCTTTTTAACATAGCTCGACACAAAACAGATCTGGATAACACCCCCATTCGATGCTAAAGCTTTTATCATTTCATCAGAGAGATTCCGGGGATGGTCGCACAGGTCCCGCACGCTCGAATGAGAAGCGATGATCGGGGCTTTCGTCATTTCCAGAACATCGAAAAAGGTCTTGTCTGAAGTATGAGAAACGTCGACCATGATCCCCAGCCTGTTGCATTCAGCCACGACTTCTTTTCCGAAATCACTCAGGCCGTTATCTTCAGGATTGCGGCTATCCGTGGAGGAGTCGCAGATATCATTATCGCTACCGTGGCAGAGAGTAATGTAGCGGATTCCCCTGTCATAATACTCCTTCACTAGAGAAAGATCCTTGCCGATATTCTATGCGATAGGCATCTTCCGGAGATGTTGCCAGCTCAACAAGATGGGGATAATCCCCGCACATCTTATGGATAGCTGCCAACATTTGCATGGCTCTGCCTTTCGCTTTGGCATAGCCTTCCGGAGTCCTCTCTCCCTGACCGATAAAGACTGCGAAAAACTCGGCATCCAGACCCCCTTCAGCCATTCGAGGAAGGTCGATTTTTCCGCTCCCTCTCTGGCTGGGATCATGGCGCTCCCCGATATCCCAGCCTTCTCTCAACAGCCGCATAGGTGTGTCGCTATGCGTATCCACTGTTAAGACCCTGTCGTGAATGGCCAGAGCTTCGGTTTTGACCGCTTCCGTATCCAACTGTGGAGAGCAGGAAGCTCCCCAGGTTAAAAAAGCCAATAAAACAAAGACGGTTGTTGTGAATCCTTTTTCTTTCATAATCACTCCTTTCGGCTAACCTTCTCTTCCTGATAAATCAATAAAACACCAGGGACGCAACCCGCTTAGTATTTGCCATCCATCTGAAACTCAGCACTGTCCAGCCAGAAGCCTGAATTCGTGAGAGAATCATGCTGAGCCTGGAGAAGGTCATAATGGAATTTTTCTTCCTCACTGATTTTACGAAAGATCTCCGAAGCTATGGGATCATCCACCTCATCGGCGGCTTTCTGGAAAAATTGAACAGCATTCTCCTCGAGTTCCATGCCGATGCTCAAGGCCTGGGTTTCACTTTTACCCTCTGCCCCTTTCATCCTCTCTTTCAACTTTTCAATCAATGGAGACTCCCCTTTAAGCTCTTCGTCCCTCACATACTTTTTCCAATCAGCTTCCTTGAGGACTTCTGTAAACAGCTTGCTAAAAACCTCGATATGCTTCACCTCTTCTGCAGCGAGTTTTTGAAACATTTTCTTACCAAGCTCATTATGAGTCATCTCGGCCGCATGATTGAAAAAGTTCCTTCCGTTAATTTCCAATCGGATCGCTTCCTTGATGGCACTCTCAATCTGTTTGCTAATTTCTTCCAAAATTTATCTCCTTAGACGGATTTTGAGCCCATTGCTCTTGAAAATGCTTTTTCCAAATTGTCCGGAACACACATCTTCAAAAAACACTTGTTACTTCCAAATATTCGAATAATCTATTTTTTAGCTTGCTTCCAGGCCTCGATGAACTTCACCGCATAAGACACCATTCCTTTGACCTGTTTCTCTCCACGCTCTTTTGTCGCCTTGTTCGGGTCGCTGAATGACCATATTCCATTACTATACAATTCATGACTCGCCCCTCCTTTCTTCGTTTCCACAGGAACTCCCCTGAGCGCATTGAAAACCATCTGTAGCTCGGGATACTGGCGAGAGAGCGCCCAGAGTTCTTGCAGTTTCTCATTATAGGTGACCTTCGACATTTCGATCCTTTCCATCTTTACAAGTTCTGGCTTGAGGTAGAGCATCAGAGATGTTTCGCCGATTCCTGCATGTTCATCGCCCACTTCATCCTCCCCTCCATAGTTCCCTCTCTGAATCGGGCTGCCGACTCCAATGGCCACGGCAATGGCTTCGGTGGTGTGATTGATCCTGTGCATGACTTTTTGCTGGACG
>JGI2172J19969_10001069_pt1 | contig 12400 bp, 14 predicted proteins | sample DeeMarSWOR230_32_FD_19969 | JGI IMG/M metagenome (IMG submission 19969)
CCCACTTTCACAACCACTGTTCGCTCAGGAGTATTCAAATCGTCTGTTCCGCCGATTAGGCGCAGAGCTTCCCTTAACGATTCAGCTTCTGTGCTATCGTCAAACTTGACAATGGCGACCTTTGAAGTCAATTTGATCCTCTCGTAGAAGGTGCGATTCTTCACTTGAACTATCGCTTAAATAGTTATCTGGTTAGGCGCGCGCAGAGGGGCCATAGCGTGGGGTACGTCACATGTCCGCGCGTACAGAAGTCTGCAATAAGGGATATGAACGCATCGTTTTGATCAGACTTTCTCTCGGAATTGGAGCAACTCGTACGTAGTAGCTTTATGTGAGAAAGGGGCACCAGTAGGGATAAGTGACCGGTATGACTTGCAAGACCGCCTTCCTGTATCACGAGGACTATCTGCGTTACGATTTTGGACCCGCCCATCCGCTCAAACCGAGAAGATACAAGGAAACTTTTGAGCTGCTCCAGAAATTAGGCATCTTCAATGAGCTGGTAAAACACTACAAGCCTAGTCGTGCTACTGAGGAGGATTTGCAGCTGGTTCACTCGCAAGAGTACATTCGAGCTGTGAAGGAGAAGTGTGAGAGAGGAAGTGGGTATCTCGATTACGGGGATACCCCAGCTAGGAGAGGGATCTATGAGGCCTCTTGTGCGAAGGTTGGAGGATCAATCCTTGGGGCCGATCTTATCATGCGCGGCGATGCGGAGCACGCCTTCAATGTCGGTGGAGGCCTACATCATGCAAGAAGGAGCAGCGCGGCGGGATTCTGCGTCTTCAACGATGTTGCCATAGCAGCTCGACATCTTCAGAAGAGACATGGCCTGAAGCGGATCGCTATCGTGGATGTAGATGGCCACCATGGTGATGGGACCCAATGGATCTTCTACAAAGAACCGATTCTCACAATCTCGCTTCACCGGTACGGAGGCGGCTTCTTCGGAAGATTCTATCCAGGAACAGGCGCTGTTGACGAAATCGGTGAAGACCGCGGAAAGGGCTACTCGGTGAACGTACCTCTGCCGGCTGGAACTTTTGATGAAGCGTACCTTGAAGCGTTCAACGAGATCGTACCACCGTTGATCGAAAGCTATGAGCCAGAAATCCTGCTAAATCAATTTGGTGTAGACACTCACTATCAAGATCCTCTCGTCGGTTTATCATTGACAACCAAATCCTACGTCGAGGTCAGCACCACTCTCCACCGTCTGGCACACGAATTTTCAGACGGAAGGTATTTGATATTCGGTGGCGGAGGATACGAACCAAGCAACGTTTCTAGGTGTTGGGCATTAATGTTCATCACCGTGGCCGGAGCTAAACCGAAGAATGAAAAGAAATACCAAGAGCTCTTCGACAAAGACATAAAGGCTGAGAACACACAAACCCTAGAAGAAGTCAGAAAAGTCATCAAAGAAGTGAAGAAGACAATCTTTCCGCTACACGGTTTATGATGCCGGCGCTTTTCCTTGTAGAAATCTAGAATTTGGGATCATACGATACAGGGCAAATCTTTTGCCCATGGTTCTTCATAACTCAAAAGCGTGGTGAATATGTCAAAGCAGAATGTGGACAGATTGGAGAAATTCAAGTCTATCACAACTGAGGTTTTCGCTTTGACGCTTGGTCTTGGCGCGTTCTCCCTTTCGACAATTCCTCGAACCAGTCTGGTGGAAGTCGCACAAGCAGTTGGGGCCTTTGCCATCGCCTTCTTTTACATCGCACTGATCTGGATCATTCAGTCCAGGTTCTTCGAGAATTACCCCCTCTACGATGACGCGTTCCTTGCTCTCAACTTCGTGATTTTGTTCCTAGTCGCCATTTCGCCCTTTCTGATGCAGGGATTTTCGATGTCGTCAGATTTTGCAGACCCAATGTCGATTCTGTACGCATTGGACATAATGGGAATCTATGCTATTCTCGGAGTTCTCCATCAGAGATACATCCGGCAAAACAAAGACCGCCTTGAAGCGGAAGAAACACGAGAAGCCAAAATGGACAGAAACATGCAGTTCATTATATCAGCATGGTTTCTGATATCTGCCCTCATACCCATACAATACCGGTTTATCTTCTGGATGTTGCTGCCACCTATACCGCCCCTATACCGCCACCGTATAGGTCCACTACATGTGAAATGAGAAGGTAATCGAGCCCAAGTCTCTCGTATAACTCCAAGATGGATAGCGAAATCGGGGAAAAGCGATCAGTGCATCCCTTCGGATGACTTGTGGAAGAATCTAGAAGAATCATNATATCTACATGGGTGCTGCGAGAGGAGATACTTATGGCAGAAAATGAGAAAAAGAAGAAAGGGGTCCTAGCGCGCGCAATCGAAGGGCTAATCACAACCTATCGCGGACCAGTCGTCCTAACAATGTTCCTATGATCATCGTTCCGAGATCGAAGCCAACAAAAATCGCGAAGGCTGTGAGGAACGCATTTGGCACAGTATAATGCCAACGGCCTATTATCGGTGTGTTAATGACGTAGACGGTTAATCTTATGCTCGGTGGAGTGGGGCCTATCATAACCACCGCAAACGTCGTTATTTCAGCATGGATGGGGTAAGAAAGGGGGAGAAGGTATTGCACGTCGCCATATTCAGAGAGGCTGCAGGGAATTATGGAGAGAAGAGCTAAAAAAGCAATGACCAAAACGCCAAGTATCAGTGTTTGTTCAATCTTTTTCCGAAGCTCTCCTAGAGCCAAACCAGCAACAAACGAAAGAAGCAACTTATCCCCGTGAAAAAATAAACTACGATAATATAATCCTAGGCTTTAGAACGTTTGCTCAGTCTGCGCGCCAAATACGCGTAACACCACCCGGACAACCCCCCCGGCTATTTTCAACATGGTGGTGCGGGGGGTGGGATTCGAACCCACGTACCCCTTCGGGACGGGATCTTGAGTCCCGCGCATGAAGTCGTTCTCTGAGAATTGACCTGGCTCTGCTACCCCCGCACCGCTTCTCAAACTGATTCTTCTTTTATATTAATTCTTTCCAAAACATCAGCAATAAGAAAGGTAGTTCGTGGTTGTGCTTAGATCGCCGCACTTTCGCGCGAGTTGATGAAGCCTTCTCCGTTGGCTAGATCAGCAGTTAGGCAATGGATTCTGGCTGCAATTCTGGATTTCTACTCTCCAGAAAGAACAACAAGACTATTGCCAAACATAACCCAATCAGAAGCAACGCCAACAATCTTCTACGACTCAACCTCTTCTCCACCTCTCGCAAGACCACCCAACGGAACGATTACATCGCCTTTCAAGTAGGGAACAATTCGAAAAGCATCGAGTTGAGAACAGAACTTCACGTCATTCACGAGTCCTAGACTCTTTAAGTAAGTAGCATGATGTCCAGATTGAACAACACGCTCTAAGCAATTCTTTGCTTGCCGGAAACAATGCAAGGCCGCTAAAACGGCATCTGAACGTTCAATGTTGTTGGCTTGAAGGTTTTCAGCAACTGCTCCCACGCAGACGAAGTCTTCTATGAAGAAATGTCCGCGGCGTCCTGAGAGCACTAGAGAGATTCCAGCGTTCTCTTCTTCAGCGATTCGTGAGGCCGCTTCGGCAACTGGTTTGGCATTAATCAAGGCGCCGATCAGTACCCATCTTGCATTTTTCGATGAGACGATAGCCTTTGTTCCACTCGTCGTGGTCAGAATCACATAATTTCCCTTTACCTTTTCTGGAGTGAACTCGAGTGGTGAGTTTCCAAGACTAAATCCTCTTGGTTTTATTCCTCCTCTTTCACCAGCCAATACGGATCCATGACACTTGTTGTGAAGGGTTCGCGCTTCTTTCAATGTTCTCGCTGGCAGTATCCCTTTGGCGCTATTTGCTAAGGCTGCGATAATCGTGGAACAGCATCTTAAGACATCAATGACAATTACCACATCTCCTCTCTGCGCCGCCCTAGCAGCATCCTCCACGAAAAACTCAAGGTTTACTGCGGTCTTCAAAGATGGGTCCTCCTAGCGACTACAATGCATCGACTAGTGGCATGTCAAGAGGTGAATAGACTAGTTTCCTTATTAAAGCGCTCAAGACATACAAAATGCAGGAATGCAACATGAGGTTCCTACCTGGCAAAGTGCCGACGGAGATCCTACGAGACGTGATCTTTAAGAATCTGGGAACAGCGAGAAGCGACGTTGTTCTTGGTCCTGCAGTTGGTGAAGACGCAGCCATAGTCAGAGTTGGCAAAGAGACAGCGATAATAGCGACAGATCCTGTAACTGGAGCTGAGGAATGGTTGGGGTGGCTTGCTGTAAACGTCGGGGCAAACGACGTTGCCACATGCGGGGTCGAACCTCGCTGGTTTAGCTCCTGCATGCTATTACCAAGAGATACAGATAAGGAGCTTGTCGAGAAAATCTGCACTCAAATGGACAAAGCTGCACGCCACTTGAAGATGGCAATCATCGGTGGGCATTGTGAAATTACACCGGGGATAGAACATCCACTAGTTATAGGGTGCTCTATAGGCATTGCTGACAACGGGGAATACGTGACCTCAAGTGGAGCGGAGGTAGGAAACAAAATAATCATGACGAAGGGGGCGGGAATTGAAGGGACTGCTATCTTAGCGACCGATCGAAAGAAAAACCTTCGGCAAGACTTCAACGAGGGCTTTCTCCAGAAAGCTGAAAACTTCTTCACCGAAATCAGCGTTGTGAAAGACGCCCTTACAGCGTTCAAGACTGGCGGCGTTGTAGCAATGCACGATCCCACTGAGGGTGGAGTTGCCGGAGGCTTACATGAATTGGCTGACGCGTCAGGCGTTGGCTTCCACGTTCGTGAAGAAAAAATCTTGATCCCAGCGGAAACAAGGAAAATATGCGCACACTTCGAAATAGACCCCCTTCAACTCATAAGTTCCGGATCACTTCTCATCGTGGCTAAAGAAGAAAAGACAAAGGAGATTGTAAGCGAATTATCGCAGAGTAGCATACATGCATCAGTAATCGGTGCAGTGACAGAACCCACCTTCGGAAGAAAGATGGTTAGAAGAGACGGAAAGGAGATCGAACTGGTTAGGCCAGTTAGTGACCATCTTTGGGCTGCTCTATTAAAGCAATTGACAAATGAAGGGTAACATCAAGAGACGGTGTTAATGTTTCAGAATCTCGGGCAGCCTTCTCCGCAAAATGAGGGCTATAGGGATTCCTACAACTCCTCCGATGACGATTTGAGCGATGTTTGTTGGGACTTCTGCTAGGGCACCAGCCAATCCCCACTGGAACGGAGGAGATAATTCGACTAGGAAATAACCGATTATCATTTCACTCCCAGCCACAGCCACCGCTAGGATGTCTCGGTAGGCTCTTTTCTTGTCTGTAATTAGGCTTGCGAGAAGCCCCTCTAACCCTTTGATAATTAGGGTGGGAATGGCAAATACTGGGAATCCAATCATATCTGCAATGGCTGAACCTGCTCCTCCCGCGATGCCGCCTATGATGGGGTTAAAGGTCAGCGCGCACACAAAGATCATAACATCTCCGACGTTGAAGTATCCGCCCATGGGGTTTGGGATTCGGATCAACAAAGTTCCCACTGCGACCAGCGCCGTCATAATTGCTGCAAGAGGAATCTGGATTAGCGCTTTTTCTTTGTTCATTAAACCACGAGCTTGTTTTGAATGCAGGAGCAGCTAGTCATACGGTCAGGGCGTGGTCTGTCAAAACTCTGCTATTAAGCTTTTGCTCTCGTGCTTTCCAATTCTGATGAGTCACAGCTAGGAATCTCCGTTGTGGCTAGGATGAACGATCTAAATAACTAGAGAGGTGTTATAGGTGTAGGTTGAGAGAAGATACAGGCGAATGTTGAGGAGCAGCATTGAATATACGTGATCTAATACCAGGAATGAGCGACGTGAATATGAAACTGAAAGTGCTGGACGTCTCAGAGCCTGACCAGATTATAACAGGCAAAGGTGTTGAACATAAGATACTCGAACTCGAAGCTGGAGATGAAACTGGTACAATTAAACTGGTTCTGTGGGATGATAAAGTCATTCCCCTTAAGGTCGGCGACTTGATACAAGTCGAGAACGGGTTCATATCCTCCTTCAAGGGGGAGCGGAGAATGAACGTTGGTAAATACAGCGAAGTGGACAGGATATAACTCAGGTCAAAGGGTTGAAGCAGAGTTATTCAGGTAGTTTCTCTACCTTTACAGGAGGTACTTTGAAAAGCACATCTTCTTCGGTTCTTAGGCTTTCAGTGTATTGGACCTCGCCAGATATGTAGCATCCTGACTCGATGTATATACTCTCACCGTATAGATTTCTCGCTTGGGCCTTTTCTTCCATGGTTATCTTGCCAGCGTAGACATTTTCGACACGTGCTCTTTCACCGACTAGAACCTCATTGGCATGTATTAGCCCGGCTACTCTACCTCTTCTGCCAATCTCGACGTAAGATGCGTTTGTGCCGTCTCTTGCAGTTAGTGATCCTCCCACAGAAACCTTGTCTTTGGCGTCGATCTTGCGAGCCTCGAGACTACCTCCCACGTCGACGTTCTCAGCCAATAATTCATCACTTATCTCTGCCCTGCCGCCTACGTCCAGTTTTCCAGAAAGGCGTAGAGATGCTCCAACACGTACTACTCCGCCTACATCGAGGCTTTTTCCTTCGGCAGAACCTGATATATCTGTGACTCCACCAACATCTACATCTCCGAATTCTATGTCTCCGTTAACTTTGCATGAACCGCCAACATCTATGTCGCCGCCAGTGCTCTTCCCTGAGAGCTTCACGGCTCCTCCAACATCTATCGAGTCGAACCGTAAAGAGTTCTTAGACTCGAAGGCTCCGCCAACGTCGACTCTTGCCACTCGACCGCCTGCGACTGTAACTCTTCCTCCAACATTTATGTCTTCAACTTCAACTTCGGATTCGATTGTCACAGATCCTCCTACGTCTATGCTTTTGGCTATCACTTTGCCGATTCCTGTGAATCGTCCCCCAACGTCTATGTCGCCAGCCTTCGTGTCGCCGCCGACTTCAATGCTTCCTCCAACATCAACCTCCTCGCTTTCGAGATTCTGGCCTACAACTAGGCTTCTTTCGACATTAACTTTCGTTGCGGTCATGTTTTCTCTGACGTTGAGTCGCCCTTCCCTAACTCTCACTCGCCCCCGAACTTGGAGATTGCCTTGAATGGTTACGTCTCCTTCTCCTTCTAGGTTTTCTGCTGAAAGGCTGCATTGGAACGTGCAATCTCCTTGGTGTGTGACTGTACCAGACACATTCACTTTCGGAGGGGTTCCTTCCCCTTTGATTTTGGCGTCTTCGCCGACGGTGAGGTTGCCTTCAACTGATCCAAGAGTAGCCATGGATTTTGGCTGCACAGTCATGCTTCTGCTCAAAGTATTCACCAGATCGAGAAGGTTGTAGGTTTACAAACGCTGCATTTTAAAGTTGCGTAAGTACGTAATTGCCTCTGCTTTCTGATGTTCGATCTCTATCCAATGCTTCCTGAGCGTGTTTGCGACGGCAAGCTTTTCAACCTCTTTTTCTCCCCACTCTGTTGGGTTCTTCATCAAATCTGCCATTTACATCACCTCTCCTTTTCGCTGTAACATCGGTAGGGCGTTTTGGAGTTTAAAAGGCGACGCACATCTAGAGATCACAATTTGTAGTCACTTATTGTGACTATGGAGATATCTCCCGCACCGTCCCCTTTTTTTCTGCTGTGACTTTAAGGGCTGACTACTTGCTCAGACAATGCCTCCCCTCTGGTCTTTTCTCAGATACTCCATAAAGGCAGAGGTCACACTCCTTGGAAATGTCAAGAGCCGTAGGGACAATAAGGCGTGGGGTAGGGGGGCAGAGAACAAAATATCAAAAACAGTCTACCAGTAATTTTCGGATGTTCTCGACACGTCTATATGTTCGACAGATTTTCAAGCCTGAAGTTAGTATGAGACGGGGTACGCAAACGAGCTTTGGGGCATTTGAGGAGTTAAACTATGTGCGCGCGCATATAAGTAGTAGTTAGGTGCATAATCGGTAGGTTGGAAGGTGTAGAAAATGGTATTCAAGGAGACATTGACAATTGGAGGAGGTGAAAGCGATGACTGAGAGTTGTTTCACTGACCCCAAGCACCAACCGACTCCAGAGGAAATCCGATCGGCTCTAGGCTCTTGCTTCCCACTCTGGCAGCGCTTGACCACCTTCATCGAAAAATCCTACTGGATAGAAGGAACCTGGAGCACATGGGGCCCAGCCAAGAGCGGCTGGAATCTCCGCTACAGGCGAAACGGCAAATCACTGGCTGCGCTACATCCACAGCAGGAACGGATCCTTGCGCAGATCGTACTCGGCAAGGCTCAGGCCGAGCGCGCCCTGCAACTTGAGCTCGGAGAGAAGCTTTCGCGAATGCTGAAGGAGGCCCCGCAGTTGCGCGACGGGCGTTGGCTGTTCATTCCAGTGACCAGCGAATCCAATGTTAAGGATGTGGAGAAGCTGCTGCTGGCAAAGATGCGCCCGCCCCGGAACACATTATAAAGGCTATGGCGACACCAACTGAGTTGATGCAGCTTGAGTAAAACGGAGGGGCATTGAGATGACTTCGAGACAGAAATTCGGACGTACGGGCCATCAAAGCACGCGCGTCATCTTCGGCGCCTGGGCGCTCAACAAGGCAACGCAGGCAGAGGCGGATAGCGCCTTGGCGCTGTTGCAGGAATACGGAGTGAATCACATCGATACCGCGCCCATGTACGGCAGCGCCGAGAAGGTCATCGGACCCTGGTTGGCCAAGCATCGAAATGACTTCTTCATTGCTACCAAAACCCGCAGCCGCTCACGCCAAGGAGCCTTGGCTAATCTGAAGCGATCGTTGAAACGGCTACGCGTCGACTACATCGATCTCTGGCAGATGCATGGCCTGACCAACCCGGCAGGTTGGGAAAAAGCGATGGGGCCTGCGGGCGCCTTGGAGGCCTTTATTGAAGCGCGTGACCAAGGATTGGTGCGGTTTCTGGGCGTCACGGGCCACGGCACCAAAGTGCCAGCAATGCACAAACGCAGCTTGGAGCGGTTCGATTTCGATACCGTCCTATTGCCGTACAACTACGTGCTGATGCAGAACCCCTGCTACGCAGCGGACTTCAATGAGTTAGTTAGGTTGTGCCGGACGCGCAACGTGGCAGTCCAAACCACCAAATCCATCGCGCGGCGACCGTGGGGGCGCCGTCCCAGGACGTACAATACGTATTTCTATGAACCGTTAGAGACTCAAGAGGCCATTGATAAGTCGGTGCATTGGGCATTGGGGTTCCCAGACAGTTTTCTGATCACCGCGGGTGATCTGCAGCTTCTGCCCAAGGTGTTGGATGCTGCCAATCGTTTTGAGAAGCGCCCATCTGATATAGAAATGAGCGCTATTAGTGATGAGTTTGATATTCAGCCGATTTTCTTGTGAGTCTGCGCGCACTACTATTATCTTCAATGCGTTTGACTGGTTGTTTGTTTAGGAGAATATCTAATGGCGCGCGCGACTTTCACAACTCCTCTGACAGAGCGGCGAAGAGCTTCCTCATGCGTCGAAAGGTTTCTAGGTATTCAAGACCACGTTTGGTGATCTTATACTTCGTCGAATCATCCACAATTTCTTCTTTAACGAAACCTCGGAGAGCGAGAAAGCTGAGAAACTTCTTGGCTCGGTCGACTGGTAGATTAGCCCCATAAGACGCTCTCGTCACAGGGCATGAGCCTCTCCTCATCACTATTTCCAGAAGATCAGAATAGATTTCGTACTTTGTTCTCCTACTCAAAGGGTTCACCGTGTAGGGGAGTCACGATACTGGTTATTGAAGTGGCTTCATATTTACCCTTTTATTGGTTACGAGCCCTAAGGAAGTGCTTTGTCAGTAAGGACCCCTAGCGCGAATTGCGCGTGAAGGCTTTTATTCCGATCCATTGAACTGCGACAAGCCCAACGAACATCCTTAACCAGACAGTTAGGAGCCTTATTAGAACCGTTGCCGCCGCGCTAATACCAATGGGTATTGCAAACATCGAATAAAGGGTGGTCATGATGATCTCCATGATGCCAACTTCTGCAGGGATTCCGACGGGAATTGATTGGAGGGCAAGGCTGATGGAATATACAATGATTACTGTCGTCATAGAAACCTGATAGCCAAGCGCAGCAAATACGAAGAACGATACGAATAGGCTGAGGAACCAAGAGATTATGGTAAAGATTACTGGCTGGGCCAGGCTTCTTGGGCTCTTGCTCAAGGTTCCCATTGATTGACGGAATACGTCCAACGCTTCTTTTGCCTTTGATCTCCAGCTTGCAGTCTTGAAGCGGCCTCTTGAAATGAATCCTGCAAAATTTAGCACCGAATTTATTATCTTCCATGTAATCCGCTCTTCAATACACAAGAGAAACAAGAAGATCAATGAAATGACTGTGCCTGAAGCAACAAACAGTACAAGGTTAAAGATCTCAACAGGGAGTCTGTATTTCATGATTACAATCCAGACGGAACTCACAATTAAGGTGATTAAGGTTATTATCATGCCGAGAATCCTGTGACTTACAATCGAAGCGACAACCTTTCCGGTTTCTTGCCCTGAGTCCTTTGTCATTAAGTAGGCTTTAGAAATCTCTCCGCTTACAGATTCGACAGGAACAACAAGATCGAAGAAGATTCCGACCCATATGTAGAGAAACGTTCTCTTAAAAGGAACCTTGACGGAGAGTGGTCGCAGGAGATACTGCCAGGCCAGCGTATGGAAGAATATGCCTGCCAACAGAGCAGCAATTGCTAATGAATAGAAAGTTGGGTCAACGCGTTGAATGATGGATATGATTTCGGGTATGCCGACGAAGAAATAGAGATAGAACACAAACACCGCCAAGCCAATCAATATGACTGGAACAGCCTTCTTGACAGGAATACGCCTCTCCAAAGTCATTTGCAGCTCTCCAGCGGTGACAGAAGCAGATAGAGGTTACCCCATATTATGTTTTGCTTGACTCTGATTTATCAGTTGATACGATTTCGAGAACGCACCAAATTCTGGTTTTGATTTTCCGAGCTTCTTATCTAGGCATGCCTTGACGAAGCCGTAGTATTCTGGGTCTGGTTTGCCTGGTCTACTCCTGAATTCGCCGTGAAACTGGGAAGCAAGGAAAAAGAATCGTGTGGGCAACTCAAGGATCTCCATTCTTCTTCCATCGGGGCTCCTCCCGGAGAAGACCAGTCCGTTCTTTTCTAGAACGTGCCAATATTCAGGATTGACTTCCCATCTGTGGCGGTGGCGTTCGTGGATTTCTTCAGCGCCATATAGTGTGTGAGCCAATGTACCCTTTTTGACGATAATCTTGTGGGCACCAAGACGCATAGTTGCCCCCTTACGTTTCACATTTCGCTGCTCAGGCATCAGGTTGATAACCAGATGCGGGCTTTCAGGATTGATCTCTGCACTACTGGCACCTTCTAACCCATACACATCCCTGGCAAACTCAATGACTGCCAGCTGAAAGCCAAAGCAAACCCCCAAAAACGGCACATCATTCTCACGAGCAAATTGTATAGCTCTGATTTTCCCTTCGGTGCCTCGGGGACCGAAACCGTACGGAATGAATATTCCATCATATTTTCTGAGGAGTTCTAATTCACTTGGGTCGTGTTCGAACTTCTCCGCTTCTATGTGGTCTATCAGGACTCTGGTCTGGCAAGCTGCTCCGCTATGTCTTAAGGCTTCGTTCATGCTCACGTAACTGTCAACTAAGCCAGCATACTTGCCCACCAGGGCAATTTTAACTTCAAAACTTGGGTTTTCCAAAGCATCTACGAATCGTTTCCAGTCCTTCCAATCGGGTTTTCGTTCTTCCAGTTCCAAACGTTTACAGATGTATTCACCCATACCCTGCTTGTCTAGGATCAAAGGAACTTGATATATAGAAGGAACATCATAGGAGCAAAAAACAGCTTCTCTAGGAATTGTGCCGAACAATGCTATCTTCCGAAGAGCCTCCGAATCGATCATCTCTCTGCATCGTGCAACTATTGTGTCTGGCTGGACGCCGATGCGCCGCAGCTCGTTTACGCTGTGCTGTAACGGCTTAGTCTTCATCTCACCCGTGACTTTTAGTATCGGAACTAGGGCAATGTGAACGTAAAGCGTGTTTTCGAATCCCTCTTCTAGGTGCATCTGGCGAATGGCTTCTAGGAAAGGAAGCCCTTCGATGTCTCCGACCGTTCCGCCACACTCTGTCAAAACAACATCAACTTCCGAGCGTTCTGCAACTAGACGGATTCGACGTTTTATCTCGTTCGTGACGTGGGGAACAATCTGAACGCACCTACCTAGAAAGTCACCTCGCCGTTCCTGATCGATGACTGTCTGATATATCTGTCC
>JGI2172J19969_10001071_pt1 | contig 12397 bp, 8 predicted proteins | sample DeeMarSWOR230_32_FD_19969 | JGI IMG/M metagenome (IMG submission 19969)
TTAAGAAACGGATGATTCTCACTTCTGCAGGTATCATGACAGTGGGGTTATTGGTTATATTGCTGTAGAACCAATTTCGTATGCACTGTGTAAGAACTAGAAAATCAGAAGGGAATATCTTTATGTGAGAGTGCTTAAATGTTAAAACTCATAGGGAACAAAACGCAAGTGCTGCAGCTGAAGTGGTATTATGTCTGAAAAAGAATTGATTTCAAAAACCCCTTTCCCCCAAACACGACATTCACTTGCAGAGAATTTGGGAGCACTGGGTGTACAGAAGGGAATGGTATTACTTGTTCACTCCTCTCTACGTCGCATTGGATGGATAAGTGGAGGTCCTGTGGCTGTGGTTCAGGCCCTCATGGATGTGGTAACAGAAGAAGGAACAATTGTCATGCCCACCCATTCTGGCGATTATTCAAATCCTGAAAACTGGAGGAACCCCCCAGTACCCAGAGAGTGGGTGCAATCTATAAAAGAGACCATGCCTGCCTTTGATCCAGTGTATACGCCCACCCGAAATATGGGTAAAATTGTCGACTGTTTCAGGGATTTTCCTGGGGTAATACGGAGTGACCACCCCCTTGTTTCCTTTGCTGCCTGGGGAAAGCACAAGAAAAGGATTGTTGAACATCACCAGCTTGATTACAGCCTGGGTGAACACTCTCCACTGGGACATATCTATGCGCTTTCTGGGCATGTACTTCTGATGGGTGTTTCTTATGCAGTGAATACATCATTTCACCTGGCAGAGTATCGGACAGATATACGAAAGGAAGTCACTCAGGAGTCACCAGTACGAGTGAACGGAAAGAGAGAGTGGGTAATATACAAAGATATTGAATATGATGAGAGTGACTTCGAAACAATAGGAGCAGAATTTGAAAAAGAGGGTAATGTGAAAAGGAGAATCATAGGACTGGCAGAGTCACGATTATTCTCACAGAGGGAGGCAGTTGATTTTGCAGTGAAATGGTTTGAAAAAAAGAAGAAGAATGGGTAAAGGTCCTCTGTAGATTACAGGTTCCTTCCAATGAATGTTCCTTATTTTGCAGCATCATGGATTCATTAATCTAGATCAAACCCACTATTTTTTGAGAATGTCGTATAAAAGTAAACAGAATGGAAATGTTTATATATTTGTCTGCACAAGAGCAATTAAAGTGTATAGGAGGTGAAAGATATGAAAGAGAAGACCATATTAGTTCTGGTAATGCTGATTTTGAGCGTTCCTGCAGTGTTCTCTGAGCACAATAGCTTTTCTATAGATTACACGTTCCAGCCTGTGTTTCTAGAAGGTCGGTGGACGATAAAGGATACTTACATTCAGGAAATACCTGGAGAGCCAGTGATACCGTACAGAGTTGCCAGGATTCTGCTTCCCCAGGGTGCTGAAATAGAAGGTATAAAGGTAACCCATAGCGAGCCTATCGTTCAAGAAGGATTTGATATTCCATGGGGCCAACCCTCGCGTACATCTGGTGATTATGTACAGATTGGGAAAGATCAAGCGCTCTTCAATTCCACCACCTGGTATCCTGACCCCCTTTACAGGGTGGGTTCTGTGGAATCTTACAGAGGATTCAACATCCTGTACGTGAATCTGTATCCTGTGCAGTACCAGCCAAAATTGAAAACAGTCAAATTCTATGAAAAGTTGACCATTACAGTACAGTTCAGTAAAAGCACAAGGCCCACATTGTACAGAGGGTCCCGCGACAAGAATGCAGTAACAGACTTGGTGGACAATCCAGAGGTATTAACAACGTATTCAGATCTGTGTACTACTGCTTCACNGCTGCTAACCCAGGAATCCCATGAGTACATCATCATAACNAACAGCACATTAGCGTCTACATTCCAACCACTGGCTGATCACAAAGACAATTTCATCACTGGAACCACAGAAATCGTCGATGTGCAATGGATTTATTCAAATTACTCCGGAGTTGATAACCAAGAAAAGATCAGGAATTTCATCAAAGATGCATACAACACCTGGGGAACTTCTTTCTGCTTACTGGGTGGGGATATAGCTGTTGTTCCCTACAGAGGATTTTACGTTGAGAATAGTGGGTACGTTGATAGTGACATGGCAGCTGACATGTATTACGGGTGTTTAGATGGGACCTTTAACGATGATGGAGACAGCAGATGGGCAGAACCAGGAGATGGAGTGGACTGGTTAGAAGAGGTTTTTGTTGGCAGAGCTCCCGTTGAGACAGTGGAAGAAGCTCAAACATTTGTGGAAAAAGTAATCAACTACGAACTAGCAGAAAGGGAAAAGGTCTGCCAATACCATGCTTCAGGAACAGGAGATCCCGATCCTCGACAGCTCGCCTGGGATTGTGAGTACTGGACTCCATCAGACTACGTGAAAAAAGAGCTGTTCGAAGTAGATCAGCCCATTACCAAAGCACTGTGGAGAAGTGCATGGGATGGCTCTTACGATGGCACACCCAACTACCCGCCTGTGATGTTCCAGCACTGTGGACATGGAAATACAGAATGCTACAACATAGGTTCCAGTGTCACCTGGTACACCTCAGATATACCCAGTTTGACCAATACAAATTTCTGGCCTGTGCACATGAGTGTCAGTTCATACTGCGGTGAGTTTGAAGCCAATGATTGTCTGGCAGAAGTGTACGTCTATGATGACGCAGGAGCTATTGCCTGCATGATGAATGACTCAATGGCGTGGTTCTCCTCACTTGATATATCCATGTATTCAGGCGATTTCATAGAAACCATGTTCAGGGCTTTATTCAGTGACGAAAAAGAGCATCTGGGTGAATTGTTGAATCAGGCCAAGAGCTACTGGGTAGCTGCTGCAGAAACCAGCTCCACGTACAGATGGTGCTATTACGAGTACAATTTGCTGGGAGATCCCGAATCCATGGTGTTAACCCAGAGAGTGATTCCTCAACCTGGCACGGTCACCATTACCTATCCTGAGGATGGGTCTGATGTGTACGGGAAAGTGACTATCACTACATCAGTAACAGGATGCATTGATATGGTGGAATTCTACATTGACGGCGAATTTAAGTACACAGATACTGCAGCACCTTTCAGTTACACATGGGATACTTATGGTTACACCGAAGATCGACAGCACACAATCGTGGTGAAAGGATACTGTGCTGGCGAATACAAAGATACAGACAGCGTGACGGTCACGGTGAACAACCTCTACATAAGAATCACCAATCCACAAGAAGGAGAGGTTGTGTCCGGCATTGTCACTGTCACCACTGAGGTACGGGGATATGATACAGTGGAATTCTACATTGACGGTGTACTAAAGTATACTGATACTGCTCCACCCTTCCAGTATGAATGGGATACCAAAGAATACCCAGACGGAGAGCACAGAATAGCAGCCAAAGCGTATGCATCTGGTGTAATCACGGGAAAGGATGAAGTCACCTGTATTGTGAATAACAGCGGACAGTGTTCAGGAACAGTATTGATCTTGCTGCTGGTATTATTCGGATCTGCAGGAATCTTAAGAAGATGCTAATTTTCTTATTTTTTCTTTTTGACCAGGCCCTAATCTCATCATGGCTGCTCTGCTGGTGCCAGATACGGTGGATGAGAAACGGCAGTTGCTTAAGTAAGCCAATCTTCAGCCTCAAGCTCAGCCTCAACTTCAACCATCAACCGAAAAATACTTAAGAGTTACTATTGTAAGAATAGCTACTATTCAATGTAGTACTTGGAACTGCAAAATAAATGAAAAAAGGAGATGTATGAAAATGGAAAACATGAAAAAGGTTGTAGCTTTTCTAGTGCTGCTACTAATAGGTTGTATTGGACAAACCCCGGAATCTGTTCCTGTAGAACCTGCGACATCTTCAGTAGATGGTATCATAGCTGATTTGGAAGGATTGCCCATTGATGAGTTCTTTGATGAATCGTATAAGCAGTTACTGTTAAGGTACCCTGAAAGACTCACAGAATTGGGGATTTCTGAGTGGTTTGGACTGCGCAATGATCAGTTGAATGATATCTCTGACAAATACGTCAGAGAAACCCAGCAATTGGAAGCTGCCATTCTGGATCTACTGCAGACATATGATCGGTCAGAATTACTGTACGAGCAGCAAATCTCCTACGATGTGTATGAATGGTATCTCGATGACCTGGTGCGCGGTCATGAATTCATGTACTGCGATTATCTTATGCACCACTTTCTCATCAGCTACCACGATGAGTTGGTTCGATTATTCACAGAGTACCATCCTTTCACCAGTAAAGAAGATGCAGAAGACTACATCTCTCGATTATCTCAGGTGAATAGGCAGGTTGAACAATTATTAGAAGGGCTAAAATTACGGAAGGAAGCAGGTGTCGTACCACCCAGGTTCATCCTCACAATGACAGAAAGTATATTAGCTGATTTTCTCCGTTCCTATTCCCGGGATGTATCGGCCATTGATGGGAAGTTCATTGTATTGTACACTGTTTTCGACGAAAAAATTGAGGAGATCAATATAAGTGAAGAAGAAAAAGAAGTGCTGCGTGAAGCTGCACTCACACAAATGGGAGAATCTTTGATCCCCGCTTATCTGAGGTTGCTGGAGTATATTGAATATCTGGAAACTGTTGCCACAATGGATGCGGGTGTCTGGAAATTCCCTACAGGAGATGAATATTACGCATACATGCTCCGACACGAAACATCTACAGAGCTAACGGCTGAAGAGATCCATGAAATAGGGCTGGCAGAAGTTGAACGTATTCAGAAAGAGATGCGTTCGGTCTTTGACGAATTGGGCTATCCAGAAGATGGAAACCTCAGTGATCTGGTAAATCGTGCAATTTCAGGCGGTGGCTTCATTGACACGTACACACAAGCTGGAAAGGATGAAGTGATTAGCACGTACGAAGAAATACTGGACGAAGTTTCTCAGAGCCTGCATAATGTATTCGATATACATCCAAAAGCAGAACTAATAGTTGTTGGAGAACCATCCTTTGGCGGAGGAGGTGGGTATTACGTGGGTGCCTCACTTGATGGTTCGCGCCCTGGTGCTTTCCATACAGGTGTGGGCAGCTCTCTAGTTCCCAAGTACCGAATGCCCACCATTGCATACCACGAGGCCATCCCAGGACACTATTTTCAGGTTTCTATTGCTCAGGAGCTGGATCTGCCCCTGTTCAGGAATGATGTCATCTACAATGGGTACGCAGAGGGGTGGGCAGTGTATGCAGAGCAGTTAGCCTGGGAACTTGGGTTATATGAGGACAATCCTTACGGGAATATTGGGCGCTTAGACATGGAGTTGTTGCGTGCTGTCCGTCTGGTGGCAGATACTGGGATACACGCCAAGAAATGGACGCGGGAGGAAGCGAAAGCGTACATGAAGGAAGCGCTTGGCTCAGACAGGTTCTCTCACGAGGTGGACCGCTACATTGTGTTACCTGCTCAGGCTACAGGATACAAGGTGGGCATGCTGAAGATTCTGGAGTTGCGCCAGAAAGCAATGGATGAACTGGGTGACCAATTTGATATGAAAGAGTTTCACCATGTGGTGCTCTGCAATGGAGGCCTGCCGCTTATCCTTCTGGAAAAAGTGATCGAGGATTACATTGATGCAAAACTGGGTGCTGCGACACTCAAAATGCCTAAAACAATGACAGCTCATGCAGGTGTGTGTGGTGGGCACTGTCTTGGTACAGCATTCGTTTTTGTATTGGTGCTCTTGGGTGCAGCAATCAGATGGAGGTAGCCTTTTCTTCTTTTTCTTTTTAATACTGCGGTCATTGTATCAAATTGGCATCAGACTGATCCATACAGTACCAAATCCTCACTCTAGGCGCATAGGAGGACTTCTTGAGTAGGAAAGAACAGTGAATTGACGGTTCTGGCTGTTACACAAATGCGCACAAACCTTTATATGAATCCTTTTCTACCTTTTTCTATGGAGTTTTCCAGACTCATTGGTGTGTATGAATCATTGGAAGATACCACAAAACGGCTGGAAATGACCGACATTGTCTCAGAATTCTTAAAAGAAACACCTGCAGACATTCTAGACATTATTGTGTACTTTTTGTTGGGAAAAGTGTTTCCAGACTGGATGGATCGTGAACTGGGTGTGGGAACTAAGTTAGTACTCAGAGTAATCTCCCAGGTGTCAGGTATTTCTGAACCAGTAATAGAAGATTACACCCGGGAAGAAGGAGACATTGGAAAAGCCTGTGCACGAGCAATTACTGAAAAAAAGCAGGTTATCTTGTTCACAGAGAGGTTATCCGTAGAGTATGTGTATGAGATTCTAGATAAGCTCAGTCAATTCTCAGGAGCCAGATCACAGGAAAAGAAGCTGAAATATTTATCCAATCTATTTTCTTCTGCCACAGGAAGGGAAGCCAGATATTTAGTGAGAATCATTTTGGGAACCATGAGGACAGGTATTGGTGAGGGCACAGTGAGAGATGCGATTGCTCAAGGGTTTGAGTGTGATACTTTTAAGGTGGAACGGGCCTTNATGCTNACCAANGATATGGGATTGGTAGCTAAAACAGCAAGTCAGAACCCAGAAGCATTAGATACGCTGGATATCACCTTTTTTAAACCCATCAAGTTCATGCTGGCCCAGGTTGGATCGCTGCAGGAAGCAAAAGAGCGAATGTCTGTTTTGAGCTGTGAAATAAAGTACGATGGATCTAGGGCGCAGATCCACAAAAAGGGGGACAATATCAAGATCTTTTCCAGACGATTAGAAGACATCACCCAGGCTCTCCCCGATTTAGTGAAAGCAGTACAAAAGAGTGTTTCTGGAGATGCGATTGTGGAAGGAGAGATTGTGGCTACAGAGAATGAGCATCCCAGGCCCTTCCAATATGTTCTGAGGCGGTTGAGAAGGAAATACGATATTGAAGAAATGATTGAGAAAATTCCTTTAAGAATCTATCTTTTTGATGTTTTGTACAAAGATGAATCATTGATTGATTTTCCCTTCAAAAAAAGAAGAGAAGTATTACAGAATACTGTTCACAATACGGAAAATGCACAGATTTCCCAGGTTCTAGTCACTGAAAGTGTGAAAGAAGCCCACCAATTCTTTGAACATTCCCTAGATATTGGTCACGAAGGATTAATGGTTAAAGATCTAACCTCAGTATACCAGCCAGGCGCCCGGGGGAAGAAATGGTTAAAAATCAAACAAACTATGGAAAACCTGGACCTGGTAATTATTGGTGCTGATTGGGGAGAAGGAAGGAGAGCCCACTGGTTAGCCTCCTTTTTGCTGGGCATTAAAGATGAACAGGGCAACTTTTTAGAAATTGGTAAAGTGGGAACTGGCATTACTGATGACACCTTTACCACCCTGACCAAGAAACTAAAACCTTATATCATAGAACAGAAAGGAAAGACCGTTACCCTGGTACCTCACTTCGTGGTGGAGGTAGCGTACGAGGAAATACAAAAGTCCCCCAACTATGAATCTGGATATGCGCTGCGGTTTCCTCGAGTGGTCCGGTTCAGAGAAGATAAGAGTGTAGAAGAAGCAGATGATTTAGCCAGGCTGCATGAAATTTTAGGGGAGTGAACACATGGACATGGAATTAAAATCCATTGGAAAAGTCATCGAAATTGAAGGTGATATCACCAAAATACTGGTAGACAAGAATTACCAAGAAGAGTTGGATGGAGTGGAAAACCTGGATAAAATCATGGTGGTGTACTGGATTGCAAATCCAGTGAACAAGCCCTTTTATGAGGAAGAAGGACTGTTTGCCACCAGGTACACGGGAAGACCAAATCCCTTGGGTATAGAAGTGGTAGAAATACGAACAGTGGAACACAATCTGATCATTGTCAATGGGCTAAACGCCCAGATAGATGCAGATATCATCGATTTGAGGCCGGTTTGATGTTGGAAGAAGTTGCATCCTCTTATATGGCTCAAAAAATTAAAGAGTATTACGGAGCTGAAGCAGAAAAAATTGTGGAAAATCTGGAAATTGAAAAGCTCTTAGAAATTCCTGGATTAGGAAAGAAGACTGCATTGGAGATTTTGAGAAAGGCCTATCAGGTAAAAACGGGAGAAACCTTTCAGGACATCTGTTCTGGTGATGCGTACCACGTGTATGAGGACATTATACAGTTACTGCAGGAGTATCCCTGTACCCAGAACGGGAAAAATCGATTTCTGGTGTACTGTCCAGTGACCAACAAAGATATTATTGAAAAACGACTGTCCTATTCAAAAGAGGCTCTAGAATTCGTTCAAGGACTTGAAAAAGAGCAGTTATTAGAAATTTTGGAGAAATTACGTTCTCTAAGACCCTTAATTGAACCCAAGAAAAAGAAATTCCGGGATCGGGTTATTGCTACTGATACTATTGAAGCGTATGCAGAACTTAAGAATGAGTACTGCGATGTACTATTAATTGAAGATGCAGGTGATATTGGTGTGCTTGAGCAGTATCCTCTGGTTTTTTACGTGTACACAGGGGAATCTCTACTGTATGAGTATCTGCTGGAGTATTCTGATATGCAGTTCATGGCTGGTGATTTTTCACTAGAAGATGTTATCCCTGAGATTAAAATTGAACAGTTCGTTCACAATGAGAAGACCATTCTTTTGATGTGGGAAATTTCTGAAATTTTGCATTCTGAAGATACAAAGCTCAACACTATTCGGGATGCATTAGTGATGTTGTCTGAGGAAACAGCATACAGGAAAGTGGATATTGATGCACTTATTAACAAATTGGAAAAAGAAGTCAACAGAAAATTCGATGAGGCCATGAAAGAACAGCAGGTTGAGTTGAAAGGGAATGAAATCTTGACCATGATGCAGGAGATGCACACAGACCCTGTACAGGCATTACGGAGGTCAATACCTGATTCAGTGGTAACCCTATATGATACGTTAATATCAGATGCAAACAGATCGTTAACAGAAGAAATTAATATGCAGGCAGAGGTCTTCTCCCTGGAGTTGACCTATCCCATTGAGGCTGACCAGTCAAGAATTGAAAAATTAAAGGATGAGATTAGAAAAACAGAATCATTACAGGAATTTAGAGCCAAAAGAAATGCAGCCCGTATCGGCAGACACTGGGAGTACCTATTGCAGAAAGAGAGAGAAATGCATGAGTTAGACTTTCTAATAGCGTTAGGACGGTTCTTTTCTGACTATGGCATGACACCTCCCCATTTTGTGGAGAACGGGTTGAGCTTTGTAAAGGGAAGAAATTTACTGCTGGAAGCTCCACAGCCAGTTACCTACAAGATTGGGGATACCCCCCATGAATTTGCAACATCAGATCGGGCAGCAGTATTAACCGGGGCCAATTCGGGAGGAAAGACCACTTTACTGGAGACCATTTTGCATATTCAGATACTTGCTCAGATGGGGTTCTACATACCTGCAGAAGAAGGGTATTGCCCTCTGGCTGAAGAGATTGTTTATTTGAGAAAACCGAAAAACCAGGATGCAGGAGCGTTTGAGAGCACAATAACTAATCTGGTGCCCCTAGCTCTTTCAGAAATAAAAAAATTAGTGTTAATCGATGAATTAGAAGCGATTACCGAACCTGGTTCTGCAGCCAAGATAATTGCTTCCTTTTTAAACTTTTTAGCCCAGAACGAGAATACCTTATGCGTGTTAGTGACCCATTTGGGAAAAGAAATTTCACAGTTAACCAGGGCCAGAGTGGATGGAATTGAAGCCACAGGGTTAGATGAGCATCTGGAATTAATTGTTAACAGGCAGCCTGTATTTAACACATTAGGAAAGTCAACGCCAGAATTAATTGTGGAAAAGCTATTTAAAAGAAGTAAGGGAAAAGAAAAAGAAATCTATGGGAGAATACTAGAGGATTTTGGCACCTGAACCTTTGAACTTGATCTTCAATGGCCAATAGTTGTTTCTCGTCATAATTATGCTCTCACCAAGATAACTCTCATGGACTCTCTCAATCCGGAAGAGATCAAAAAGAAGCTACACACCATATACGATATAGCTGCTCCTGGAGGGAGGATTGTCCACCATGGTGCATGTCCACTGCTCGTGGTCAATGTAAAGGCAAGCATTCGGCCCCATGTGATGAGACTGGGATCACCCATTCCCAAAAAGCTGATGGTAGCTTCTAACACTAAAGCTGATGCCACAGCTATAGTCATATACAAAAAGGTGAGGTGGATCACATTAGGGAGGATGTGTTTAAAGATAATTCTCTCAGAGGATGATCCTGATACTTTTGCAGCTTCAATAAAAGGCCTACTCTTTAAACTTAGAACTTCTGCTCTGATCGCTCGAGCAGTAGTGGTCCACAGCGTGAAAGCCACCCCTATAATGATTGCAATTTGAGCTTGATACCCTCCCCATGAATAGACAATCAACGCAACCAAGGGAATTGAAGGCCACACCAAAAAGGTAATGCTGATCCGCTGTAAAATCGCATCAGTTAGCCCCCCGTAATACCCAGAGGTCAAGCCCACCACTGTCCCGATTATACCTACCAGAACAGCAGAAGGAAAAGCTATCATGAGAGCGCTCCTGAATCCCCAGATGAACTGGCTGTACACATCTGCTCCAAGGGGATCTGTCCCTAGAGGATACATGAGCGTTGGAGGATGATTCAAGTAATCAAGTTCCGCATAATAGGCAACAGGATCGTACAGAATTAAAAAAGGAGCTAGAATTGCTATGATCACTGCAGCTGCCAACATGTACAGTCCGAGCATGCCTTTTTTATTACTTCTGAACCGCTTTATGGTCCCTTTCGGTAGAACGCCAAATATCATAACACCACCCTGGGATCTAAGTATGCATTCACTACATCCACAATGATCATGGAAATCAGCATGATGACTGTTAAAAGAAAGATGCCAGCAGAAATAGTAGGGTAATTGAGCGTCTTCAGCCCCAAGAGAAGCACTGTACCTATGCCTGGCCAGCTAAAAACGTACTCAATGAGAATTCCTCCACTGATAATGAGGGCCAGATTAATTGACGCATCATTTAATAATGGTAATAACGCGCATCGCGCCACATGTCTGGAGAGTACAGCGTTTTCTGATAATCCTTTTGCTCTGGCTGTTGTCACAAAAGGTTCTTCAGCAACTATAGTCATTTGATCTCTCAAAAGAAAGAGGGGTCGCGCTAGCCCTACCATGACCAGTATGAGCACAGGAAGAACCATGCCAGGAAGCAATGCCATCATAAGGTCAACCCTCCCCACAGACAGCAAACTCTCATCTACATACAAGGATGAAAAGCCTGCCACCCGCACGGCCACAGGTGGAAAAATGCTGTACTTGAAAACGAACCACGTCCGAAAGTATACTGCAAGAATAAAGGCAGGAACTGAATATAAAATGATGGATGTCCCTGAGATAAGCTTCCTCCACCGACCCTTCTCAGAAAGCAATCTCATACCGAGGAAGACTCCAATAATATAAGAGAGGACAGTAGCCGTCCCAAACAAAAGCAACGTGAAGGGAAGAAAGAACAGCAGTATATCCATGGCATCAATTTGCTGGGTTTCCACCAGGCGGTAGTCCAGTGTGAAAACCTTTTTGATATAAATGAGATACTGTTCCAAAAGGGGTTTATCCAGTCCCCACTGCTGCCGTAATTGTGCCTTCACTTCTGCTGATGCAAAAGGATGCATTCGAGTCACCATGTCTCCACCGGGAATGGAATGCAGCAATACAAACAGAATAGACATTACCAGAAAAATAGTAATCACTGCACCAATGAGCTTTTTTCCCGTAAATACTAAAATTCTCGATCTACTCATCTTGATCATCTCTCTTCATAGATTACCTTGCGAGCCGGAAGCGGTTTACCACCTGGGTTATTAACGTCTTCAGCCATTTCTACGTCTGCAGATACAGACTGGATACTACAGACAATAGTAAGCAGTAGTTAGTGTAGTACGCAGGGTTTGTTTATAAACCTTATCATTTGCATTTGCATTAACACTGTGCCTTTTATCTGAACTTTTCAATATCAACGTCACTGTATACTTCTTTTAGGGAGTAAATAATCACCAGCATCCCCCAGCATCATCTGGTAATACTCTTTGGTTTTGCTGACCACCTTTTCTATTGTACCTCTGGCAGTAATACTGTCTCCTTTTTGGGCTTGTTCACAGAATCGACCTCTCAAACTCACTAGCTGTTCTATACTCTCAATGGACGAATCCTCAATAAGGTAACGGCAGGGAGTGAATATACTCTCTGTATCATCCTTTATCACTGCTTTNAATGTGGCCTTGTGCAGTGGAATGTACTGTATATCACCATATTNTTTGTATTCTGATTTTAAGAACCTGAAAAAATACTCCTTNCCNTTGAATAATCCATGCATGACCTTTTTTTGTTCCAGAGTTACCAGGGATTCATTCTGAGATCCCCATCTGA
>JGI2172J19969_10001072_pt1 | contig 12397 bp, 14 predicted proteins | sample DeeMarSWOR230_32_FD_19969 | JGI IMG/M metagenome (IMG submission 19969)
AACGTTCGATTACATCGGAATAGACACAACCCCACAAGAAAACATAACTGTTCAGAGAATCAACCCTACTGCTACTCTTGACCCACTAGATTTTGGTATCACGGCGTCAACTGCTTCAGGGAGCTTCACAAGGTACGGTGACGTAACACCATTACTTCTCGATGCAGATGACATGTTTGTTATCGGAATGCAAGGTGACAAAGTTTCTCTCAAGTTTCCCACAGCCAATCTACCGCCGCTTGAAGACGGAATGGAAAGAGACGTCTTCTTATTTGTGGCTTGCTGGTTCAAAGATCCGCCTGGGAATTGGGGCTACGGATTTGAGTTTACAGTGAACCCATTACCTTTCCAAAATATGAGTGGATTCCCCTATCCGCCTACAGAAAGTTACCCATCCAGCGACGAATATGTGCGCTATCTCCAAGAATGGAATACGAGAGTAATAAACGTCCCTTGATCCGCATAGGCATAGTTTCACATGAAAACAGCTGCAGACCGAAACCAAGCTATTTTCGGCAAAGCGATGTGTAAGACTTAAATGTTCTCTCTGCTATTTGCTTTATCAAAATTTCACGAGAACTCCACATGCCGTTGACACCTGAAATCCCACAGCCGCATCTTGAAGCCTTCGCTACCGGGCTATTGCATGAATTAAGATTCTGCACTTCAGCTTGCTTCCCATACATTGTCAAGGCGAAATAAACATGATCATGGAAATCGTAGGCGAACTCCTGAAATTAACGGTGCTTGCAGGATTAACTATAGCAGGAATACTAGTTATCCTCATATGGAAAAAAGGTCTGGCAACAAAAGTAACCTACCTGAGGTTCGTTATTCAAGTAGTAGCCATGGTTGCGGTTTTCTATTTATTTACCTATCCTATATGGCAGCTTATTGTGTTAATCGTTATTCTGGTCATGCCTATTGTTTTGGGGCGATTCTTCTGCGGTTGGCTTTGCCCGTTCGCCTTGTACATGGATGCGATTACTCTAATCCGAAAAGCCTTTAAAGTGCGCCACCGAAATCTTCCCGATAAACTCAACAAGTTTCTACACAACTTCAGATATGTGTTGCTACTCTTCTTTTTAATCGTGCCTTTTATCCTAATTCTAATAGACCCTCCTCCATCGTTGGACTCTGCCACTCTTATGGCCTTACTTTTCGCAGGTCCTTTCCGACCCCTGGGAGTCTTGCTCGGTCCTGTGATCCCTCTGATCGTTCCATGGGTGGGGCCACTAGAAATTGGCGGATTATATTTTAGCTATCCCTACGTTCAAGAAGTTATATTCTACTCGAACGGGGTTTTGAGCGAGATTTTTGTCACAATTACCGCGTTAATTTTCTTGGGATTAACATTTGTAGGTTCATTCTTCGTGAGACGAGTTTGGTGCCGTTTCTGCCCAACAGGGTCGTCGATCGCCATTTTAAATAGGCTCAAGGGTTTTAAGTGGGCTCCTGTACTTCATCTTGAAAAGGATGAAGAAAAATGTACTAAATGTGGAATTTGCAAAAGAGTTTGCCCAGTGCAAGTCACTGAAGTGTACGAGCAGAAGGGAGGAAAAATAATGACTTCGATGTGCATGCTGTGCTTCCGATGTGTTGAAATGTGTCCTTACGAAGATTGTTTGAAAGTAAACCTAGGCGGAAAAACCGTTTTCAAGTCCCGAAACTGGTTGGAACCATCAGAAGTTGAGTGAGAAATCAATGAAAAACCAAAGTGAAGAAAAAAAGTACATGCCCGAGATCTCTCAAAAAGAAATCGACGAACTAAGAAACGCCATCAAAGCCACTTCCCAAAAAATAATTGCTGAAAACATCGAAAGAATGAAAAAGACAGACAAAAACCGACCTGAAGCGATGCAGTACTTCGATGAGATAGCAAACTTCTTTGGGACGCGGGAAAAAGAGATCCGTGCAGCAAAAGAGAACGGTAAAAAAGTCATCGGCTACATGTGCTTGTTTGCCCCCACAGAGTTAATTTTGGCCGCAGATGCTATTCCAGTTCGTGTTAACTCGGGTTGGTATGATGCATCGAAACTTGGAGACAGAGTCGTGCCCGTTGAAGTCTGCCCCATGGTGCGGTCAACTATAGGCGCAAAAATGATCGGGTTATCGCCATATCTCGAATTGAGTGACGCTTTGATAAGCGTATTAACATGCGATGGAATGACAAAACTCGGCGAAATCTTGAGCGATTATACGCCTGTTTGGACGATGACTCTTCCAAGAGTTAAAGATACCACACAATCACTGCGTTTGTGGAGCGAAGAAATTAAGGCTGTGAAGGGACAAATTGAAGCGCTAACTGGCAATAAAATAAAACAAAAGCAATTGAAATCTGCCATAGAGCTCACTCAGAAGGCAACGAAAGCTTTTCGCAGACTGCAGGAACTAAGAAAAGGGGCTCCAGTCATAATGGGAAGAGACGCTATGTTAGTTAATCAAACATACATGTGGGATGACATAAAGCGGTGGACTGAGAAAACCGAAGCGTTATGTGACGAGCTTGAAAAAAGAGTTCGCCAGAAAATCTGGGCTTGTCCTCCAGATACTCCGAGAGTGATGGTTACGGGCACGCCGATGATATGGCCTGACAATTGGAAAGTTCCTACATTAATTGAGGAAGCTAACCCTCAAGGCGTCCTTGTCGCTGACGAACTCTGTTCAAGTGAGAGACTTCTATATGATCCTGTGGGCGTAGATGAGTGGTCAATGAAAGACATGCTTAACGCTATAGGTGAACGGTACTTAATGGCGTCCACTTGTTCCTGCTTCACCTCTGAAGACGGAAACGAAGACAGAATCAACTGGCTGTTAAACAAGATTAAAGAGTGGAATATTCAAGGCGTAATCTATTATGTGGTTCGCGGTTGCATGCTCTACGCTATGGAATACACTCGAGTCAAAAAAGTCTTAGATCGCATGAACGTTCCTGTATACTATTTGGATACTGAGTATACCCGGGAAGATGTGGGGCAAATGAAGACAAGAGTTGAAGCCTTCTTGGAAATGCTTACAGCGAGGATTGACATTTAGAGGTTAAGTTGATGATAACAGCTGGAATAGACTTAGGCACTCAAAGCGTGAAAGCAGTAATCTTGAAAGACGGCGAGGTTATATCTCGCGGTAAATCTTTTTCCGGATTTGATCCAACCAAAGCCGCTGAGCAAGCTGTTGACGAAGCGTTAAAAAAAGCTAAATTATCATTATCTGATGTGGATCACGTTACTGCCACTGGTTCAGGTATGGACATGGCGCCTCATTCCAACAGCACCATAAGCATGATGGGCGCTGACGCAAAAGCAGGAGTCTACCTCTTTCCCAAAGCCAGAACAATAATCGACGTCGGCGCAGAAGAAGCAAGAGCAGTGAAATGCGACGATAAGGGGATCATGGTGGACTTTGTTGTTAATGAACGATGTGCGGCTGGCGCTGGCGCCTTCATTGAAGCCATGGCAAGAGCTTTAGAGGTGACGATAGAAGAGATGGGTCCGCTTTCGCTTAAAGCTGAACGCGCAAGCTCGATAAACGCAACCTGTGTCATCTTCGGAGAGTCAGATGTGGTGACTTTGATTCACCGCCAAGAAACAAAACCTGAAATCGCTCGGGCTATATTTGACGCCATGGCTGACCGTGTCTCATCAATGGTATATAGGCTGGGAGTAAACCCTGATGTCGTGCTAGTGGGCGGTGTCGCAAAAGATGTTGGTTTTGTTGCATCTTTAAAAAGGAAGCTAGGTGTTGACGTTTTAATACCTGAGTATCCAGAGTATGCTGGCGCTTTGGGCGCGGCTCTCGTTGCCGTCAACCGCGTTAAGAAGGCGTAAAAATGAAAGAAACCCCGAAAAGAGAAAATGCGGAATATTGGAGATGGGAAGAGTACCGCAGGATCTTTTCGGAAAAGAAGTGGAAAAGCAAAGACATAATCACCGCAGGTGTTGATGTGGGTTCAGTCGGCTCAAAAGCGGCCATAATGATTGACGGCGAAGTTTACTCTTGGGGTGTAATGCGAACTGGATCGAACAGCCCTGACAGCGCTAAAAAAGTTTTGAATTGGGCAATGGAAGAAACCGGGCTNAGGCTTGATGACCTTAAGTACATAGTTGGAACAGGCTACGGACGAGTAAANGTTCCCATGGCTAACAAGGCTATTACGGAAATTGCTTGCCACGCAAAAGGTGCAAATTACATTTGGGGACCCANCGTCAGAACCGTGCTGGATGTTGGCGGTCAAGACATAAAAGCAATTCGCTGCGATGAAACGGGCAGAGTCACCTCGTTTNTGATGAACGANAAGTGCGCCGCTGGCACGGGCAGAGGAATGGAAGTTTTCGCTGACTTATTGCAAATCCCTATTGAGAAAATCGGGGAGGCATCGTTAAAAGTCGACGAGGAGCCTCCGCCAGTGAGCTGCACTTGTGTGGCTTTTGCAAAAACTGAGGCTATGGGGCTTCTGCGGAAAGGTTGGTCTAAAGAAAAAGTGTTGGCTGCTTATACGCATGCGATGGCTATCAGAATGGGTAATCTTGTTAAGAGAGTGGGTCTCGAAAAGGAGTTTGTCATCACTGGGGGGCAGTCGAAAAACATCGGCATCGTCACGAGGATAGAAAAAGCGCTTGACGTTAAATGCCTTCCAATGCCCAAGTGGCGGGAAAACGGGTTAGACCCCATAATAGCTGGCGCCATAGGCGCGGCACTGTTCGCTAAAGCGCTATATGAGAAAGCGCATAAAAGTTAAGATAAGGGAGGGTGATGAGCCATTATTACGCATTATGGCTACAGCGACGGGTCAGGCGAGTACTACATTGTTATTGACGCTGAGAAATGTATTGGTTGTGCCAAATGCGCGGTGCAGTGTCCGCAGTCCGCCCTTGAATTGGTGACGGTGCTGATTGATTTGGAGGATAAGACGGTGGCGGCGGTGACGGAGCAGCATCGAAGGAATATAAAGTATACTTGTTCTCCGTGTAAGCCTGAGAGCGGGAAGGCGCCGTGCGTGTTGGCTTGTGCTGAAAAGGCTATTTGGTGCGTTTGGAACCCACGCTGAAAACTGCTTTTGTTTCATGTTAGCTAAATTCAGAAAAGGCTTTCATACCTAATATAGGTAGGGTGGGATTTGAACCTTCAACTTATTTGGACCTTAACATTTTTCAAGAATTTAACCTCAAAGTACGCATAACTTTGTTAAACGCATACTACCAGCAATACGCTATTAGTTGAAGTTATTAGCAAGTAGTTTACATAACTGATGCAGGAAGAGGGCATGACTTATGGAAGAAAAGCTGAGAATAGAATTGCAAATACCAATGGATACGGTTCTCAAGGAAAAAGAAAAGGCGGAGCTTTCGCAGCAATTCGCTAACAATCTAACGGCAAAGGGAATTCGAGACGTAAAATTAGCCGATACTTATTATTTAGAGAAAAGGTCTACTGCAGAACCGATTGGTTACTTAGTGTTATTGTATTTGGGAGGAATAGCGGACATTGTGGGCATAGCCTTGGCGATTTGGACCGTTTTAAAAGAAAGGAATAGTAAAAAGGAAGTTACGGTTAAGATTGGCGATGAAATTTTTGTAAAAGTTAAAGGCAACATGTCAGAGAAGGACGTTATTGAACTTGTCAAGGAAGCAAAGAAGAGCAAGAGCAAAAGACAAACGTAAGTTCTTGGTTGCTTACGCTTTCACAACCGTTATGTTTGCCTCTGATAGTGCAGGGTATATTAGTGCTATAGGAAAGATTGGCACCTATGAGCCGCTTCTTGACCGCATGATTTCTGGTCAGACAAGAGGTGTAAGTCCTGATGTACTTATTAGAGAATGGGAGTGCTCCATTTGCCATAAGAATTACGAAAAATGTCCGCACGAAGAAGGCACGCTTTATAATGGAATATCCTGCCAGCTTATTGCCAAAAATATCAAATTTATGGGTACATCTTTTGTTGATGAACCTAAGGACCCCCGATGTAGAGTAAATGATTTACTTGTTATCTGGGAAGTAGGTGGCGCCAAGTTGTTTGAATGGTATGGGTTTGAAGTATACACGGAAAACCTGCGATTTAAAAATATAGAATATGCACGTTCGCAAAAATTAATTTCCCAAAAGGCAGCCTTTACTTTAAGCGAGTTCTTCTCTGTTCACTTGTTTGGTAAAGTAGTTTTCATAGAGAAATAGACATAGTGAGCAGATTAGGCAATAAGCGTGTTCCTCAACTAAACTGTAGCGGGCGGATTAGGATTTGAACCATTCTCATAATGGAGATATCACCTGCATAATAATTTTCAAAATGTTTGCAATCATACTGTACGAGCCCTTAACGTGCGCTAGTCTACGCTTCGGTTGAACCTATATATAGAGGGGGTATAGACAAAAAATCGCACAACAGTTCCAGCCCCCGCAAGAGCATAACTTGCAACTTTTCCGTGACTTCGGGTTATCGATTTGTTTCTGTTTGTGTAGCTGGTGTAGTAGAAGCGTTGTGCATATTGGGAATACGTATGGTTATGTCTTCACAGGGATATGTTTTGAGGATTCGCTACGTTTATTACTGTTAGCCTATATTGAATAAACTGACAATCAGGGATGTAACCGATGTCGAAGAAACCGCAGTCAAAGGATGAAGCATTGGAAGCTTTAGACTTCATAGTCAACGTTCTCAAAGAACATGAGAAGGACTTGGATAGGCTTATAAACGAGTTAGGCACGGTTACAGCGGCACTGGGCGACACTGGCGAATTAAGCACCAAAGTGGAGAAGGTAGAGGAAAGAATAAGCGGCTTGCAAAATGAAATAGGCAGCCTAATTAATTACTTGTCAACGTCACCTCGCGAAGTTCCTGTCCTGACTGAAGCGCAGAAAGCTGAAGTGATGCAAGCTAGTATGGTGCATGGTCCGCCTGTGATTTTGCGGTGTAAACAGTGGGAGGATTTTCAGACTTTGGCTTTTCAGGCTCAGACGCTGTCTTTCATGGTTAAGGATGCGGAGAAGACTTTTCAGGCTGATGCGCTTAAGGGTAATCAGATCATAACTTATAGCGGTGAGCTTCCCAAATTTGCGGCGCTTTTGAAGATGTGGTTGTCTAAGCAGTTGGAGATTCCTGAGCAGAAGATTTTGGAAGGCGTTTTGGCTATAGGTTAAGCGTTTGTTTTTGTAGTTTATTTGTAATGCGTAATACTTTTATAAGTGTATAGTATCTTAAGTCTTATGACGCAATGTGGAGGGCTACTTGAGGTTGAAGGCTACACCAACCAGCCAACAGAATTTTTTCCGTTCTCGAAGCCTTCTCCTTTCTCCTCGATGACGGATTGGCAGTTGGACAGCCAACAAACAATGACAAACGCCCTCCAACACAAAATTACACAAATAAAAGGTCGCAAAAATCATGGCTAAAGAAAAAACGCTACACCGCGAAGTCCACGAAGAAATGACGAAATTCGAAAAAACAATGGAAGACCTGCGTCTCCTCAAATGCGTTTCAAAAGACCTAAAGAACTACAGGAAAATGATCAAACTGAAAAAATACGACTAAACGCTAGCACGCCCACGAAGCCTACCCCCTCCGTTATAAAATACATTAAACTTCAGCGTAGAACTGACGCTTGACTGTTTTTCGGCTCTCGGACACTATTCGCCTCTCTTACGAAGCTATAACACTTATATGCCCTTGGATGAGAATAAGCACCAGGGACAGTTCTGCAGATGGACCTTGCCATTGAAACTAACGGCTTAACCAAAAGGTACGGTTCACTAACCGCAGTTAACAAGCTAAACTTAAAGGTGCAGCGAAACACAGTTCACGGCTTTCTAGGTCCAAACGGCGCTGGAAAGACCACAACCATAAAAATTCTCGTGGGGCTGTTAAGGCCGAATGAAGGCACCGTCAAAGTTCTCGGACAAGAACTCCACGGAGGCAAAAACGGAGGCTTTCTCCAATCATTCTACGAACAAGCAGACAGCAGATTAAGCATCGGCTACATGCCTGAACTTCCAAAATTCCCGAAACACCTGAAAGGCTGGGAACTACTGGATATCTACGGGCGTATGTACGGCATGACCGAACAACAGCGAAAAGAGCAGATACCGAAACTTGTTGAGCTGGTAGGACTCAAAGGGAGAGAAAATGATCTCATAGGCAAATACAGTAAAGGAATGCAGCAGCGTATTGGCATAGCGCAGGCGTTGCTGAATAACCCTGAACTGGTCATTTTGGACGAGCCAAGCCTCGGTTTAGACCCTGTTGGCATGGTAGAAGTAAGAGAAGTCGTAAAGGAAATAGCTAAAGAAGGCAGAACCGTTTTCGTCTCCTCACACCTGCTGTTTGAAGTCGAACAAATATGCACAGATGTCACAATAATTAACCGTGGCACTGAGTTGGTTTCAGACACGCTCCAAAACGTTTCGGGACTACTTTCAGGACCCGCCATACTGCATGTGGAAGTCGCCAAAATATCAAACAGCGTTATCAACGCGGTAAAGAAATTGCCCTTTGTTTCAAGCACGGTGCAGACGGGCAACACTTTAAGAATTCAGATGGCGACACACGAAGATAAACGCGCTCAAGTGTCACAAGAAATAACGCGGTCAGGAGGAATAATCGTAGCTATGAGCCAAAAAACGTCAAACCTCGAAGATGTTTTCATACAACTCATCAGCAAAGACCAAGGAGGAAAACCACACTGACCACAACCAGAACAAACACTGGAAGACACCGCCCCAAGTGGTTTACCCGTTTCTGGGCAGTTGTAAGATACGAAATGCTCTGGAACATACGTAAGAAAAAATTCATAGGCGTCGTCATACTCGCGTTTGTTCTAGCCACATTAGGCTGGGCTTTGCCTTTGGTCTCCAGCAACGCCACCGGTCAACCCATTGACGCAGACCCAGACTACGCCGTCACCTTCACCATCCCCGGCATAGGCATGTTCCTGTTCGCACTCATAACAGCAATGAACAGCATCTCAAGCGAATTCGAAAGCGGCACAATTGTCCCGCTGCTCACAAAACCCGTCTCAAGAACCATGGTTTTCCTAGGCAAGCTGCTCGCCGCCTTCATCATCATTCTGATCACCTACACAATACTCTTCGTGTACGGAGTTATCGGCGGAGCGCTCGTCTATGGTCCCCAAAACAACCTGCACCTTTTACCTCTCGGGCTCTTTGGAAACATATTAAGCACCTTTATCTGGATAACGATAATCCTAGCCGCAGGAGCGCTCTCAAAAAGCACCATATTATCGACCCTCGTAGCGCTCGGCTTCTTCATAGGCATCCTCTTCGCCGTGCCCATAATATCTCTTTTCGCGGGTCCCTCGCCAGTCCTGAATTACGTGCCTGGAAGCGGAGCCTCTGGAACCATGATTACCACGCAAGAAGCAATAACCGTAGGAGCTGGAACCGATAACATCGGCGCTAACTTGATTAACTATGCGCTTTACTCTTCAGCCAATGTCGATTTCAACAGTACAAGTTTTGAGATTCAAGATGGCCAGCCGCTCATAACTCAAACATTTGCCTACTCCGAACCCATATCAGTGGTAACGTCGAGGTCGGTTGCCACGGCAGCGGCTTACACCATCGTTTTCTTAATCATCGCTTGGATTGCGTTGAAACGAGCGCAAGTACTCGAATAGCACATCAGTTTCAGACCCAATTTCTGTTTCCGTTCCTGCTGCTTTGCCGAAAGACTGAAGTGCTTTGAAACCTCTATCTTTATGGAGGTGTAGAGATTATGGTTGTGAAGATAATCGAGTTAATCGGCAGTTCAGCAAAGGGCTGGCAAGAGGCAACCCAAAACGCTATTGACGAAGCAGCTAAAACCGTCAAAAACATCAAGAGCGTTCATGTAAAACGTTGCACCGCAAAAGTGAAAGAGAACAAGATTGTGGAGTACCGAGCCGTCGTCAAAATTGCTTTCCTTGTAGCCAGACAAAAATAGCAAACTTCATAACGGCGCCAGCGTAAGCTCCTTCTGGTAAATGTTAACCCTCTTTCAAACAGATTCAGCAATCACAGGATGTTAGCGTTAATCAAGTTTCTTCAGTTACTTTTCCTCTGGTCAAGCGGCTGGCGCTTCAGTGATTTTATTCGTCATGCACCCTTTCCACAGTCTCTGCCTCAGGATAGTGACTGCTGTCACAGAAAGGCTTGTTCGAAGACTTGCCGCAACGGCAAAGAGTAACGCGGTTGCGAATTTTGTAGGTTTTGCCGTCCGCAGATTCAACTGGGATACCGCCACGCACCCAAATTGGACCGCTAACGCCTACCGCGGGGTCTTCAACCAAGCCGATGGACTTTTCAAAATCTGGCTCAATTATCTTCTTGGTGTTTTTGTCACGAAGCAGCAGACGACCCGAGGGGCAGTCGCAAGCCTCCTCAATGGCTATCCGCTTCTTTTCCGCGTCGTCTGATTTCGGGACGAGGTTCCAGATTCCACCAGCGCGGTGGCAGAAGCGAGCTGAAGCGCATAATTCTTCAACATCAGTCAGCTTTAGAGCAGGTCCATCAATCTCTTTAGGCTTGTTAAGGTATGCTTCCTGCCGTGCAGTTTCAGTGCCGTCAAAACTGACTTTCACGTGTGTTCCATCACAAAAAGGCTTATTTTTAGACTGCCCGCAACGGCAGAGTGCACATTTTTCTTGTGGTGGGTACTTGGTGTCTGCGCGCCATTCAATTGGAGTTCCCTCGGCGTCTGTGGTGATTACCTGTTTTCGTATGGGAATTCTGCCTGAAACGAGGTAGGGGCCGTTTTTGCTTACCTTAATTTTCTGCACGTTTTTTGGTTTCATAACTGTCGTTTTCCTTGCCAAGCTTAACAGGGTGGACTGCCATGCGGCTTATCCAGTATTTTCGTGGCTAGTTAATTGTTTCGCCAGCGCTTCAAAGAATAGTTCAATGCGGTCTCGTGTTCGTCCAAAATCAACAACCGAGGTAATTGTGGTAACTGGTGTTTCCGCTGTAACCGTGACTCTCGCAGTTTTCTCGTCCACAGCCACCGCCGTGATGAGGAGCACTGAGGCATATGACATAAAACCCGCTTTCGTCTTGGCTTTAACCTGGTGCGCTGCGTCATCAAGTTGTTCCGCAGTCCATTCTAGGCTGGTGAGCGCCTTTGGAATAGCCGCCCAAATCTCGCCTAACGGATAGTCTATTTCGACTATTTCTTTTTCTTTCCGTAAATAAGCCACTTTTTTCACTGCATTTTTCTTGTATGCTTCATGTTTAAAAAACTTAAGTCCAATACTTCAGGGATTGTGTGGAGGAGTCGAACCCAAGACTTTTTCTTTTGCTGTATTTAGGCTTTCTCAAAAGCCAATAAAAAGCAAAGGTTATAAGAAAACTCTGTCCTAACGAAAGAGCGAGGAAAAAAAGTGAACATAAATCTTGTAGCTTTACTTTTGGCGGCTTCTGGATTAATTGGTTATTTTCTCATGCTAATATATTTTCCAACGCTAACTTTTGAGCGGCTTTTGTTTTTGGCAGGCTTCGAGCTTCCAGCCACATTTTTATATTATTGGGATAGGCGTCAGAATCGAAGAAGGGAAGCGGAAAAGACGTAGAAAGCTGAAAACCAGCAAGAAACAAGAGAAGAAAGGAAAGTTGTGTATAGTTCAAGCGTAGCGGTCTTTTGCCGCGGTGCTCTGCTTGCCAAGCGCGAATAAACTTATAAAACGTTCACGTTAACATAGCTCCATGGTTCATGCTCTTAGAAAAGAAACTGTAGCTTCACTCTTGTTGACAATTGGCATTTTCTACTTTTCCTTCATGGTCCTAGACAGGCTATTGTCAATAATCTACGGTTTCAACTTTCAACCCTACGGTGCTCACATGCCGCCGGGTTTTACAATATGGGGGCACTTATTCAACGGTTCTATGGCGGCGCTTGGGCTGTTTCTCACGTTCAAGTTGTATGGCTATGGCGAAAAAAAAAGGGCAAGTGGTTTCTGCAGGTTTTAGCGCTTGGCATATTCTTTGCTATTGGCGCCTTTATACCATTCATGAACGACGCAGAGCATCTTACCAAGCACGAGCAGGCAGCCACCATTCCAATTTACGTTATCGCGAATGACTTGTACGTGTTTTTCTGGGGACTGTTAACGTATAGAATCACAAAGTCCATCAAGACGAAAGCAGTAGTGCTGAGCATGCTGTTTTTTGTGTTCTTAGTAGTGCATTTCGTCTTTTATGCGCCTATGTTTCCCGAATTCTACTGGAGCTAGGCGCGGGCTTAAGGTTACAGCGGATTTAAGCTTAATGTTCAATGGTCATTTTCCCTGAATTAAGGACAAAAACTTTTATCCTAAAAACCAGCCATCAACAGCAAAGAAGTGTGTTCAAGCATGAACTGCGAATACTGCGGCAAACCCGTAAAAGAATTTGAAGATTTCATTTTAGTTGGCAAATA
>JGI2172J19969_10001078_pt1 | contig 12369 bp, 9 predicted proteins | sample DeeMarSWOR230_32_FD_19969 | JGI IMG/M metagenome (IMG submission 19969)
GCCTGTTTAAAATTGGATGCCAGCTGAAGACCGGCAGCCGCCGGGATGACCACCAATGCGGATACCAGGAGAATCCCCACCACTTTCATTCCCAAAACGACTGTCACTGCAGTCAGGACAGTCAACAGGACTTCCAGGCGTCCCACCTTGACTCCAGATACTTTTGCTGCCTCGCGGTCAAAGGTCATGTACATGAATCTATGGTAGTTCAGGATCACGACGAAAACGACGACCACGGCCAGGGCAACGGAGAGCCAGACTTCGGATGTCTCTATTGCCAGGATATCGCCGAAGAGGTAACCGAAAAGGTCAACGTTATAACTCCGGGCAAGCGTGGCCAGGACGATCCCCGCAGCAAGACCTACGCTGCTGAAAATGGCAATGGCTGTGTCTCCATAGAGGCCTGCCTTCTCCTTCAGCTTCATGATCCCCAGGGCGGCGAGCACAGCGACAGCCAGCGCTATCCCCAAGGGAATTATGTTCAAGAACAGCCCGAGGGCCACTCCGGCAAAGGTGACATGAGCCAGGCCATGACCGATCATGGAATCGCGTCTCAAAATGAGAAACACTCCCAGCAGAGCACAGGCGACAGCGACAAAGATGCCTGCCAAGAGCGCCCTCTGAAGAAATCCGTAGCTGAGAAAAGCGTCCATTTTAAGTTAAGAGCCTGGAGTCATCTGTCAGTGACGGTGGGAAACAAGATGATGCCCGCCTGCCAGCATATCTTTAAAAGCCTTTGAGCGGCAGAAGTCCTCGTGAGTCCCGTGGTAGACCAGTCTCTGATTGAGGCAGGCGACCTGGCTAACATGTGTGTTCACAATCCCGATGTCATGGGTAATCATGACGATGGTGATTCCCTCTTTCTTGTTCAATGAATCGAGCATGTCATAAAAATGATCTTGTGTCTCTGTGTCCACTCCAGTGGTCGGTTCATCCAAGAACAGGATGTGCGGCTTGTTGACGATCGCCCGGGCTATAAAGACTCGCTGCTGCTGGCCTCCTGAAAGACTGCCTATGCGCCGGCTTGTAAAGTCCTCCATCCCCACCTGTTGTAAGGCCCTGGCAACCGAAAGCTCCTTATCTCGCTTCCTCATCCCCCGAGAACTGACCGCATGGAACTCCATGGCCACCACTTCCTTGATCGAAGCCGGAAACAGGGGATCGATATGAGTAGCTTTTTGAGGCACATAACCGATCCTGTTCCAATCGAAAAACTCCTCTACAGGCTGGCCCAGAATCCGAACCTCGCCCCGAGAAGGCTTGAGGAGCCCGAGGATGATCTTGACCAGAGTTGTTTTACCCGACCCGTTGGGGCCGATTATGGCTAAGAAATCTCCTGGATTTATGGAGAACGTCACCTCCTTGAGGACCGGGATGGATCCATAATGAAAGGAGACATTCCTGACGTTGATCAGAGGCTTCAGGTCAGCGGCAGATGAGTCCATCCTTCAAGTTCTCCAGGTTCCTCTCCATTATATCAAAAAACGTCACTCCCGACTGTAATTCTTCCTTTGTCAGGCTGGCTCCGGGATTCAAGACCATTGTCCTGGCTTTCACTTCCCTGGCCAGCACATTGGCCAGCTCATCGCTCACGAAAGACTCAAAAAATATGGCTTTAATTCTATGTTTCTTGGCCAGCTCCACAACCTCGATCAGTTTTTTGGGAGTCGGCTGAGAATCGGGGCTCAGTCCGTAGAGAGAAACCTGCTGCAGTCCGTATCTCCGGGCCAGGTAGCCGAAAGCGGCATGCCCGCCGAGGATAAAGACTTTATGGACACAGCTTTTAAGGCTTTTCCTGTAGGTTTCATCCAAGCTCTGAAGCTTTTTCTTGCAGGCGGAAGCGTTTTTCTTGAAATCAGGAACTCCTGTGGGTTCCATCTCCGAAAGCACAGCCGCGATCCTGTCCACGATGACCTGGTCATTGTGGAAATCCAGCCAGATATGAGGATCGACCGCACCATGCTCGTGCTCCCGCTCGTTTACCCGCAGGTTCAATTCCCCGGCTGCATCCAATTCGATCAAGGATACCCCGTGGCTGGCTTCAAGCGTACGCAGTCTGGGATTCCGGACACTTGCCAGAATATCATTCAGCCACGGCTCCATGTCGCTGCCGATGTAGACAAACAGGTCAGCCGAGGAAAGCCTGACGATGTCGCTCGGCCGTGGCTGCCAGGTATGGATCTCGGCACCGGGAGGAAGAAGAAGGCTGACCTCTCCCCTGTCCCCTGCAACAGCCCTGGCGAACTCCATAAGGGGAAATACACTGGTCACAATCTTGATTTCTCTTGGGGAATTGTCGGTAAATGTCTTCGGGACGAGCAGAACAGCAGCCAGGATAAGAGCGAAAAAGACCCGCCGCCCGAAGGCAGGCAGGAGGACATTGGCAAATGTCCTCATGGTTAATCCACAGGATAAAGTCTTTCTTTCCACTCGAACTTTTTCTTGAAAAGCGAAAGCCGGAAAGAATTGAGAAGTATCAAGACGGCAAAAATAACAGTCAAAGGATGCAACTGTCCGTAGATGATACTGACCTTAAACCTCAGGGATAAAATCAACTTGATGAGAGCCAGGGTGATAACCTGGAGGAGGGGCAGGGTGAGGCTCTGGTGGGATTCAAGCGCAACCCAAAGAGAAATATAAGGATAGAGGAATAGGTAATAGCAGGCAAAAAGTAAAGCGAAGAGAAGATGGGGAGCTTTCCCAAGGGCTTCGTAGGAATTTTTCGAAAACCCATTCCATACTTCGCGAAAGTTCCTGTAAAATCTGACATCCATGAACCTGGTTCCATCGATGATAGAGATCCCTCCGTCATGCTCCTTCACCTTTTTAGCCATGGCAATATCATCGACGACTTCTGCCTTTATCGCTTCATAACCTCCCCAGGAAAAATAAAACTTACTGTCGATGAAGAGAAACGGGCCCATNGCAAAGGAGAGCCGTGAATCCTTGGAAAAATTCATGACTTTGAACGGAAAAATAGCGACAAAGACAAAGTGAATAATGGGAAAATAGAGTTTTTCAGACCAGGTCTTGGTGATGAACCCGGGAATACAGGAGACGAAGGCGGAATTTCGTCTCTGAGCTGTAGCCAAGGCCGTGGAAATCGAGTTCGGCTTATGGATGGTATCGGCATCGGTAAAGAGAAACCATTCTCCTCGAGCGACCTGAGAAAGCTGGTGGCAGGCCCAGTTCTTTCCGTTCCATCCATCCGGAAGTTTATTGCCCTTTATGACTTTGAGCTTCGGATGACGATTGGATATCTTTTTCACGATTTCGTAAGTCCTGTCGTGAGAGTTGTCATCGAGGACGATGATTTCAAGGTGGGGATAGCTGGATTTCAAGAGAGAGGAAACACATTGTTCGATGTTCCTTTCTTCATTCCTGGCCGGGATGAGGACAGAAATTAAGGGCAAAGGTTTTCTTGGTCTCAGCTTGTTCTGTCCGCGCAGCCGTCTGAGATTCTGGAGCAAGTTGATAAAGATGAGCAACAGGAAAAAAAGAATCAATATTTGAATGAAATACATGTTCTCTGCCAACCCGATCCTTGTTTGATCCTCATCCTAGGTTTATCGAGATTTTCTCTCTATCCCCGCCACAAAAGAAAAGGAAGCCGGAGACACAACCCCTCTCAGGATTTTCTGGAAAGCTTGAAAACTGATAGCGGAGATTGATTCAAAGGAGAAAACAAGGATCAAATCCTGAACGAGGCTTATTGTCGATCTCCTTTTCCTTTTGTTTATTACATACAAGAGAGGATGTCAACCAAAATAAATTCATAGGGGACGTTCCCATATTCTCTCAAGGCTGTTGAAAGCGAATGACGATTTCTTTTCTCGAATAAATCCCATTTTCTCCGCTGATATTCATTTTCAGCGTCTTCTTCAGTGCTCCCTCGTCTTCCACCTCGGCTCCGCTCAGGGAAGCGATAAGCCTAGAAGTGATGAGGCTGATTCCATATTCCTTGCCTCCCCATCCCTCGACGAGTATTCTCAGCTGATCCTTGGTGTATTCGGTCCTGATGATCTTCAGACTGCTGGTTTGATCGCCCAATCGGGGAAAATAAGGGGTAAGGTCGATGTGAACGCTGTTTTCTGTCTTGATCTCGACCTGCGTTTTCCCCTTTATCTCCAGAAGGAGGAGGCATCTCACAAAGCCATTATTTTCCTCCACACTGAATTCCTTCTGCTCGCCGTTGACCGCAACGGATGTCACCCGGGTCCCAAAGCCTAAGCCCGGAGAAAAATGAAGGAGATACGGTGTATAAGCCTGAGGTTCGACCTCCAGAACACATCCGTGCATAGAATGCCGGAGATTAAAATGGAAGACATCTCTTCCGCTGCGGAAATTCCGGACTTCCACCGACTCCCAGCTTCCTGGGAAGCTGGGTTTGAATTCGATTTCCTTCTTAAGGGCGTTTCCTCTCAACCCGAGAAGCCCGCGCACTAGACAGGTGATGACCGGCGATGAAGAAAAAACCTGATGGGGAACAGAGGTCTCAAGGGGAGTGAAAAACTCTCCGGATAAAAGCTCAGGACAGGCTCCTAAGGCGTCGATAAAAGTGTTGTGGGCCAAGCTCAGGAGATGAGAAAAACCGGAATGAGCCCGGCCGTAATTGTATTCGGAGAGGCAGACATAGCCGGTAAGGAAGGGCCAGACCGTCCCGTAATTATAATTGAGAGGATCATAATACGAGCTTTTGGGGGAGAGAGACCTGACTCCCCAGTCAGTGCTCATCTCCGAGGAGGCAAAGAGGTCCAGTTGGTGATCTGCTCTTTGAACAGGAACCTGTCTGAAAAAGAGCGGCATGAACGGCCAGACAGTCGTTTCGGTGAGCGGCTTATCCTCGATGGTTATGGCATGTGCGTACTTCTTGTCATCATCGATCCAGAATTTATCCCCAAGGGCTTTGAGAGCTTTGTTGTATGTCCTGCTCGCTGTCCTGGAGAAAGATTCATCTTTCATCAGAAGAGCCAGCTCGGAGAAGGCTTTATGAGCCTCCACGGACAAAGCGGCTAGATAGATATCCGACTTGGTCTTTTTCAAAAAAGCTCCCAGCTCAAGGGCGGCCAGGCCAGCCACTGTGTTCTCCATCAGGCCGTCGCCATCGGTATCTGCAGACAGAACATACTGGTAGGCTTTTTTCACCGATGCCCAGGAATCATTTAAGAACTGCAGGTCACCGGATAAATTCAGGTAGTCGTGGAGAGAGACGATGTAATAAGGGGATGTTTCCGCATGATAAAACCCGTAAGGATATTCCTCGAACCAGGGAATGAAGCCAGCTCCCTGGGAAAGCTCATGCATGATCTTCCCATCTTCTCGCTGATTATCTCTCAGCAAGGTCAGCCCCTGCCGGGTCACCTCAAAAGAGCCGTAGCTGTTTATGGCCCAGGAATTGAAAAATGTATCCCCGCCGAAGTACCAGGCAAAACCCGGCCTCTCACTTCTCCCGGAATGACCGTAACCCGCTACCAACCCGCATCCCAGTTGGGGATTACAGACATAGGCGCTATCCACAGCAACCTTGGCCCACTGGAAGGCCATATTCAGCCTCTTGTCAGGAGTGCGGACAAAAAGTCGATCATTGAGCAACTTCTCCATATGCTGAAATTTCTCCTGGTAGAGTTCTTTCAATTCTTTTCCCAACCGAGCATAGGTATCATCGGCCTGCTTCCTCCCGGCATGACTGGCAGAGATAAAGATCGGATAAAACGTCCGCCTCGCAACTCCGGTCTCAACAGAGATCCTGACCTTCATATCTCCCTCAGGAAGAGCATGGGCAGGGCCAGAAGAGAAACGTTCTCCAGCAGGGCTCCCGACCAGGGCGACATTTTTTCTCGACCCCTCAGAAATGACGAAATATCTCTTCCCGGCGTCCCAGTAGCTGTACTGTCCGCCTAAGCCAGCGGGCCACATCGGCTTCAGTTCAGGCGTAAAGCTGGCCACCACAGAGAGGGGCTTGATGGTTTCCACAGAAAGGAGAATCACTACTCCCGCTTCCTTTAAAGGAGTGAAAAAGATCTCTTCAACCTTGAACGAGGAATGGACATAGCGGATGACCGTTTGATGGGGGTAGACATCGATCCATCGTGCAATATCCCTGCCTTGGATAATCTCATTCTCCTCTTCGATCAGAAAGTAAAGCTGGAAATTTTGAAGAACTTTGTAGGGATATATCCAGACCTCCGCGTTTCCGTCTTCATATCCCAGAACCGCGCTTTTCTGCCCAATGCTGTCAAAATAACTGTGCGGCTGGACTGCCCGACCCAGGTGGAGGTCACTGCCTTTCACCAAAGATTTTTCAAAAAAGAACTCCTCTTCCCCGAATAATGGAGAAATAAGAAAACAGGAGATTCCTATGATCAGCACGATCCTCTTCATCAGTTACCCTCCTCGGAGAGAAATTCAGCCTTCGCCCCTTCTCCGATATCCACCTCATAGAATTCCGGGCGGACAAATCCCCTCCTCGCTACTTCCTCAAGGAGCTTAGCTCGCAATGCGGGAATCTGCTCCTGGTGAACCAGGGCTATCCCTGACCCGCCAAAACCCGCTCCAGTCAACCGGGCTCCGTAGCAACCGGGAAACTCCCGAGCCACTTCGTAGAGAAGGTCGAGCTCAGGACAGGAGACTTCATAATCATCTCTCAAGCTTTCATGGGAACCGAAAATCAGCTCTCCCAGCAGACGGAAATCATCCTTCTCCAGTGCCTGGACTGCCTCCTTGACTCTCTGGTTCTCAGTGATGACATGCCTGGCTCGCCGGAAAAGCACTTCATCCATCTCTGTGCGTTTCTTTTCGAGAAAGCTCAGGGAGACTCCCTTGTAATCTCTGGCTCCGAATTTTTTCAGAATCTCGAGAGCCCGGCCGGAATCATCCCGTCTCTTATTGTATTCCGAAGAGGCCAGCTCCCGTTTCATGCCGCTTTCATAAACACTGATCCGGAGTCCCTCCTTGTCCGGACGGAGAGGAAGGAGCTTGGACTCGAGTGTCTCGCAATCCAAAAACAGGGCTTTATTTTTCTCGCCGAAAACAGAGATGAACTGGTCCATGATGCCGCACTGAACGCCGACAAACTCATTCTCCGCTTTCCGGGCAAGTTTGACTCTTTTTATCGGCTCCAGTTCGAGCCGAAAAAGAGCTCTCAACCCGTTGAGAACGCTCACCTCCAGAGCTGCTGAAGAACTCAGGCCTGCCTCAAGAGGGATATCTCCCCAGAGAAATCCGTTTATTCCCTGGAGGACGAACCCTTCTTCCTCCAGGACCCAGAAGATGCCTCTGATATAATTCACCCATTTTTTACTTTCAGAAAAGGAGATCTTTCCCAACAAGAACTCATCTTTATCTTTGAAATTCTCAGCCCAGAAACAGACTCTGTCATCGGGCCTCTTGGAAAGAAGACAATAATTTTGGAGATTTAGCGCTGCGGGCAGGACATATCCCAGGTTGTAATCCGTGTGCTCACCGAATGAGGTTTATTCGGCCCGGCGCAGAGGAGAGGAGCTGTGGAGGTGAACCGAAGAGCTTCCTAAACGCGGGGATGAATGATTGTTTCATGTGAAGCACTTGAATTTTAAAGAAAACAAAAAAGAAAAGTCAAATCCAAGGAAACCATAAACAAAACGAGAATTTTTCTTGAATACTCGCATTTTTTGTGGCATTATTCTTCCTCACGCCAGAATAATATCGTCATTTTAACTGGAGGTCACAGGATGTCAGCAACTTTCGAAGGATTGAAGCCCCCTCATCTTTGGAAACATTTTGCCCAAATTCTCAAAATTCCCCACTGCTCAGGTAATGAAAAAGCCGTTGGCGATTACGTCATCTCCGTGGCAGAAAGCCTGAACTTGGAAGCTGAAAGGGATAAAGTCGGAAACGTGGTCATTAGAAAAAAGGCGACTCCTGGCCATGAAAACGCCGAGGGTGTCATCCTTCAAGGACACCTGGACATGGTCTGCGAGAAAAATTCCGATGTTGATCATGATTTCTCCAAGGACGAGATCCAGGCAGAAATGAAAGGTGACTGGATTCAGGCAAAGGGAACGACCCTTGGGTCAGACAACGGCATCGGAGTGGCCGCATCGCTGGCCGTGATAGAAGATGAAAACCTGGTCCACGGTCCCCTGGAATGCCTGTTTACCGTAGATGAAGAGACAGGCTTGACCGGCGCGACCAAAATTGAGCCAGGCTTCCTGAAAGGGAAAAAACTCCTCAACCTCGACAGCGAAGAAGAAGGAGTCTTCACCATCGGCTGTGCTGGTGGGGCCGACTCTGAGGTCAGCCTGTCTTTGAAAAGAAACAAGAGCAACGGTGGAGAACTCTTTCAGCTCAAGCTCTTCGGCTTCAGAGGCGGACATTCTGGAATCGACATCAACCAGGGACGCGGGAATGCTGTCCGGCTGCTGGCCCGAATGCTCTGGCAGGCGATGAAGGAATTCCCGTTTGAGCTGGTCCGGATGGAAGGCGGGAACAAACGAAACGCCATAGCCAGGGAAGCCTGGGCTGACCTCTTTATCGATCCCTCTCATCATCAAGAGCTTGCGTCATCCTTCAAAAAAGCCTTTGAAAAGATCAAATTCGAATTCCAAGCCGTAGAAAAAGAGGCGAACTTTTCTTTTGCCAAATCAGACGGAAACCCTGATTCTCCTCTTAACCCGGATTCTCAACAGGCTCTGATCGACCTCCTCTTCACCCTCCCTCATGGTGTCATCTCCATGCACCCTGAGATGAAAGATCTCGTGGAGACATCTACCAACCTGGCCATCATCCACACCCATCAGGACCATGCTGAAATCATCTGCAGCAGCCGGAGTTCGGTCGCTTCCGCTCTGGAGGCGACTCGGAACTCGATCGCTGCGGTCTGTGAACTGGCTAAAGCAGAGGTCAAACAGCCAGATGGTTACCCGGGCTGGACGCCCAACCTCCAGTCCCCGCTCCTCAAGACCTTGAAAGAGGTCTACCAGAAAGTTTCCCAAAAGGAGCCCGATGTGGGCGCTGTCCATGCCGGTCTGGAATGCGGGATCATCGGAGAAAAGTATCCGGGGATGGATATGATCTCCTTTGGCCCCACCATCGAACACCCGCATTCTCCCGAGGAAAGGGTCCATGCGGGATCAGTGGAAAAATTCTGGACATTCCTGACCTCAGCGCTCTCTGACTTAGCTTAAAGTCAATCTTGGAGGCGCAAAAGCGGCGTCTTTGAGAACCATCCAACCTGAGCTTTATCATGGAAAGCCTCATCCTGGGCTAACCGCTGCACGTATCATTCTATCGTCAAGTCTCCATCTGAGATATTTATTTCCGGGATGATTCTATCGGGATAAAGCTTTTCTGTTTTTCAGGATCAATCCTCTTCCACTGATTCTCAAACACTATGCTCAATGTCTGATGCCAGCTCCCGATTCCCAAAGATTATTTCAGGAAGCTCTGCCACCGTTGAATATGCCCCTGCTCATCGGCCTGGTCCTTCTCGATAATCCTTCTTGTCTCATCATCCCATTCAATATCCCGGAGCAGCTCTTCATAATGACGGACAGCTTTTTTCTCCACCCAGATCCCTGTTCTCAGAATGGCCCTGGTACCCAGCACTCGAGACAAAAAACCGAAAACAAAACCCACTATCCAGTAGAGGAGCCTTGTCTTGCTTGGTCTGAATCCATACTCAAAAAGCTTGGCTTGAAAATCCTGAAGATGCGTCATCTCGTTGCTCATGGCCGAAATGAGCTGAAGGTTCAGGTCGCTGGATTTTCCGGTTATCTGGAACTTGTAGATGTTGACAGCCATTGTTTCCAGGGTATGGAGAGTTTGCAGGCCTCTTTTGATGCTTTTTAGTCTTGCCCGAGACATCCCTTGTCCTCTCCGCTTAAAATCCGAGACCCTCATTTCAGGACGGATGATCGAAATGTCGAAATCCTTCTTATTCATTTCTTCTCGTTAATGCCATAAGTTGACACCAGGACTCTCCTTATATCCAGCCCAGCTCACTGAATTGAGGAAATCCAGACCGGGACAGGCCCCAATAGGTAAAAAGAGCCACGCTCAAAAAATAGGCCATCGCAAAAAAAAGGAGAAAAAAGTTATCGACATGTTGCTTTCTTCTACGCAGATAAAGAAAAAAAGCGAGAAGAAAACCCGCTGCTGCCGCGGGAAAAGACAAGAACACAGCCTGACCTTCGATGGCTTCCACAGTGAACGTGAACCCATAAAAAGCAGCCCCTGTGGAGAGAAGGACGATTTTTTTCCAGGAAAGGGATGGCAGAGATAGTTTAGAGGCCAGCAGGATCAAGCTCAGGGAGACCAAGAAAAGCCCTGAGATCCAGATGATATGGCTGATAACCTCGTCATAAAGGTAAGTGGCCTTAAAGATATCCGACTCTCGCACGTCCTGGAGCAGTCTCGCCAGGGAATTGGCAGAAAGATGAAGCCCATGGCCCTCTGCGTAACACAGAAAGCCAACTGCCAGGATGATCTTTCCGGCAACGCTCAAGGTGCGAGCGGAAGATTCCTGGCCTAAAGGAGAGCGGGAAATCGTTCTCAACCGGGAGTAAACCATAAAGGCCGAAGGAATGACAACAAAGGGCGTGAGAAAATCGAGCGCGTCCCCCCAGGATAGAGGCCAAAGAAAGAAACTGGTCAGAAAAGGAGGCAAGATGTGAAAAAATGCCAAGAGAAAAGAGAATCCAAAGAGCCAGATACAGAGAAGATCGCTATCTCTGTTCATCGAGCCCTTTCACAGAAAACTTGGCCGAAATGGAAATGGATACCGATGCCTTCATCGCCCTAATCCATATCAAACTTGAACTCAAAGTTATTTTAATAGAATCTCTTCCATATTGTGTAGATAAAATACACGGAAATGGAAGGAGCGACCTTTCAGGTTTAGCCTTCTCGAACCGTCAGCCGAGGGAAACCGATGAAATCGGCCGCCGAGTATGTTTGAGAAAGCTCAGGCCAATGGATTCCGAAAACACGCCGCTTTTGCCCCAGCGAGTCAAAAGCGGCTCGATTCCAGGCTTCGCTCTCCTCTCCCTTCGGTCGAGGAACCATGCCCGCTCAACCTTCCATACGGTTTTCTCCACCCACTGCCCTTCGCTTATGCGTTGAAGAGGACGGTGAGGGAATGGCGCTCAAAATTTGAAGGGAGGGACGCCATTTCCGTGTATTTCAGTCACAAAATTACCCATATAAAATGGAAGAAGTCCTTATAATAATACCTCAATCAGCAGCCAACATCAATAACAGCGTTATCCAATCCTGGCGACTTCGCAGGCAGTGAGAGGACAGACCTTTTTCTGGGCATTATCTCGCTAAAAATGGACAATTTAACTTGGATGACGGAAAGGGGCAGCGGGCGGAAAACGCGCCAGATGAGGCTGTCTTTCGGTTTCATCGTCGATACGAACCTGAGGATGTTATTTCTGAAATTTATAACCAGACCAAGGTGCCGTGATGAGATGGGCAGGCTGAGAAGGATTATCCTCGATTTTTTGTCGAAGATTATGGATAAAGGTGTCCACAGTCCGAGTCGTAGGAAATCTGTCATAACCCCAGACTTCGTTGAGGATGTCATTCCGGCTCACAACTTCTCCTTCATGAGCGATAAGGAATTTGAGGAGGCTGAATTCCTTAGCTGTCAGGTAAAGCTCATGCTTCCCTTTTGATGCTGTCTGCTTCTTGAAATTTATGGAGATGTCTCCGAAAGAATACTCCTCAATCTCTAATGCTTCTGGTTTGAAACGGCGGAGCACTGCTTTAACTCGGGCCAGGAGTTCTTTCATCCCAAAAGGCTTAATGATATAATCATCGGCTCCGAACTCCAATCCGAGGACTTTATCGATCTCCTCTTTTTTCTCACCCGTAAGCATAATAATGGGCGTCATGATTCTTTTTTCACGCAGACCCTTGCAGACATCCAGCCCTCCCATCACAGGAAGTCCCAGATCCAGGAGGATCAGATCCATCTTTTCCTGATTGGCTAAACGGAATCCTTCTTCTCCATCAGAGGCAGAGATGACCTCAAAATTCTCCGCTTTTAAAAAGGCCGTTAAAGCCTCGCACAGAGATCTGTCATCCTCGATGATCAATATTCTTTTCATCGCCTACTGAGAAACAGTATTAAAGTTTTCTTGCCCCTTTTAGGTTCAACGGTTTAAAACTTGCCGTATTTTTGGAGTTTTTCCTCGTATCTTTTCTTCTGCTTCTTAACGATCTCAGCGAAACTCGGGTCATCCCTCAGGTTGTCATAAAAAGCGCTGTGCGCCAGCGGGAGATAGGAGTACTGAAAATGCTCATTCCCTTTTTTGACCACATCCTGAATATACTTGACCGCCTCTTCCCTCATCCCGAGAAGAGCGTAGATAACCCCGTTCTTTC
>JGI2172J19969_10001090_pt1 | contig 12326 bp, 11 predicted proteins | sample DeeMarSWOR230_32_FD_19969 | JGI IMG/M metagenome (IMG submission 19969)
CACCCTCGTGAACATGGAATCCCTAGTAATCGCGTGTCACTAGCGCGCGGTGAATACGTCCCTGCTCCTTGCACACACCGCCCGTCGTTCCACCCGAGCGACTCTTGGGTGAGGCGTGGTCTTTATTGGCTGTGTCGAATCTGAGTTTCGTGAGGGGGGAAAAGTCGTAACAAGGTGGCCGTAGGGGAACCTGCGGCCGGATCACCTCCTAAGAAAGCATTTTGCCAAGTTGGAGGAGCAAGGAGGAGCATCAGCGGAAACGTCAAAGCCCACTATCGCTTTTTTAGAACTGTTGTGTGGAAAATTGTCTATACCCCCTCTATTTATAGAGTCAACTGAAGGTTCACAGCGTTTAGAACTAGTTGCTCGGAAAAGACTATAGCCCCCTTATTTAAAGGCGGAAATGCAGAGTGAACCTCTGTCAGTTATTGCCATTCTAGACTGTGCGAGGAGACTGCCCCTTCACTTATATATACATTGAAATCGCAAGTGAAGCGAAAAATCAACGCTTTACCATTCCATTCCGCAAGCGGGATTTACAGGAGAGGAGCAGTGGGCGGATGGCACTATAGGGATGTATAAGTCTATCTTCCATTTTCTTTTGGAAAGCACGCACTCCTGAATACTTCAAAAGAAGAGGATTTCCGCAATCTTTAGACAACAAAACAAAAGGGAAAACATAGAAGAAAATTAAAGAGTTAATCCCATGCTCCAGGCCAATCAGGATAAGTGTAGGTTGCACCTGTCTCCTCCATAATCTCCTTAGGATACACGATTGCCATTGCCCCTCCCGCCTGCCACTGGTACATTATAGTGATTGCTTTATTATCTTCCCCAAATGAATGATCATGGTTTGATGTAAACTTGAAATTCTCCTCAAGGGAGTTCTCAACTTCACTTTCTTCCAGAGCTTCAATAACCGCTTCTGTTTCAGTCGTTTGAGCCCTCTGCAACGCATCATACAAAAGGAAGCGAATACAATCATATGCCACGATTGCACTAAGTGATGGAAGAGTTCCCCATCTATTCAGATAAGCTTCTCGCGTAGACAAAGTTTTACTTGTTACTGGATATCCTAATTGAACAGCGGACAACCCAGCCACCGTATGCTCACATTTACCCTCAGTCCAATTCCAGCTTTGAAAATCACCAGAGCCCACTGGGTTGACTCCCCAAACAACCATGGGAGACTGCCGCTCATACCACTCTTTAACGAAGGCTATCCCCTCTTGACCGACCATTATGGGAATAACGATTTCTGCGCCATTAGCTTCAGCAGCAGCAAAATAGCTGGAGAAATCCACTGTCCCCCAAGGATATACACCAGTGTAAACAAGGTCAAAACCGTAAACTTCAGGCAGAAGATAGTCCAAACCCTCTGTTATCACCTTCACTTGTGGAACGTCCAAAGCGATGTAAGCCACTTTGCTGAATCCCGTAATCTCTCTAACATACGCAAGAGAATCAGCTACTTCCACATAGGATGCCGTTCCATTTACTCCCAATCTGAAAAAGTACTTGTATCTATCATAATCGTCAATCACCATCTGAGTCAGAGAGTCAGAAGGCGAGAGTGTACCTAAGAGAATTTTTTTGTGCTCAACCGCTGTCTCTATTAAATAATCCTCTCCCCCTCCAGCTATTACAAAATCCACCTTATGAAACGTTATCAGCCTAGTTAGAGCTGCTATGGCTATAGAAGTATCAAGCGTTCCTGCTTCAATATCGCTATCCTCCCCAACAATTTCAATCTGTCTTCCTAATACTCCACCTTGAGCGTTAATTTCTTCAGCAGCCAAAATCGCACCGTTCATAATACTCTCTCCCCGAGTCATATCAAGATCAGCACAAATCCCTATCTTGATAGTTTCCGCAGATTCCAGTGTACCACTCCATAGAAAATAAGCCCCGCTCCCAATCACAACTGCAACAAAAATAACGACTATTAGAACCACGGCTTGAATCTTAGCCAACGCCCTAGAATCCAAGCAAACAACCTCCATAACCGCCTCATATTTTCTAGAAGTCTATATAAAATCTTTCACATCAGTCGTTGGGAAAAATATTTGAAGTGCTCCACGACATATCATCACTTTGTGGGTATGAGTGCAAAATAACAAAACTACGATGCTTCGCAACGAAGCCAAGGAATCGGAGAAGAAGTACAACTGGCTAGACGCTAAGGGCGCTTATGAAAAAGCCTCAAAACTAGCTTTGGACAGGAAGGATTATTCTGAAGCGGCTGAACTAAATGACCGCATCGGTTATTGTTTTTTTAGGGCTGCATTGCAGGCTGAAACAAAAGAGCAGTTTGAAACCAGAATGCGCCTCTCTTCAGAAGCCTACAAGCAGATGTATGAGTTTCTTCAGAAAATTGGGAGCGAAGAAGCTAGGACCAATCATGCGTGTGCCATGGTTGCTTACACCCGTTCTTGGTTTGAACCTGACCTTTCCAAGATGGAAGAATTACTTGATGAATGGTGGACTTTGGAGAATAGAGCTCTTGAAATTTACGAAAAAAAGAAGAATCTATTGGGTATTGGTAAAACATGTAACAACCTAATGGAATATTCTGTAGACAGAAGACTGTTTTTTAGGCAAAATGCATTTCAAAAAAGAAGAAAAGAACTTATTGATATCGGAGAAAAAGCCATCGCAACTTTAGTGCGAACCAAGGATAAATATGAATTAGCTCGTGGTTACTGCTGGACTGCTTGGTATTATGGAATAGCCGCAGGGGTTCCGACTCGTGGAAAGAAGAAGATACTATCTAATGTTAAATGGTTGAATTATTCAAAAAAAGCGCTACCTCTGGCAAAGGATGTGGGAGATGGTTGGCTTATTGGGTGGTCATATAATACTAGTTCAAATGTCGCAGGAAGATATGTGAAAAACGTTTCTTCTTCAATAAATGATGCAATGAAGGTCATAGAATATGGGAAAACCATTAAAGACAATTGTATGATGTTAACAGGGAAATGGCAAATTGGGCAAATAACTAATATTGCAATAGAACTGGAGGAGGATTCAGAAAAAAATAGGGAAAATTTAGTTAACGCAGTAAAATTGACAGAGGAAGCTATAGATCAAGCTAAAATCATTAACGCCCCAATAGGTATTCTGTTAGCACAACTTTTCTACAGTCAAAATCTACTTGCTTTATCGTCATTGACAACTGACTTCCAAGAAAAAAAGAAACTCATTGAAAATGCAGTCAAAATAGGAAGAGAAGGAGTAGAATATAGTAAAGGAAGAAATTGGCTACATACCATGTATCCGATGGATGCGCTATCACGAGCTTTATTTCTGTTAGCCAAAATAGAGAAGAATAACAAAAAAAAGAGGAAAAGTCTTGAAGAATCTCTTATAATCAGGGAAAAAGCACGTGCAATTTTAACATCGATTCGTGCAAGTTTAATCGACAGCGAACCCGAAAATTATGATGTGCCGCCACCTCATTTTGTTTGGGGAGCATATCAATTAGCGCTTATTAAATCAGAAATAGGAAAGATCGAGGTGGAACCTGATCAAAAGGCTGTTCTTTACAACGAAGCCATCAAATCATGGGAAAAATGCTTAGAATTAGTTGAAAAAATGGCTGAAGCTTTTCCAGTCACTTCGGAATGGATTGGAGGCAACGGTTTAATTTACCAAAAATATGGAGATGTTTTAACTCAAATTTATGCCTTGAAAAAAAATAAATCCGAACTTCTAAAAGCAAATGAAATCTATAATATAGCTATTCAAAATTTTGATAACTTTAACCTTACCAGTCATGTTGCTGAATCATATTGGAAAATAGCATTAAATAATAGTATTCTGGGTCAACACCTTGAAGCTAGTCACAATTATACTTTAGCTTCGAAAGCATACCAAGTAACTAGCAAAAGAATTCCCCAGCTAAAAGAATTATCAGATGATTATAAATTATACATGAATGCTTGGAGCCAAATAGAACAAGCACGACACTCTCACTCAATTGCAGATCATGAAGAAGCTATACAACACTACAAGAAAGCTGCCAAACTTCATGAATCAACTAGTTCATGGAGTTATTTAGCACCCAACTATCTTGCTTGGGCTAATTTGGAAGAGGCTGAAAGCCTAAGCCGAAGAGAAAACGCTCGTCAGGCAAAAGAAACATTCCGAAAAGCACTAGACTATTTTGGTAGTGCAGAGGGTTCCATCAAACAAAAGATTGGGGAAATCACATCGGCAGAAGAAAAAGACCTTAACCAAAGGCTTCTCAATTCGTCAGATCTGAGACGTAAATATTGTCAAGCTCGAATTCTTCTGGAAGATGCAAAAATATTGGATAGGGAAGGTAAGCATCTGCAGAGCTCAAAGAGTTATGGAGAAGCAGCACGAAACATCTCAGTAATGGTTGAGAAAGTGGAGGCTGAGGCTGAGCGCAGAGAACTAGAATTGTTAGCTAAACTTTGCGAAGCTTGGGAGAAGATGGCTGTAGCCGAAGAGACCGCCTCTTCAGGGTCATATTTGGAAGCAGCTAAACTTTTTGAACAGGCAAAAGAGCACTGCTACACCAAAAAAGCAAGTCTGTGGACTTTGGGCAACAGCAACTTCTGCAAGGGACTAGCAGCTGGAGCAAGATACCAAAGCACAATGGAGTTGAAAGAGAACGCTTTGGGCAAGAGCTACTTGAAAAGCGCTGCCTCCTGCTATTTGCAAGCGGGATTTAAGAGTGCCTCTGAATATGCCAAAGGTACTCAGCGTCTTTTCGACGCTTACGTTTTTATGAATCAGGCTGAGAGTGAAGTTAGCCCTGAGAACAAAGCCAAGCAGTACCAGATGGCTGAGAATCTGCTCCAGATTGCCGCTGGTTCTTTTATGAGTGCTAAGCAGCCTGAGAAGACTGCTCAGGTGCAGGGAATCTTGGCTACTGTTAGGGAGGAGAAGGCTCTTGCTGTTTCGTTGAACGAGGTTATGCATGCGCCAACAATAACTTCGAGTACTTTCTCTTTTGCAGCTCCGTCTCCGACCCGTGAGGCTTCGGTTGGTTTGGAACAGTTTCAACATGCGAATGTGCAGGCGAATCTAATTGCTGGCATGAAAGAGGTCAAGGTTGGCGAATCCTTCTGTTTAACTGTTGAGTTTGTTAATGCTGGCAAGGAACCTGCTTTGCTAACTAGAGTTGAAGATTTTATTCCTCCAGATTTTGTGGTGGTTAAGAAGCCTGAGATTTATCGGCTAGAAGATAACTGTTTGAACATGAAGGGTAAGCAGATTGCTCCGTTAAAGCTGGTTGAGGCTAAGCTGGTTCTTCAACCATCAAAGAAAGGAGTCTACCATCTAAGTCCTAGAGTTCATTATTTAGATGAGCTTGGACAAAACAAGTCTCTGCAATTGAAGTCTGTTGAGATTAAGGTTGAGGAAGTGGTTCTGGCGGATCGGGTATCTACTGGTACAAAAGAGCTTGACTCTCTTCTGTTGGGTGGCATTCCAGAAGGCTACGCGGTTGTTCTAACTGGTCCTCCCAGTGATGAGAGAGAACTTGTAGTTAGGAACTTCTTGGAAGCGGGGATCAAAGAGGGTCAAACAAGCTTTTATGTTGCTACAGAAGCGTTTGGGTTGGATAAACTCTTGGAGAACTCGGGCTTCTTTTTCTTCCTGTGCACTCCTAAACCTAAGGTTGAGGTTCCAGACCTTCCAAACGTCTATAAGCTTCATGGAAAAACAGACCTAACCAACCTCAACATAGCACTCCTGAAAGCCTACAGAAACGTAGCCCCGTCTTCAAATAAGAGGGTCTGTATCGGAATCGTCTCTGATGTTTTGGTGGATTTTGAAGTTAAGGTTACGAGGAAGTGGATTGCAGAGCTGGTCACTGATTTGGTTTCTAAGGGCTTCACTATTTTAGCAGTTATGGACCCAAGCATGCATCCGCCGGATCAGGCTAATGCTATAATTAACCTGTTTGATGGTGAAATCAGCATAACCCAGACTGAGGATCCGTTGGAGTGCAAGAAGTCCCTGCGGGTCAAGAAGCTTAGAAATCAGGATTACATTAAAAACCCCATTTGCCTAACCAAACAAACCACATAAAACAGAACTTGACACCAAAAAAGGGGTTTTTTTCATTAAATTTTAATCCAAACCAAACCCATATTGCGCTGATAAACTGGAGAAAGAAGGAAAAATAATAAAGAAACTAATCTAATTATCTAACGCGCTAGTTGTTTTGTACCTGTATGAAGATTGCATAATTTTATAAAAAACGGAGTGTTTAGAGACCAAAAAACATGTTGTGACTTGATGTTTATTTGGTGAGTGTGTTTCCTAAGGTTGCCCTACTTTTGTGTAAGCGTTATTTCCATTGTTGAGACGTTTCTTGCTCTGTTTTCGCCTTCTCTCGGTGGCAGCTCCTCTGTACCTATCGCGATTTTGCTTATTTTAAGGTCTTTTAGGAAGCGTCTTCTGGTTATTTCAGCTGCGTCAACAGCCGTGGCGATTGCTCTTCCTCTAGCTTTCAAGGTTACTTCTGTAGCATCACCCGCGGATAGGTCTGTAATAATCGCTAGAACATAGCTCATTGGCGGTTTGTTTCCGATGAAAACAATTCCCGATTTTTTCGACATTTTCCATCACTCCTTCATTATTGATTGTAACGCGTAACGTTGCCGTGCTTTTCTCATCCTTCAACATTAGAACGCTACTGCCCTATGATTACGCACCATCCCTTATAAACCAATTAAATACCACAGCACCAACAAAGCGCACGCAACTTGTGCTTTATCTGCGGCGCCTGTAATCCATTTTGAACTGGCCGATATTTCTGCCCAATTCTAAACGCTTATGATATAACTTGCGGTTGCTCACCCGTGGACCTGAAGAACACTTTTCCTTTGCTTCAAGTTTCGGAGTCTGCATCCGAACTTTACCCGCTTTAGATAGCGAACCATGTGTAGGCACAACTTCACCCCCTTACCAACGAACACTTCTCAGTTTATTCTACGAAGCTTAAAACCCAAGTATTATGTCTCGTTCTATAATTCTAAAAGGCTGTAAGCTCTCTTGAACAAACGCCCTTTAAATAATCGGCTTCTAATAAAGGTTCGCACAAGTTTTTATTCTAAACTGAAAACTATTGCCAGCTTCTTCTTGCTTAAATCTTCGACAATTTGAACCCACGCTGCAGGCATATCTTCCTTCTCTTCTTCCGTCAAGCTTCGCACAGTTAAATCTTTGTTAACATAAAAAGCCTGTTCGCACGCTTTGCAGTTCTGGTACGGAAAAAACTCTTCCAACGGCTTCGTTACTCTCTGCTTCACGCCACAATTAGGGCACGGCTGAATCGCGTATTTTTCTTTCCTTGTTGCGCTTTCTGTTTTAATATCCACGTGTTGCTCTAACTGTTCCCATGAAGAATATATGCGATGTAAAGGTGAATCTCCTTTCTGCCACATCTCCCTAAGCATATTTAGCAATTCCTTTTTCTCGTTCACGACTTAACCTTCTTTTCTTCTTGTGTTAGCGACCATGCATTCCGAAATAGAGGAGCAGGAAACCAATAACCACCAAGATAAGGGCTATGATTAGTCCGAAAATGTACGTGTTGAATGCGGAAAGAAACACGAAACCACTCTGTGCAAACGTTCCGCTCAAGGTTAAAACCGCTACAAAAATACCAGCCAATATAAAAATGAGTGCTATAACCAAGACAATGGCACTGTTGCCTTTATTGTCCATTTTTAATTAACTCTCGCCGATGCTAACATAGATCCACAGAAGGCTTAAGTTTTTCTATTTCTTTTTTGGTCTTCCAGTTTTTGATTAAAATTTAATCTCACACACATCTCAAAGGGTATGCCAATTGTGAATCTAATAGCATTTGAGAAATGTATTTGACGTTTCTTTGTTCACCGAATAGGGCTAGGAAAACACGCGATGCAGTTTAAGAGCATACTATTTTTTATAGAGAATTTTGTTCCAGCCGCAATCGTGACATTGAGCCGCCTTTAGTTTCATGTTAATATCCAATTTTCCACTACAAACAGGGCATTTCAAGATTAACGCCGTCTCCTTTCTTTAGCAGCGTAAGAGGGATTAAGCTAATAACGTGTTATTCCGAGTTTTACAATATGCTGAAACATTTAGTAAAACAGCATAGCTGATCAGCAGCACTGAAAAATGGAAGGCAGGACAAAACTTGTCCTTTCCAGCTAAGTTAAGCCTTTGCGAATTTTACCCAAGAATATATCTCTTCAATTGTTGGTTTTTCAGCTTCTGAGATTTTTCCCTCTTCAACATAAACCTTGAAAACTGCATTTATTTTCCTGCCGAGTTCCAGCGGGTCTTGATTAGCTAGTTCTTGCCTATTCGTGACGCCAGCTTCTTCCAGTAAAACCATGTCTTTCTCTTTTACGCCTGGAACCATCGCGATCTGGGCTCTTCCCTGCAGTTTCTCAACCATCTTTTCGGACATGCCTGTTTTCTCCGCGATTACCGCAGGTTCCGTCAAAACTAGTTCTTCTACGTTTGTTATTCCCATTTCTCTCAGCTCGTTCCCAGTAGTTTCCCCTATTCCCCTGACCTCTTCTGGAGTGCTTTGACTTGTTAGCTGCGGTCTTGGCATCTTTGCTAACTCATCTTCTAACTTTTCTACTTTCAATCTGATGTCTCCAATTTCACGCATCTGCTTCAAAATGGCTTTTGCGCTCTTTCTGTTTCTTTGTTCATTTCTCGCCATGGTATTTTCTATTCTTGCAAGTTGTTTTGCCATTCCTTCTTGGACAGCGGCTAATTTATTGTCGAAGCTATTGACTAAATCCGTGTGAACCTGTTTCAGTTCCTCTTCTTGCTCACTAAGTTGCTTTGTGATTCCATCTTTGGCATCAGCTAGTTTAGTGTCAAACCTATTGACTAAGTTCGCGTGAACCTGTTTTAGCTCCTCTCCCTGCTTGCTAAACGCTTTTGCGACATCCTTTTTCATGCTGTCTAAGCTTTCGTCGACTAGGAAGACTCTCGCCTGCAAACTTTCTAGAACCTTTTGTTGGAGCTTTTGGCCGCTCTCTAACGTATTCGCTTTTGCGTTAATCTCATTAAGCAAGTCCTTACTTGATAACTCGGTTACTGTTCTGACGGCGGTAGCCCCAAGGAAAATAAACGTTGCAATTACGGAAATCAATAGATAAACATATACTGGAATTCCCCCAGTTAGGCTACCAATAAGCCAAGGCTGGTACGTGCCTTCTATCCCTATTCCCGGATCGGCTGCCAGAACTATCGCGTGGATTGCGGTCAATCCTGACAGAAAAGAAAAGAACCCTAATATCCAAATAGCTTTTCCTTGCAAAGTTACATACCTCAACAGGTCACCTAATAGAACAGAGACATGTAGATTGCAACTTGTTTTTAAATTTTTCTTTAAAAAGCGACGAACTGAACTCAAAAATCTCTATGCATTAGGATTAAAGTTTAACTCAACCAACAAAAAAGATAGAGCAAGTGTTTGATGAAGCCCTGAACAAGCATGAAATAAGGAGAGATAGAATGAGGATGTGCTTTTTTTAATGGCAATTAGAAAACGACTATCGAATTCCTGCAAAATACAGAACCCAAAACATAAAAATAAGAGGTAACATGTGAATCCTGTTTTTAGAGAAAATGAAGTGTAAGCACCAAATGAAGAAGATCAAAGACTTAATGAGCTTAATACTCTTAGCGTTCTTTGTGTCACTTTTGCTGTTTTGGTTTGCTGAGAACAGAATTAGTGTTGTTTTTTCTGTAGCTGCATATGGTTACCCCCAAAATTGGGGTTACGTGGTTTTGAACGTGATTCTTTTCGGCCTCTTTGTTTTATTCATTAAATTTCGAAGGAAAGCGGCGCGCCTTCCTGCAAGCGTCTACTTGGCATTTTTGGTTGCCCTATTCATCGAAATGTATGGCTTCGCTTTGACATGGTACATTATGATAGGATTCTTTGGGCAAAGTGAAGCAGCTACTTTGTGGTACCTTCTTGCAGGATTAACAGGAAAAGACTTGTTCGTCTCTATTTTTTTGGGTTTTCTATTACCCCTCTCAAACATTATTGTTCTTATCGGGATACTCTTGATTATCTTTGGTTGGAGAAAAATTCACAGGGCTAAGGGTCAGCTTGTAACAACAGACATCCATAGGCACGTTCGCCATCCACAATACTTGGGATTTCTGTTAATCACTCTTGGTATGAATGTTCTGTGGGTTACGATTTCTACGCTTATATTATGGCCAATTCTGGCTATCGTGTATTATCGACTTGCCAAAGAAGAAGACAAAGAACTGGAGGAAAAGTTCGGCGAAGAGTATCGAAAATATAAGCAGCTGGTTCCAATGTTTATTCCACACTTACGAATAAAAAAGTCTTTTACATAACGAAAAAGCGCATCAGCAATGGTTCTTAACTCAAAGAGCACCGACCTAAGAAAGGAAGATTTTTCTTACAACTTTTTAGTCAGTATCTAATTTCTCTGGCTTCTTTTTGGCAAGTTTTCTAACTTCAGCCTCAAATTCTGGGTCTAGCGAAAAATTCCATTGTTCTTCGTATAAAATGGAGATTAGCCGTGCCACTACATAACGTTCAAAAGGATTTTTCATACTCTCGTCTAGAAAATCAGTTACTTTATCAGCAACATGAAGCGTTGAATCAAGGTCTATCTCCATGCCTATCGAGTTTTTTTCAGAAACCTTCTCATTGGACAAATTAAATCACGGCAATATAATACTCAGGGGCCCTTTTTAATGTTCAGTTGCATCTTCTTTGGGCTATTCAGGAAAACGAATTCTACGCAAATAAGTTCTGGCAAATTCAGGGTCATATTCAAATTTTTTGTCTTTCAGAATTAGCCTCTCAAGTCTATCCAATGCAGTGCGAAAAGTAGACTCTATTCCCCAACCCTCGCTAGAGCTAAAAAATGAACCTTTCACCGTTCTCAGTTGTAGGCGGCAGTGAATAAGCTGGTCTCCCTTATAGTTTGTGCCATGGGTCTTCATGTAGACGAAAAGCGTGCCCGCCTCTAATGTTTCCCTGTACCTTCGCGCAAAGGATTCGAAATCGTCAATTATGAAGCCTCGTTGAATTTCATCAACTTCAACATCTTTAACGGAAAACTGCACAGTAAGCCTTCGAATAGGCTTTTCCATTTGAGCTAAAGGTTCAAGAAAGTCCCTTTTGGTCACAATTCCGACAGGTCTTCCTTTGCTGACGACCACCAAGGAGGAAATGCCGAATTTGTGCATTTTGTTTGCAGCTTCTCGCAATGTAGTTTCAGGCAAAACCGTGATAACAGGTTTCGCCATTATACCCTTCGCTGCGATGCTTAGAACAGGAACCTTCTCGCCCACTATTTCGCCAACCGTTTGCCTCTCTCGCGGTTGAAAAATATGGGTAATAATGTCATGAATGCTTACAAGTCCCACAAGCTTCCCATCTCTAACTATTGGCACATGAGAGATTCCCTCGTCTCTAAAAAGGCTTAGTATAGCCCCTACAGATTCGTCTTCTTCAATAACACATGGCTTCTTAGCCATTATCTCTTCAACACGAGTATTACCCCAACGCTCCATTACAGCTCCATGAATGACATCCTCATCCGTAACGAAACCCAAGAGTTTCTCTCCACTGTAGACTGGAAGCTGCCTAATTTCACTCTCAATCATCAACTTAGCCACCTTACCTAGAGAATCATTCAAAGTAACAGCAGGCGCTGAGCGCATCAAAGTCTTAACTTTGGTTCCAGACGCGTCAAGCCTAGACCGTATTATCCATCTACGAGAAATAACCCCTTTGTACCTGCCTTTACTATCTAATACCGCCAATACGGGCGGTGTTTCTTCCTTGAAAAGTGATAGACAAGAAGAAAGCGTATCATCTTCACCAACACTTTGAAATCCTTCAGAAAAACATCTTTTACAGCTCTAACCATAAAAAACACGTCTATATTATTCTCAGGGCATAATTTAAATGTTAAAAACTTCGCAGTTAGAAGAGTAGAGTTGTTAAAATCCTCTGATGCCAACCATTTGAGCTTCAGAAAACTTGCAAATTAAGAAACTTTACTACACAGGGTTTGGGATTAAAATTTAATCCAACCAACCCAAACTTTAGTTTACTGCTTGCCTAACCTTTCTAAATATTCCAGAAATTCTTTCAACTCGTCTTTATTCATGCACATTAGCGATTTGCGCTCCGCTTTAATATATTTGCGGAGAGAGTCCAAGCATTCTTTAGCTTCTACGTTTCTTTTGACGGTTTGTATTTGATCGCGTTCTATTTTTATTCTATAAAGTGTTGCCAGAAAGGTTGCAAAAACAACCAGAGTATTGCCAAC
>JGI2172J19969_10001092_pt1 | contig 12319 bp, 5 predicted proteins | sample DeeMarSWOR230_32_FD_19969 | JGI IMG/M metagenome (IMG submission 19969)
GATTTCGATCATGGCCGAACCCAGGATATGGCCGGCATCATGGAAACACACTTTTACCTGGCTGTTTAAATCGATATATTCGTTGTAAGACACATCCTTTAATAGAGGCAAACACCGCTTTGCATCCTTGACTGTGTAAAGCGGGATTTCTGGATAAGCGCTCTTTCTCCCTTCCTTTTTGTGCCGTTTTTTCTTAAAAGCGGCATCTTCTTCCTGTATCCGGGCAGAATCCAGGATAACAATCGGGAACATCTCTAAAGATGCAGAGGTGGCCAGGATGTCTCCAGAAAATCCTTCCTTGACAAGCTTTGGGATGAGTCCGGAATGGTCCAGATGCACATGCGTCAGGAGAATATAGTCTATTTGATTCGGAGGAACCGGAAAACGCTCCCAATTTCTGTAAGAGAACTCGCGCTCCTGAAACAGGCCGCAATCCACCAGGAGCTTCAATCCACCGGCTTCCAGAAAATACGCGGACCCTGTCACCTGAAGCGTGGCACCCAGGAATTTTAGTTTCATGGCATTCTCCGAGTTTTTAACAATTAAGCTGCAAAATTTATCAGGTTCGTTGAAAAATGTCTATAGAGTGAGGAATGTAGTCAGATTTGAGTAACTTCAGTATTTTGTTTTTTCCATTATTATTAGAATCTTAATTTAACATACCTTCCCTGAAACCAGATAATTGAGAAATGGCTAATGTCTACGCCTAAAATGGCTGAAGTGACGAAGGCCTGACCCCGATTCACCTCCAATTCACTACGAAATAAGAAAATTTCTTGAGTTACTGAAATTACTAAGGTCTGACCCCGATTCACTCCGATTCAATAAGTTGACTCTTTTTTTGGGAATTGATATTCTTTTCCCAACTCAAATAGAGGGAAAAGAGTGACCATTAAGTGCCCCAAATGCCAGTTTGACAATCCCGACGAAACCCTTTACTGCGGGAAGTGCGCCGCACCGCTCAAGCCGGCTGAAGAAATCCCCGGTTCTCCCACACAAACTCTCGAGACACCCGTGGAAACATTAAAAAGAGGAACCACTTTCGCTGACCGCTACGACCTCATCGAAGAGCTGGGCACAGGAGGCATGGGCAAGGTCTACAAAGCCTACGATAAGAAGATCGAAGAGGAAATCGCTTTAAAGATACTCAGGCCTGATATTGCAGCGGATGAGAAAACCCTGAGCCGCTTTTCCAACGAGTTGAAGATGGCTCGGAAGATTGTCCATAAGAATGTGGGCCGCATGTACGACCTCAGCGAGGCCGGAGGAATCCATTTCATCACCATGGAGTATGTGCCTGGGGAGGATCTGAAAAGCTTTATTAAGAGATCCGGCCAGCTGACTGTGGGAAAAGCCCTCTCTATCGCCAAGCAAATCTGCCGGGGTTTAGCTGATGCGCATGAGCTGGGCATCGTTCACCGGGATATCAAGCCTCAGAATATCATGATCGACAACGAAGGCAACGCCCGGATCATGGATTTTGGCATTGCCCGCTCCATTCAAGCTGAGGGATTGACAGCCGAGGGAACAGTGATCGGGACTCCGGAATACATGTCTCCTGAGCAGGCAGAGGGAGAAGAGACAGACCAGCGCTCGGACATCTATTCTCTCGGGGTGATTCTTTTCGAGATGCTGACCGGAAAGATTCCCTTTGAGGGAAAAACGCCCATCAGCATCGCCATGAAGCACAAGAGCGAAACTCCACCGCATCCAAAAGAGATCAATCCGCATATTCCGAGTGACCTCAACTGGCTGATCCTGAAATGCATGGATAAGGATAAGGCCAAAAGGTTTCAATCGGCTGAAGAAATTCTTATCGAATTGGGAGAGACAGAGGAAGGGATACCCGCACTGGAGAGGAAGGTGGCCAAGACAAGAGTCGGTCTGGAAGTCCGGATGAGGCGCATTCGGCCTTATCTGATTCCGGCAGGAGTGGTTCTGGCCGCCGTGGTTATCGTCCTGTTGGGAATTTTATTATTCAGCAAAGGCGGGCCAACAGAAGAGGAGCTCGACGCTGGGATTGCCCCTGGAATTAAGTGGGCCAACTCGATTGCCGTCCTCCCTTTCAGGGATTTCAGTTCGTCTCAAGACCAGGAAGCGTTCTGCGATGGCATGACCGATGCTCTTATCGGAAGACTGTCCAGGATAGAAGGCTTAAAAGTCATTTCCTTGACTTCGGTGATGAACTACAAGAATCCGGACCGCAACATTAAAAGTATTGGACAAGAGTTGGGTGTCCAAACCATTCTCGAAGGAAGCTTACAGAGGGAGGGGAATAGAATCCGGATCAATACCCAGCTCATCAACGTGACAGACGATTCTCACCTCTGGTCGAATAACTATGAACGGGAGCTCGAGAGTGTGTTTGCTGTTCAGGATGACATTTCTCAATCCATCGCCGACGCGATGAAGCTGAAGCTTTCTCTTGAAAAAGGGCGTGGACAAGAAGGAGACATGCCCAAAAGCCTGGAGGCCTATGAATATTACACCAAGGGAATGCATTTCACAAAGAGTAAGTATATCATCACCTTTCAGGAGGAGGACTTTAAGGCCGGAAAGGAGATGTTTGAGAAGGCTATCGAGCTCGATCCCGAATACGCTTCAGCCTATTTTGGCCTCACCTGGGCCTACGAACATCATTACCACGTCACAAGAGATAGGCGGGATCTCGAACAAGCCAAGGAATATTGTGAGACGGCCCTTCGATTAGACCCTGATTCAGCTCAATCGATTGCAATGAGAGGATATTATTATTATGAATATGATGGTGATTTTGATCAGGCCTTTCAGGCTTTACAAAGAGCCCTGGAGATCAATCCGAATATAGGAGTCGTCAATTTTTTAACAGGGGCTTGTTTGCTGTATCATGGATTATACCATCAAGCCATTCCGTACTTTCTGAAATCGATGGAACTCGACCCCTATTATTTTTGGACCCCTTATAAAATAGGCACGTGCTACATGAACATCGGAGAATCTGAGAAAGCGGCATCCTATTTTGAGAAATACTTCGAGCTGGCACCTGTCGTGCTCATATTCCCGGGCCGATATATTGCCCTTAATATCAAGATGGAGAAATTTGATGCGGTTGAACAATTGATCGCCAGGACAGAAAAAAGTCACCCGGATTACTCACTTCTTCCTTACTGTAAAGCACTTTTGCTGGCTGCCAGGGGGGAGAAAGAAGAGGCTCTTGCTCTGCATAGAAATTCAGAAGTGTATGCGCTCTTGAACATGAAGGATGAGGCACTGGAGAATCTCGACAAAGAGATCAGGGGTGAGGTGAGAATTCCCCATGTTTATTATTATTTCCTGCTCAACAATCCCTTCTATGACAATCTGCGCGGTGATTCCCGCTTCAAGAAGATCGTTAAAAGAGAAAAGAAGCTCTATGAAGCAGAGTTGAAAAAATATTCTTATTTGAAATAATGGTGGTCAAGGGAAAATAGGCCATGGAATGTCCCAAATGCCACTCTGACAATCCGGAAGACAGCGGTTTCTGCAGTAAATGCGGTACACAGCTTCCTTCCTCTGAAAAAAGCCCTGCTTCTCCTACCGAAACTCTCGAAATTCCAACCAAAGAATTAACCCGGGGAACCACTTTTGCCGGGCGTTACGAAATCATCGAAGAACTGGGAAAAGGAGGGATGGGCAAAATCTACAGGGTCGAGGATAAGAAGATCAAACAGGAGGTCGCCCTGAAACTCATCAAGCCGGAGATCGCTTCGGACGAAAAAACAATCGAGCGATTCAGCAACGAGCTGAAAACCGCACGGATGATATCTCACCGCAACGTCTGCCGCATGTTTGACCTGAGTGAAGAAAAGGGGATTCACTACATCACCATGGAGTACGTTCCCGGAGAGGATTTGAAGAGTTTCATCAAAAGAGCCAAACAATTGACTACAGGGACAGCCATTGGCATCGCCAAGCAGGTCTGTGAGGGGCTGGTTGAGGCTCATCGCCTGGGAGTTGTCCACCGTGATCTCAAACCCCAGAACATCATGATCGATAAGGAAGGGTATGCCCGCATAATGGATTTCGGGATTGCCCGTTCTCTTAAGACAAAAGGAATAACTGGGGCAGGTGTGATGATCGGCACTCCAGAGTACATGTCACCTGAGCAGGTGGACGGGAAGGATCCGGACCAGCGCTCGGATATCTATTCGCTGGGAGTTATCCTGTATGAGATGGTGACCGGCCGAGTGCCGTTTGAAGCAGAGACGCCTTTTGCTGTAGGTGTAAAACAAAAGAGTGAGACACCTAAAGACCCCAAGGAGCTGAACTCTCATATTCCTGACGACCTCAATCAGTTGATACTCAGATGCCTGGAAAAAGATAAGGAACAAAGGCCCCAGAGTGCCGGAGAACTGAGCTCCGAACTCGAAAGTATTGAGCAAGGTATACCAACGACAGACATCGAGGCACCCCGACGAAAACCTACTACCTCGAAAGAGATCACGGTTACGGTCCAGAGGCGTTGGATTTATTTTGCGATTCCTGTTGTCCTCATCATTGTAGCTGTGCTGGTTATTCTCCTTCTCAAAGGTGGGAAAGATATTTTTCTTCCCGAAAACAAAATGCTCGTGGTCCTGCCCTTCGAGAACCTCGGGCCTCCGGAGGAGGGGTATTTTGCCGACGGAATTACGGATGAGATCACAAACCGTCTGTCATTTCTCCACGGATTGGATGTGATCTCCCGCACCAGCGCCATCCAGTACAAAAAGACCGATAAAACCATCAAGAAAATCAGAGAAGAGCTGGACGTGGATTATGTGGTTACTGGCACCGTCAGCTGGGATAAGAGTGCCGGTGAACAAGGCCGCGTCCGCGTTTCACCGCAGCTTATCCGGGCCTCTGATGATACACAACTCTGGTCAAATAAGTATGAACGGGATATGCAAGGTATTTTTAATGTCCAGTCTGAAATCGCTGAAGAAGTAGTCAAACAGCTGGACCTCACCCTGCTCGCACCTGAACGCCAGGCGTTGATGGCCAGACCTACGGAAAACCTTAAAGCCTATGATTATTTCCTCCGCGGAATCGACCACCGGAATAAAGGAGATTTGTATGTCGACTCAAAAGAATATTTGCGTGCTGTAGAGATGTTTGATAAGGCTGTTGAGTTAGACCCGAACTTTGTTCTTGCATATATCCAGCTTTCGGAAGTTCATTCCTGGATTTATCATCAAGGATTTGATCAAACAGAAGAACGGTTGGCTAAATCAAAGACGGCTTTAGATAAAGCGCTCGAGCTTCAACCCGATTTGCCAGAGGCAAAGAAAGCTTTAGGGGATTATTATTACCGAGGATTCCGGGACTACGACCTGGCTCTGGAGTTATACGAGTCTGTTCAGAAATCTCGACCCAACAGTTCACCGGCTCCGATCGGATGGATCCTCAGGCGTCAAGGGAAATTAGATGAGGCGCTGGAAGTACTGATGAAAGCTTACAGACTGAACCCGCGTTCTCCGGACTTGATCAAGGGAATCGCGAATACTCATTCATTCATGCGCAGATATGAGGAGGCCGATAGATGGTATGACCGGGTGCTCTCTATTAGTCCCGACGAGGTCCGAGGAAAAATTTATAAAGTAATAAATTCGTTTCACATGACGGGGAATTCTCAAGAGGCGAGAGCTATCTTGCAGACGTTCCCACCCTTACCCATCACTGATTTAGCATGGATAACCGTGGAGATGGCCGATCGGAACTACGAGAAGGTTCTGGAAATGCTGGACTCCATTCCATTTGATGACTTTGAACTTCAGGATTTATATTTTAATAAAGACCTTGTCTATGCCTCTGTTTATTATGCGCAGAATAAACCTTCCCTGATGGAATCATACGCCAACTCCGCTCGAATGGCTCTGGAGAAACGGATGAGTGAACATCCTGAAGATCCTAGATTCCACACTGACCTCGGCAAAGTCTATGCTTTTTTGGGTCGAAGAGAGGAAGCCATTCGGGAGGGCAATCAGGCCGTGAAACTCCTGCCTGTTTCGAAAGATGCATTCGCTGGACCAGGATATGTTCTGGATTTAACTCAAATTTTAATTTTCGTCGGAGAATACGAAGAAGCCATTGATAAGTTAGAATACTTGATGTCCATTCCAGCTGGACAAGATATTTCTGTGAATACGCTGCGATTCAGCCCAGAGGTTGATCCCGTCCGCGACCATCCCCGATTCAAGCGCCTGATCAATAAATATTCAAAATAAAGTTTTGAGATTTTGGGGTCAGACCTCACTCTGCCGAGAAACTCCACCTGGGCCCTGGTAATTGGTAACGATTTTAAGGTTATTCCAAGAGAGAAACTGAATACATTAATTAATGTTGGAGACGCTTTTTCAAGATTATAAACGAAATTATCCCCACAACCAGAAGAAGAGCGGCAAGTAAAATCACTTTTTTAAATACAGAAGCATATATGATTTTATCAGAATGTCCTGTGACGACAAAACCTGCCCAGTAATAGGGATGAGAGAGCACACCCGAGTCTATCATTTCAATCTTGGTTTTTTGCAGGGCATCCATGATCGATTTCGATGCGCGAAGATGGAGATAATACCGTTCCATAAACTGTGAAGTGGCCTGGTCATGCACCGCCCATAAACTGATAATGGCCGACGAGGTACCTGCGTGGAAAAAAGCTCTGCTCAACCCGACTATTCCCTCTCCCTTAATGAACTGGCCCAGCCCTGTCTGGCATGCAGAAAGAGCCACTAGATCAGAGTTCAATTCGAGGTTAAATATCTCTCGCATCTGAAGGATTTCATCCTCGGCTGAAACATTGCCCACTGAAAAAACGATGTGAGACCGGGCGGGTTTATTGTCGTCGATGATACAGTGTGTGGCGAAGTGGAGAATCCTGTAAGGCCTGAGGTCGAGTTTTTTAAGCTGTTCCTCGGTTGCCTTATCTCTTTTAAAGACATCTATGGCCTGCTCTCTAAAAAGACTTGCGATCTTATCTATCTCCAGACCGCTGTATTGGAGCCTGGAAAACTGAGAAGCGATGTCAGATGGAGTAGTTTTTAATTTGTCTCCTGCATCCGTTCTCTCTTCCTCAGGGCCAAAATAAGGGTCCCCGAACGCAAGGAGGTCTTTTTGGGCTTTTTGCTTTCGGGCACCTTCACGCTCGATAATCTCACGAAGAGAAGATATGGAAGGCGCATAAGATATTTTGTAGTCTTTTATCAGCCAGCGGCGACTATCTTCCTGGATAAGCAGCGTTTCGAACGGGAGATAATGAAGTATGCCGTTCGGGATAAAGATTATTTTTTTAAACTTTCCGTCCAGCCCTGGAGAGACAAGAGTTTTAAATAGCTCGTGGCCGAGGCTGAAATCGTTGTTGGCTCTGTCCGCAATGGCTTCCAGATAAGCTCTCACCTGCAACCGGATCTTTTCGGCCGGGGGCAGAGGAAAGATTTTAAGGTTATTTTTCGTGATGACGAACGCATAGGAATTTGTCTCTCCCAGGGAATACTCAAAAAATGCTGTCCTGGAGTCGAGCATGTGTCTTTGAGCTTCCTCGAGAGAGATGATCTGAGGGTATTTGAGGTTGGAGTAGGCGGGACTCGACATTCTTATTTTTCTCTTCAGAGCTTCCAGTTGTTCTTCGCTCTGACTGAGCTTATCCATAATGTCCTTTTCTTTTTCCGGGTCCAAACCGGGTTTAAAAAGTTCGGAGTTCAGGTCGGATATCTCTTTCATCAATTCGTCTTCTCGATCGAGAAGCTCCCTGTCGACACCGTGGGTGATGTTCACCTGAGAGACTTCAAGCTCGGCGAGAAAAGCCCGGGCCTTTGCCCTTTCGAGAAAATGGAAAGCCTCGCTGTCATAAGATTTTTCAGGCGCAAGTCTGGACATTTCGAACAACAGGTTGATTGTGTTTTGGTAGGCTTCGAGTCGTTTATCCGTACCCAGGTAACTCGCTTTCAATTCTTCCAGTATGATCCTGGAGCGGATGTTTTCGAGGTAGTCGATTGATTTTTTATAATTTTGCAGCGCATCCTGATAATCGCCTTTTTTCATGTACGCGTTGGCGATCTCGAAGTGAGCTTCCCAGAGAAGATATTCTTTTCCTGTCGGAGATGCAGTATCAATGGCTTTCTGGCAGTGTTGTATCGCCTGATCATAGTTTTCCTGCCTGGAGTAAACGATTCCTATGTTGATGAGAATATTAGCGGTTTCTTCGTCGTCTTCATACTCTTCTGCTTTAGCCAGGGCTTGATTGAAGTATTTCAGGGCTTCGGGATAGCGTTCGAGATCAATAGAGACAAATCCCATATTGTTTAAGGCCTCTATTTCCGTTTCGACCTCCTTGATTCTTCTGGCAACTGTGAGGCTTTCTTCATAATTGGCCAGGGCATTATAAAAGTCCTCTACATTGCCGGATTGGAGCGCCTTTTTTTGATAGGTGAATCCGATACTGTTCAGGTCTATAGCCACATAAGAGTCCTCAACGAGTACTTCCCGGTCGATTCTCAAGACATCTCCCAGGTATTCCAGGGCTTTGTCGTAGTTTCCCAGGTCGGTGTAAATATTACTGATGTTGGTTAAACACATAGATTCAAAATTATAATCTTTCACAATCCTGGCGATTCCCAATGCCTCTGTGTAGTACCTGAGCGCCTGAGAATAATCTTCCGTCTCATCATAGTAATAGCCGATGTTGAACAGGCATCGGCCTTCCTCCTGCTTATGGCTGATCTGAATGGCGATTTTCAGAGCCGATTGACTCAGAGATAAGAATTTATCGAGATCATTCGATTCTGAATAGTTGATGCTGAGCTGTCGAAGACATTTCAGCTCATGCTCTTTGCTCTGAATTTCTCTTGCCAGTGCTATGGCCTTTTCAAAACTTTCTATGGATTTTTGGTGTTCTGCAGGGAAAGAATCATCCCGGAATCCTTTTCCAGCCTGGTAGAAATCATAGATCTGAATATAATTTTGAATCTCCTCTTTTTTCTCATCGATTTCCGCATTCTCGGCTATAGCCAGAGCTTTTTCATAGAAATCAGCGGAATCATCAGGATTCCCTGTGTTCCAGTAGAGGAGGCCCAATTTTATCAGAGATTCGATTTCAGCTCCTGTATCTTTGTTTTTTCGGGAAAGAGATAATGCCCTTGTGAAAAATTCGATGGCTTCTTCATAATCTCCCTGCAGCCGGGACTGTTCTCCTTGTCTGAAATATTCGGAATATTCCTCTTGTGAAGTGGAGATTATTCGGCTGGATGAGCTGTTTGGGCAGGGGAGAAGGGCTTGGCTCATGGAGAAAAGCAGAATGCTGACTGCCGCAACCAGCCTGAAGGAATTTTTCATTTGCTCTTTTTCACGATATGAGTTGATTCAAGGAAAAAGCGGTGTTATTTTCCTCCTTAGCGAATTTATTCGAATATATATATATAGTAACTTAAATAAAATTTTATGTAAATTTCACACTCATTTAAGAACAATAACTGAATGATTATGAAATCTGCATAAGGTCAGCTTGTGATAAGGAAAAATATAAAAACCTTTCCATATAATTAGGTTATAAGTCAGAGGGAAGTAATATATTTTTAATATTATCAATAAGTTAGAATTGAACAGAAGAGAGGGTGACATTCCGCTAAAAAATCAGAAAAAAACAGTAGCAAGGGTTTCGTGAAGAGTGTACTTTGTTCCATAGGCAAATTTTTTTTGTTTTGAGATCAGAACCGGTAATTCGACTGAACTTGACATATCTATATCATTTTCTTATATTTATTATAGGTAGTCGGGAAGCGAGGAAAACATTCAAACAATGAGAAGAGGACTTTTTTTTCTCAATTTTTCGGGTTTTGCTGCGACAAAATGATTGCGGGAAGAATCCCGCCATTAAAATAAGGGAAAGGAGTCAAGCTAATTAGGAGGAGGCTATGTTAGCCAAACAAAAAGCCTTGAAGAAAAACATGGCTATCCCAGCTTGCATACTTCTTGTTTCACTCTGTCTCCCTGCGTCACTCAGCTCATCTGATGCAAAATCTAAGGATTCCACGACATCCATGACTTATTACGCGCGTGCCCTTTTGCTATCCACCATCAGTGCCGATTTAATCCTGGATGGACTTGATACTTCTCGTCTTATCCAAGGAAATTCCAAGTCGAAAAAGAAGCCAAAAGAAGGTGGCGATTAGAACAAACTTCTTGGCCAAGCGACTTTAATAGCCATGCCCTCGTGCTGTATCCAGTCAGAATAAAAGAGAAGGGCCTCGTCTATTTTTTTATTTTGGCCATTTTTTAGATTATTCCCTCATTTTTAACCCTCCCTTTTTTTCTTTGACATTCATTTTTTCCTCATATATAAACCTAACAATACGCCGTATCGAGGAGAAAGGAAGTCTTCATTCCCTGATAAATACGGCTCGGCCTAGAGAATGGATGTTGGAAGAATCATCAGAATATAAATTCCAAATAAAAGAAACTCAATCATGATTAAGAAAAGAGTCAGAAAACTGAATGAGTCAGCCGTTCGCAAAGAGGGCCCTGTTGTCTACTGGATGAGCCGGGATCAGAGAGTCGGGTACAATTGGGCTCTTCTCGTTGCTCAGGAGCTTGCCCACACCTACATCAAACCGCATTGTGTTGTTTTCTGTCTCGTTCCTGAATTTCTCGGGGCAACCATCCGTCAGTACAGGTTCATGATCGAGGGATTAAAGGAGGTTGAGCAGGAGCTCCATGAGCGGAATATTCCGTTTTATCTGGTGACAGGAAGGCCGGAAGAGGAGATTCCAAGATTTGCAAAGGAAATCAGAGCCTCTGTCCTCGTGTCGGATTTCGATCCGCTCCGGATAAAGAGGAAATGGAAAGATGAGGTACTGAAGGAAACAAAAGTTCCTTTCTATGAAGTTGATGCCCATAATATCGTGCCCTGTTGGGTGGCTTCGCCCAAACAGGAGTTTGCCGCCTACACGATACGAGGCAAGATCAGGAAGCTCTTGCCGGGGTTCCTGACAGGCTTCCCGCGGTTGAAGATACAGACTGAAGCCGTTGAGATTCCGGGCAATGACTGGGAAAGAGTGGAAAAGAGCCTGAAAGTCGATTTTTCCGTTCCTGAGCTGGGATGGATCCTGCCTGGTGAAAAACAGGCACTGAAGAGGCTAAAAAACTTCATCGAGAATAAGCTTTCGAGGTATCCTGATGACAGAAACGACCCCACCAAAGAGGCTGTGTCTGACCTTTCACCCTATCTCCATTTCGGTCAACTATCCACTCAGCGGGTGGCTCTCGAGGTTCGAAAATCCGGGATTAAGGGAAGGGAGGACTTCCTCGAAGAACTGATCATAAGAAGAGAGCTGTCGGATAATTTTTGTTTCTATAATCCCCATTATGATCATTTCAACGGATTTCCGGACTGGGCCAAAAAAACACTCGATGAACACCGCAAAGACCCGAGGGAATACCTCTACACACTGAAGCAGTTTGAATCCGGCCAAACACATGATGAGCTCTGGAATGCCGCCCAGATGGAGATGGTCAAGAGAGGCAAGATGCACGGCTACATGAGGATGTACTGGGCCAAAAAGATTCTCGAATGGACGAAAACTCCGGAGGAGGCGCAGAAGGTCGCGATTCTCCTCAACGATAAGTACGAACTGGACGGGAGAGATCCCAACGGCTATGTGGGGATTGCCTGGAGCATTGGAGGCGTGCACGACAGGGCCTGGGGGCAAAGGCCAGTATTCGGCAAGATCAGATACATGAGCTATAACGGATGCAAATCAAAGTTCAACGTGGCGAAATATATTGAGGAAGTGAACAAGCTTTAGCCCTAGAGTGAATAATGCATATTCTAAAAATGTGCCCAGTGATAAGAGAAAATTCTTTTCGAAATTCTTTTTCCCCCTTTGGAACTATAAATTATATAAAAATTGTAGACTTTTTTTCTCAGGCTGTTATAATAAAATCTTAGGCGCTTCGTATCAACTATTTCAAAGCAAACGGAGGGCAAATAATGCAGAAGCATACTCGCGGAATGACTCTTTTTGTCTACACGTCCGTCTGGCTTGGAGTGCTGTGCCTTCTCTTTGCGCCTCTTGAAGGAAACATCGAGAGAGGGCGAACTATTCAGGAGAATACCATGGAATCACCGTCAGATTTTTTAATCGATGATTTTTCTCTAAACGAGGGTATATCGGCCATTGGCACTCAATGGAGACAGTTTACTGACCAGGTCATGGGAGGAGAATCCACAGCCTCCTATTTATTCGAAATCATTGACGGGAAACGCTGCATCCACCTGCAAGGCAATGTCTCGCTGAAAAATAGAGGCGGGTTCGTCCAGGTCGCACTGCCT
>JGI2172J19969_10001097_pt1 | contig 12296 bp, 9 predicted proteins | sample DeeMarSWOR230_32_FD_19969 | JGI IMG/M metagenome (IMG submission 19969)
AGGCTTGGATGATCCAATGCCGCGCTGGCCGACCACGACAACGTCTGAAACGTCCAATAATGGGAGCCATCTTTCTTCTAAAGTCCCAAGTCTTTCTAGAGACCTCTCCAACCCAGCAAAGCTCGGTCCGCCATGTAAAAAGAAGATTGGAGGAGTTCCGGGCTTGGCTTTCCCTGAGGCCTTAAAACGGTATAGTTCAATCCCGATGACAGCGCTGTTTTTATCAGAGCGGTTTGCAGGAACAAACATCATCCCCCGCTCTGCTGCAAAAAAGCCGCCATCTTTAAGCGTGATGCGCTCCGGATAGAGGAAAATCGTACCTGGGGCAGGACTCTCGGCAACTGCCTTGTGAAAAGAATCAGCCTCAGCTGATTCGGCTTGAACCAATAGACTTCCACTCGCAAAAATCAACGCCGTAGTAATAATCAACATTCTTTTCATTTATTCCTCCTTATTCATCCTTATACTTATTTATCCTTATAAGCATGCCGCAAATATAAGGTTCAGGGCAATTAAGACTTCTTCAAATCAACCAAGAGGTTCGGGCAACAGGCTCGGCCAACAAGCTTGTTAATCGAGAAATAATTCCACCTTCAGGCGAAGCTTGCTGTGGCCTTGAGAAACAGTTCTATCTCCTCCGGCGTATTATAATGACACGCTGATAACCTGATAAAGCTTGATATGCCAAGCTGTTTCAACATAGCCGCGAAAAACGGATCTTGCCCAGGGGCATGGAGTCTGAGCTTCTCACCCTTGTAAAGTTCGCATCCTTCAGCTGACTCAATCCCCTTCAGGTTAAAACCAACAAGGCAGGCGCGACTCGATAGATCCTCTCCCATCCCATAGACAGTGACATGCTTCATATCCTTGAAGCCACGAGTTTTATCCGTGCCGTTGATTAGCGTAGATAGAAGGCCTGTCGTATGCGCCTTTATGCTCTGCATTGCAGCTACAACCTGGCCGCGCCGGTCAGCAGAATCTGTGAAATGGCCGCCAAGCCAGCACAGATAGTCTACAACAGCTGACCAGGCCGCGTAAGATTGATGCTCCACACCGCCCAGGTCCCAACTCGTCTCAGGCTTATAAATATATTTCCAATGCGGGAGCTTTGCCAATCTATCTGAAACGTGAGCATATCCACATCCCTTGACGCCATAGTTTTTGTAGGGTGCGATGACATAGGCATCTGCTCCAATCTCTTCGACATCAATCAGATCAGATGGCGAGTATTGGACACCATCGACCATTATATACAAATCAGGCTTTATCTTCCTTGCCTCTTCGACAATTGTTTTGACGTCAAATACTTCACCGGTAACGTTAGAAGTGTGTATGACAGCGAGAAAACAGGTATCCTTGTCAATCTTTCCGAGAATTGTATTCGGCTCGACGGAGCCTGTTTCTCGATTGGGTTCGGCGATACGCTCTTCTTTCCCATACTTGTCGGCAAACTGCGTTACTGCACTGCGGACTGAAGCGTGGTCAAGTCCAGTTGTAACAACGTTTGTTCCTGGGATGGAGGAGAGAACCGCGTTTGTAATGCGATATATCACGTGGCTGCTGCTCCAGCCTGGTATGGTTTGGCCAGACTTCGCTCCGAAAAAGATCATGAGGTCTTCAATCCCATTGGCAGTTACCTCAACAGAGTGAGCGGATCCAGGGTTCGCTCTTCCCTGCTGGTCAGGCAGGCGTGTCTCTTTTGCCATCGCCTCGACAACTGATTTTGGTCTTAGCGAGCCTGAAGCGGCTTCAAGGTAAATGCGTTTTCCGGAATAAGGATCCCAATCGACATACTCAAACCGGCTCCTGATCTCTTCCATTAATTCGGGAGAATACAAGCCTTTTTCATAATCTTTGCCCATTGTTCTATCTCCTTGACATTTGAACCAATATTCCCCACGTCAACTTTATAAAGGAGAATATTATAGATTCTGACGATTTACAACCCAATCTCTATACATCGTTTTGCAATGCATAATAATAAATATACCGGATATATACCAGATACTAATTTAAACGCAATATATACTTTATACAGTGTCATTGCGAGCCCTGAAAGGGCGTGGCAATCCGTCTTTGCGAGCGAAGCGACGCGGCAATCTCATACAATAAATTGTCATTGCGAGGAGCGAAGCGACGCGGCAATCTCATACANTNNNTTATGAGATTGCTTCGCTGCGCTCGCAATGACATGCGAAGGATCTCGCTCCGCTAGCAATGACATTATAAAAGTGTTACTTAATTATTGAGTAAGTCTACCGGAGGATTCCCTGTAAAATTAATCCTTACAACGCTTTCTCCACTTCTCTGATTGAATCCGCAAATATTTCTATTCCCTTTTTTGCCAGTTCTTCTGTAAGAATAAGAGGAGGAAGGAATCTGACAACGTTTGAATAATGGCCTCCTATCTCTACGAGGAGCCCATGTTGGTGGCAGATTGCCCTCACTCTCTGAGCAAGGTCAGGAGCTGGCTCCTTTGATGCTTTATCCTTGACAAGCTCTATACCAATCATAAGCCCCTTACCTCGAGCTTCTCCAACGATTGATGAATCTTTCTCAATATCTTTAAGCCAGGAGAGCATCTTCTCACCAAGGTTGAGTGAGTGTTCTGCAAGATTATTTTCAATCATGAAGCGCAGTGCTGCTGCTCCGGCTGTGTAAGCAATGACATTTCCCCGAAACGTGCCGATATGCTTGCCTGCAGGCAATGTATCCAGTTTTTCTTTGTAGGCAACGCAGGAAATGGGAAAGCCCAAGCCTCCTAATCCCTTGCTCAAAGTGATTATGTCAGGCACTATTCCGTTGTGCTCAAAGGCAAACATCTTTCCTGTTCGACCCAATCCCGCCTGGATTTCGTCAACAATCATAATGATATTGTTTTTGTCGCAGGTCTCTCTAATCCCGCTGAGAAACTTCTCTGGGGGGACAATGGAACCTCCTTCACCTTGAATGGCCTCAACGATAATAGCCGCTGGTTTTCCCACTCCTGAATGGGGATCCTCAAGAACGTGCTCTACGTATTTCACGCAGTCAAGGTCACACGACTCAGAAGTCTTTCCGAATGCGCAGCGGTAGCAGTAGGCATAGGGTGCAAAATGAACTTCGGGAATGAGCGGTAGAAAATCTTCTTTGAAGCTCAAGCCGCTTGAAAGAGAGAGCGCGCCTGAACTCATCCCATGGTAGGCTCCTTCGAAAGATAAAAGGGGATGACGGCGCGAATTATACTTGGCAAGCTTCACAGCCGCTTCAACCGCATCAGACCCAGTGGGACCTCCGAAGAAAACTTTTTTTAACGGATCAGGAAAGAGCGAAAACAAGGTATCTATGAGTGCTTTGCGTGGTTCGCTCGGAAAGTCGAGGGAATGAGTGAGTCGTGAGAGCTGCTTTGAAACATCCTCCAACACCATTGGATTGGAATGCCCAACATTCATCACCCCGGCCCCTCCGAAAAAATCAATGTAGACGTTTCCATCGACGTCCTCTACAGTAGCTCCTCGAGCACTGCTCAAAGCCATGGGCATTCCTCGGGGATATGAAACAGCAGAACCCTCGTGAGCTGACTGAAAATCGAGGTACTCTTTTGATCGAGGACCCGGAGGTTGGGTCTTTATCAAGGGCGCTTCAGGGAAGGAAAGACTCTTAAAATCCATCTTATTTCTCCTAATCTGAAAAGTGAAGGCTAGGATTTCTCGCCATTTTAATCCTATTTTTAAAAGCCTCCGATTTTAACCATTGGCTCGCCCTTGCTCATCGGTGGAGTGGCAATGATGTACATGACAACGCCGTCGTGGGGGGCCACGGCTTTTTGTATAATGTTCCCGAAGAAATCAGTCAGGTAACCGAGTAATTCACCTTTCTGGACATGACTTCCTCCCTGGGTCAGGGGATAGAATATTCCCTCGTGCTCTGACCTGATATAAGTAGTCTTCCTAACCCAGACCGGATCGAACAGCAGTTCTAGCTGGCCCTCGATCATATTCAAATGTTTCAGAATGTTTGTACATCCTTTGAGGATGGCTGTAATATCCTCCTCGCTGGTTCTACCCAGCTTTCCACATTCTACCGTGACCGCAGGTTTACCCATAAAAAGGGACGCGTTTGCACACATTGATGCCGGTTGTCCCTCAGGCCTGGCAGTCACATGAATGATGACTTTAAACCCGAAATTTTTAGCCAGTTCCAAGGTTTTCTTATCCAATTCAGGATTGCCCGTTTCCGTATAATAAAGGTAGGTCATAAGATCCTCATTGCCATCGCCGCAGTGAAGATCAAGGTGATAATCACACTGCTTCAGCACTTCATTTGTGATCTGATAAGCAATCCTTTCGGTCATAGTTCCGTCAATTTTTCCTGGAAAAACACGGTTCTGGTTCTTCCAATCATGGGGATTATAGTAGATGGTCCGCTTCAGGAAAGAAGGCATATTCACGACATGGACCATGATTACAGTCCCGCTTATTTTCGCAGGATCGAGCTGTTGTCTGAGCCTCTGGAGAGCCAGGATAGGAGGGTATTCGTACCCGTGTATGCCAGCGGTCAGAGCTAGAACCGGGCCTTTCTTTTTCCCGTTCATGACTGTTATTGGTATCCGGATTTCAGGCCCATCCGCTCCGGCTGGAACGTTTATAAAGCCCGATTTAATCTCTCCTGAGGAAGAGGTTACGCCGCCCACTTTTAACGTGCTCTGACATGGCGCCGGATTTGCTATGAGAAAGGAAAAAACAAACAATAAAATAACGAGGGATGTTTTTTTGGGTATCATGTTACTCCTCCCTCTAGAATTATTGGCTTATATCCGCATTTAAAGAAACGAGGGAAACATCATAAACTCTTTTTTGTAAGAAATCAAAATATTACAAAAACATTGGCATTTAAATGAATTGATTCTTTTCTTCATCAAATGTGGATGTTCTATTTTTGTCTTTTATAACTCTAAGTAATGAAAAACTTCAAAAATCCGAAATTTTATAACTAGTAGTAATAAAATTGCAGTTAAGAAGCTTTGGAAATCTGGTATAGTATTTCAGCAGTTTTAAGGCCCCGGTTGATTTTCTCTCCTTTTAAGTCGTTGACCTTGTCGCTTTGGCTATGATAAGCTCACTTCAAGATATCAGTGGGTGGAAAATTTGGAAAAAGCAGAATTCCGCCGCTGGCTTTTTTTTTTGAATTATATTATAATATTGCCAATCAATTAAGGTCCGTCTTCAATTGACTGGCCAGTTTCGTTCTGAAGGAAATCTCCATTTGTTAAAGTGGCATTCCTCAGTATGGGACGTTGAGAATTTTAAAAAAGGAGAATGTCACTATGGCTAATGGAAGTGTTAAATGGTTCAATAGCGATAAAGGCTATGGCTTCATTGAGCAGGAAAATGGTCCGGATGTGTTTGTCCATCATTCAGCAATCAATGCAACCGGTTTCAAGTCTCTTAATGAAGGCGATAAAGTTACTTTTGACATCGAGCAGGGACCAAAGGGCCCTACGGCAACAAAAGTTACTGTAATTTAGCTCTCTATCTCTAAGCAATAAAAGGGCACTCTCTCAAACCTGAGGCAGGGCCCTTTTTCTTTATTCGATTTTTTAGATTCGTCTTAATTTCAACATCTGTTGATACCATAATTGAGGCGTTAACATGGAGGTGGTTCTTCTCTTCAGCAAGATTAGGACAACTTGAAGGTTAATTCTGCAAGGGGAGGTTATAATGGGTGTTCTTCACAACGGGAAAGAAAAGTTTGAAAATCTTATAAGAAGAACCAGGATGAAAAGGAGCGAACAGAAAAAGAGACCACCAAGAAAGGGCAAGAAAAATAAGCTTTTATTACAACTAACGATCCCTTCCCGTCGGGGAAGAAGAAAAAAATGATTACAGTCCATGAGCTTGATTGAAAAAAGCAATTTAAGGTTTAAAGGAGGTTAGAGTGAAAGAACTCGTTGAATTAATTGCCAAATCATTAGTGGACAATCCGGACAAGGTGCAGGTTTCCCAATTAGACGGGGAACAGACCTCGATCCTAGAATTAAAAGTTACTCCGGAAGATATAGGCAAGGTTATCGGAAAACAAGGAAGAACCGCTCAGGCTATCAGAGTTATTCTCGGTGCTGCTGGAATGAAGCTGAAAAAGAGATTTACTCTTGAGATAATTGATAAAAGGTAGATTGGTCAGCACAGGGAAATAATTTTCTATTGGAGCTTAGTATCGCTTGCCCTGGAAGGACGCTGACCTGGTGATAGTAGAAGTTGAGGATGCCCGCAAGAGGCTGACTGGGTTGAAAACTCAGTAGAATAGAGTTAACGGATTTGGAATCCGTCGTCCTATTACTGACTTGTGCAAGCTAATCCTTTTGTATTCAGGTACTTAAATATAGACAATTCTCTAAAGAGAAATAATTTGTGACCAGAATGTGACTGATTTGATTGTAGAAATAGAGCGTCTGACTAAGAATCAGAAGGGGATAGGTTCAAATCCTTCTTGGCTTACTAAGGTAAGTCTGTGTTTTTATTTAATTAAGAAGTAAAATTTGCTATCAGTTACTTTGGCTTTCTACCAGAACAAAGTCATTATCAGGTGATAGCGCGGACAAGAGTTTGTTAAATTTTTCAATGGTAGGAATTGACTTGCCTTGCTCGTACCGGGCGTATGTGTTGTGCGACTTCGCACCCAATCGTTTGGCAACCTCCACTAAAGTAAGACCTTGTTTCATTCTTTGTCGACGGAGCAAAAATGCAGTCAAGGTTAACAGATCAGGAGAACCCAGTTCAAAATAGTGTCCCTTTCCTGGAAAAACCTCAACTTTAAATCCTTTTTTATTCACAAGGGATTCGATAGCATCAGCAATCATCTCATAAGCTTCTTTCTTTGTATTCCCCTGTGTCACTACGCCAAGAATCGGAACTTCAATAGCCCAAAACTTACTAACTTTAAACACGCGTCCTGCTAAGCGCATCAGTCGCCTCCTTTTGCTTCTTTTAAAATAGCCTTAGCGGTATACTCATTGATCTCATTGTGTCGTGGCACGGCTATTTCATACTCGCCGTTTGTCCAAATATCGTGTCTGCGTCCATGTCGATCCAACTTCCAACCCAACTTCTGCAATCTCTTTTCGAGTTCCCGCCGCTTCATAGGAGCATTTTACACATAAAAGTGTAAATTGTCAATAGTACAAGCATAAATTTTCGGCAAGTATTGAATTGATATTTGTGTAACCTGTGTGTGTATATTTTACATGAAGATATCCTCTGAAAGACATTGCAATTTGTTGAATGGAATAATAAAATCTAAGGGCACATTTTGGTCACAATTTGAGCGTTTGACTTATTATTGAATTACATCAAGAACTGAATCTTCAGGCTGATCAAATCCTTGATTTTTCGTAATCCTCGAAATAGAATGTTTTCGCACTTACTGTTCAGAAAAGTGGGGAGGTAAGCATGAATAAGCAAAGGAAACAAAAAAAGGACATACCTTGCATTAAAAGAGGCAAAATATGAGACAAATCAAATTATTCAGAATCTGTTTCATTATTGCATTTTTTTCAGGTTTCATTCTTATGCTCTATAGCTGCGCAAAGAAAGAACCGTTAAGTAAAGATGAGAGGATGGCTTGGTGGCGGGAGGCAAAGTTTGGCATGTTTATTCATTGGGGCGTTTATTCCATTCCTGCCGGGATTTGGAAAGGAAAGGAATATGAAATTATCGGTGAATGGATTATGGCCAGTGCTGATATCCCACGCGACGAATATGAAAAATTGCCTCTGCAATTTAATCCCATAAAATACGACCCTGCTGAATGGGTTCGTATCGCCAAGGACGCGGGAATGAAGTACATCGTTATCACTTCTAAACATCACGATGGCTTTAGTATGTTTGACACAAAAGCTAACAATTACAACATAGTGAATGCTACGCCTTACGGAAAAGATGTATTAAAGGCCCTCAGTCAGGAATGTAAAAAAGCTGGCATCAAGTTCTGTGTCTATTATTCAATCCTCGATTGGCATCATCCATCGCAAGAACCTGATAATGCTAAAAAAAGAAATATAGATAAATACAGCCATAACTTAATGAAGGAAGGAAGGAAAGAAGAGTATGTTAAGTATATGAAATTGCAGCTTCGTGAATTGATCGCCGGATATGAACCGGCAGTGATTTGGTTCGACGGTGATTGGTCTGATTGGTGGACAATGGAAGATGGCAAAGAGATTTTGAACTTCCTTTGGAGGCTTAAGCCGGACCTTATCATCAATGACAGAGCTGCCCATGACGAAGAAAAAGGCACTTTCCTTGGCGATTATGGGTCCCCTGAGCAGCGTGTGCCAAAAGAAGGTTTGGATTACGACTGGGAAACATGCATGACAATGAATGATACCTGGGGTTTTAAGAAAAATGATCATAACTGGAAAACCACCCAGGTACTTGTTCACAACCTCGTCGATATCGCCAGTAAAGGCGGCAATTTTTTGCTTAATGTTGGCCCAACTTCTGAAGGTTTGATTCCAGAGCCGAGTGTTGAACGATTGCATGCAATCGGAGAATGGCTGAGAGTGAACAGCGAGGCAATCTATAGAACCCGTAACTGGCGCACTTATAAGGAAGGACCCAATGATTTAATTACGGATTATTATGATAAAGACAAAGACCGAGAAGTTAATTTTACTGCTCAAGACATAAGGTTTACAACCAGAGATAATATTTTGTATGCCACTTGCTTAGGTTGGCCAGATAAAGAAGTTATTATTACATCACTCGGAACAAAGTCAATGCCCGAAGCAAAAATAGAAGATGTTGCTATGCTAGGATCAGATGAAAAATTAGAGTGGATTCTGACTGAAGACGGACTTAAAATAATATCTCCCAAGACCAAACCATGCGAGCATGCTTTTGTTTTCAAGATTATTTTTTATTGAAGGAGGAAATATCCATGAGAAAGATCGCATGTATTACTCTAGGTATGCTTATAACCATTCTAGCCTGTGCCTGGGCTAGAATGTCGGTTCAAGATGAAGAGATAATAGAAAAGCGCCTGAAGGCTCCCTATCTTGATCATACAAAGCCCCTTGAGGAAAGAATTTCTGATCTCATATCAAGGATGACTCTTGAAGAGAAAGTGTCCCAACTCATGGACCAAAGCCCTGCTATCCCGAGGTTGGATATTCCATACTATAGCTGGTGGGGAGAATGCCTTCACGGAGTGGCCAGGTTTGGGAGGGCGACCGTATTTCCGCAACCTATAGGACTGGCAGCAACATTCGATGAAGATTTGATCTACCGGGTGGCTTCAGCCATTGCGGACGAAGCACGAGCCAAGTTTAAAGCTGCTCAAGAAATGGATAACAGCGGGCGCTACATAGGGCTTACTTTCTGGACTCCAAACATTAATTTATTCCGAGACCCCCGTTGGGGGCGCGGACAGGAGACATATGGTGAGGATCCGTATCTGACCAGCCGGCTGGGCGTTAGCTTTGTGAAGGGACTTCAAGGTGATCATCCAAAATACCTAAAAGCTGCGGCATGCGCCAAACATTACGTTGTCCATTCCGGCCCTGAAGGCCTCCGCCACTCTTTTAATGCGCTCCCTTCTAAGAAAGATTTCTACGGAACATACCTGCCTGCTTTTGAGGCCCTAGTAAAAGAGGCAAAAGTTGAGGCTGTGATGTGTGCCTACAACCGAACCTATAGTGAGCCATGCTGCGGGAGCACATTCCTCCTGCAAGATATACTGAGAAAAGAGTGGAATTTTGAAGGGCATATTGTTTCAGACTGCTGGGCACTTCATGATTTCCATGAACGTCATAAAGTGACTTCTACTCCTGCGGAATCCGTCGCCAAGGCAATAAAAAGCGGTGTCAACCTGAACTGCGGTGATTTATTTCATCACCTTATCGATGCTGTAGCCCAAGGCTTGGTCACCGAACAGGATATCGACGGAGCACTCTCTCGATTACTGCGGACACGGTTCAAGCTCGGTCTTTTTGATCCTGAGGAGGAAAATCCGTATAACAGCATAAGCAGTGATGTGGTACGGTGTCAGGAGCATCAGAAATTGGCAAGAGAAGCCGCTACGAAATCTGTAGTTTTACTCAAAAATAACGGGCAGGTTCTTCCCCTCAGTAAGAATATTGGTTCCCTTTTTATTCTCGGCCCATGTGCCACAAATTCCGATGTGCTGCTCGGAAATTACCACGGCTTGAGTGACAATCTAGTAACAATTCTTGAAGGAATTACTAGTAAAGTGAACATCGGAACCAAAGTAGAATTCAGGCAGGGTTTTCTTCTTGACAGGAATAACATTAATCCAATGGATTGGGTTGCATCCGGAGCAAAGGCGGCTGACGCCATGGTCGTGGTTATGGGGATTACAACGCTTCTGGAAGGAGAGGAAGGGGAGGCGATTGCTTCTCCCTTCAAGGGAGACAGGATGGATATCGGACTCCCTGACAACCAGGTCGCCTATCTGGAAAAGTTGAGGGAAGGAAATGATAAGCCAATCATTGTGGTTCTTACCGGAGGAAGTCCAATCGCTATTCCTGATGTTCATAAGCTGGCAGATGCTGTGCTTTTCGTATGGTATCCTGGTGAGCAGGGAGGGAATGCTGTGGCAGATATCCTGTTCGGTGATCAAAATCCTTCAGGGAGGCTGCCGATTACATTCCCTGAATCAATCGACCAGCTACCCCCATATCAAGACTATTCTATGAAAGGCAGGACATACCGCTTCATGGAAGAGGAACCTCTCTATCCTTTCGGATTTGGATTAAGTTATACTCGCTTCCGCTACAGTGATTTGAAGATGAAAGGATCAATCCAAAGAGGACAGGATCTAGAGGTGAAGGTTAAGGTTACCAATGCAGGTGAAGTTTTTGGTGAAGAGGTTGTCCAGCTCTACTTGACTGATTTAGATGCCTCTGTTGAAACTCCTATCCATGCCCTGAAAGGATTTGAGCGGATTACCCTTAAGCCCGGAGAAAGTAAAAACGTTACCTTTACGATCACTCCAGATATGATGTCTCTCGTTACCGAAGATGGGAAGAAACTCCTTGAGCTAGGTACATTCAGGGTTAGCATCGGTGGTTCATCACCGGGAAGACGAAGTGAAATGCTCAGTGCAGCAAAGCCAGTTGAGGGCATTTTTTCGGTTCTTTCTGATGGTTAGAGATGGGAGATTTTAGTCAATCATGATTTCTAAGCATTATTGTGACCGATGATTATGAGATGGAAGTTCAGAAAGCAAGGCGTTGAATTCGAACTATCATAATTATAAAATAGGCAGGTACATTTTGGTCACAATCTTAGGTGAGGCGGAGATTTCCAGCTGCACAAACGATTGAAAATAAATAAGGTGCGCTTGTAGCTCAGGGGATAGAGCGACAGACTCCGGATCCGATTTCTGCGATTTTCCTAAATCCTTGAAAACAAAGTAATAGTCAGTTTTATCAGCAATTTACGAAATTGTTTCAAAGTATCTGGAGGTATACCTAGGTACGGGAAAGTACATCTCAGACGGTCACAATTTGGTCACAATTTGCTAATGTCGTGAAATATTACATTTCAAAGCACTTTTTTAACTTAAACATTTATTCGAGGATGAGAACAGAAAGCACCTTCTGATGTCAAAAAATAAGTTCTATTTCCGCAGTGATGCTTTGGTAAAAATATACTCAGGGATGTTGGCATTTAGCTCAATGGATTCGAGGAAAAACTCCGTTCCTTTCCCGCTTTTGAGTTCATCCTTAAAGACAACATGCGTGGGTATCCACCGGTTTTGGATCCGGCTGACTTTCATCACGGTAAAGGTTTTTAGAAGTTTCCCGCTTTTGGCAAAACGTTCCTCTTTCAGAGAAATAAACCTCTCTTTATCGACCCAGATTTTCCGTGAGTGATAAGCAATATCGCCTCCCTTAGATGTCAATTCGAGCACCCAGCAAGGATGTTCAAGGAAAACTTCTTCCGCAACAACTTTTGCTTCATAAAGTTTATTCAGTTCAGGATCTTCCATGAAATCTTCATAAGAAAGATCCGATCCCATGACCGACTGCCGCAGCATATGGCCTGAGATCTTTATTGTCCTGTCAGTGGAAGGCATGTATATCCACAACTGGTCTTCGAGCTTGAGCATCTTGGTTCCCTTTTCACGCGCGGGGGCCAAATATTCGGTGAAAGATTTGTCCATCCCCTGGAGCCATGATTTTGACTTGATCGAACGGCTTCCCCTCCGTCCATGGATAACCATCTCACTGGTAGAGACTTTATTATCTGATCCGATGTTTTCATCAACACGTTTAAGGACCCAATCGCCCGAAG
>JGI2172J19969_10001100_pt1 | contig 12276 bp, 10 predicted proteins | sample DeeMarSWOR230_32_FD_19969 | JGI IMG/M metagenome (IMG submission 19969)
AGGGGGACATCATCTATGGTGATCTCATCAAACCACAGGGTAAGCCTTTTCTCTCTCTCTACTGCCATAGTCACCTTCTCTTATTCAGGGTTTATGGGCCTTGTTGATAGGTGGTATTGTTTTGCTATATCACCAAAAATCATACCTTGTCAACTGGCAAAAAATAGTTTACCCTGCCGGAAAAAGGGCCTTGGCATGTATGGCGATTCGAAAGAACCAGTAAGTTTGAGTGGGGTTTAAGGCATAGTTTAAACTTTGTAAAAGGGTTTACGAGGGTAGTTCCTCAAAATCTTGTGGATTTCTCGTTGCTGTCCCGTCTTACTCCTTTGAATTTAGAGCAGATACTCGTAAAGGGCAAGCCAGTCCCATAGAAATCTGTCAGTAAACGGGCAAGGCATTCATAATGAGAGCGAAGAATAACCCAGCCATTTTGGTTATAGATATGGTCAAGGATTATTTTGATCCTCGACGTAATCTAAAGATAACCCCCTATGCCAAGGCAATCGTGAATCCCATAAAGGATCTCGCGACGACGTTTAGAAAGAATGGATGGCCTGTCGTGTTTGCTACCGACGCTTTTAGGGAGGATGACTTTATCTTTAGTGCCAGGATGGAACCAGAGTCAATAGAAGGCACAGAAGGCGCTGAAGTTATCGATGAGCTTGAAAGACAACCTGGTGACCTTTGGTTTCCCAAGCCCCGGTTTTCTGCCTTTTTTCAGACTGGATTGGCAGAATACCTACGAGAGAGAGAGGTCAGGATATGCGCGGTGACTGGCATAGCCACCCCTGTCTGCGTGCTCACAACCGCCCTTGATGCAATCTGCTATGATTTTAGGAGCGTTATCGTGTCTGATTGTTCAGCGGCTGCATCCGATAAGATACATAAGGACGCCCTCAATCTATATGGGAGGACTGCTCTTTACCCTCTTCTTAAGGTAAGTTCAGCATCAGAGCTACTCTCTGATTTGGGAGTTGATTAGGAAGGCAAGCCCATGATAAAGCCCTGGCCGATAATTGAGTCAACCAAAGGCCCTGAGGTGGGCCTTTTTTGTATTAGAACAAACCGCTGCCGTTCCCCAAGGACGGGTCAGGAGCACGATTTTTATGTTATTGATTTTCCAAACTGGGTTCAGGTTATACCAATTACATCTGATGATCAGGTTGTTATGATCAGGCAATACAGGCATGGTTGCGCCCGGATTTTACTGGAGTTACCCGGGGGGCTGATAGATAAAGGCGATACGAGCCCCGATGAGACTGCCAAAAGAGAACTCTTAGAAGAGACAGGATATCTCGCGGGAGATCTTTTGCTTTTGACAAGGACCTACCCCCAACCTGCAGTCCTGAACAATACAGGGGTTACTTATCTGGCAAGGGGCGTAAAAAAGATAGCCGACCCCAAGCTTGATGCAGCAGAGGATATAGAGGTGTGTTTGGTGGAGCTCCAAGGAATTCCAGAGATGATCAGGAGTGGACAGATAAACCAAGGTCAGACCGTCATGGCCCTTAGTCTGTACTTTTTGCTAAATAAATAAACAGTTGCAAGATTTGGGGCCTAAGACCGAAATAAGTAGCCACGACAGGTGAATCTCGACAAATGCATCCCTTATACAGAATACTGATTTAGCGAGGACTAGATGGGCCTGTCACTATCAATGGTCACTTCACCCCGATAGAGATGGGATAGGCACCAAATAAAACCACCCCCATGCATAAACGGGGGTCGTTTTATTCTTTTTGGGTAAAGTACCTGATTGAACCCACCTGTGAGATAAGGTGAAAGTAATAAGCGATCTTGGAGAGATTCTCTCAGATTTTTCCCATACATAATACTCTGATAGCTGGATTGTTACACTACCCTTAGTTTCAGGCAGCACGGCCAAGGTATGTAAAGATTAGTTTTTCCTTTACCCTGTTTCTAAAAACATATATACAAGAACTCTCAGGTTTAGGTCTGAGAAGAAGTCCCGAAACAGATACCTTTAAAGGGGGAGAATAGCCATGGGAAAGGTTGGAATTATCGGTGTTGGACAGAGCAATTTTGTCCGGGGATATGCGGGATCAATCAGGGAACTCGCCTTTGAAGGATTTAAGGAGGCCATAGAGGATGCCAGGATACAAACGAAAGATATTGATGCCTCTATAGTCGCCTCTGCCCCAGAATACGATAAGCAAAGATCTCCTGCCGGGGTGATAGCTGAGTATCTTGGCCTCGTTCCCCAGCCTACATTCTATATTGAATCCATCTGTTCTTCAAGCAGTATGGCTTTAAGGGTAGCCTATTCCATGATTAAATCAGACCTCCATGATGTTATTGCCATTATAGGCTTTCAGAAGATGTCAGAGATCTCATCCAGCGAATCCCAGGAGAGGATGGGCAGAGGGGCTGATATTCAGTGGGAATCCCCCTTTGGCACCATGATGCCAGCCTATTATGCCATGTATGCCCGGGCCCATATGGCTAAGTATGGAACAACAGGGGAAGATCTGGCTAAAATACGGGTTAAGGCAGCCACCTATGGGCAGATAAATGACAAGGCTGTCTACCGAAAGCCGGTAACAATGGAGATGTTTACTGATCCCGAAAGCAATATGTCTGCTACCGTTGCCAAACCTTTAAGGGTTGGAGATTGCTGTGCCAATGCAGACGGCAGTTCGTGTATCATCGTAGCAAATGAGGAAAAGGCCAAGGCTATGTGTGATAAGCCTGTTTGGATACTCGGCCTTGGGGCAGCCTCTGAGGCGGTTAATATGGCCGGCAGGGACCTTTTGACTGGCCTAAATGTGGCTATTGAGGCAGGAAAAGAGGCATATAAGATGGCAGGCATTGCCCCAAAAGATATTGACGTGGCAGAGGTACACGACTGTTTCACCATTGCAGAGGTGATGGCATACGAGAACTTAGGATTCGCTAAGCCGGGTGAAGGGAAGGACCTGATTGCATCCAAGGAGACATATAAGGAGGGAGGTATCCCTGTTAATGTAGATGGTGGTCTTCTGTCTAAAGGGCATCCTATTGGGGCAACAGGAGGCTCCCAGATTAGGACCATAGTACTTCAACTGAGGGGAGAGGCCGGAGAGATGCAGGTTGAGGATCCTGACGTTGGCCTTGTTCATAATATCGGTGGTGTTGGCCTCTATGGAAATGTCACTATCCTGGGGAGGTGAGAAAATGGCCAAAAGAGAGGTTGATGATAGATTTAGAAAATTTGGTACAGTGAGCTTTACCGCGATTACCAAGACGAATGATTTTATAAGCTATCTTGAGAAGGGCAAAGTAATGGGCACCAAATGTAAGGATTGTGGGGCTGCCTACTTTCCTCCGAGATCGGATTGTTCCAAGTGTTTGCAGAGCAATATGGAATGGTTTGAGGTTTCCGGTACTGGAAGGCTGTTAAGCTTTAGTGAGTTAAAGTACGGTCCGGTGGGGTTTGAAGAGGATCTTCCTTACACTATTGCCCTCCTTGACTACGGTGACTACAAGGTCTTTGGCAGGATATCAAAGGATATAGCCTACGGAGATCTAGATGTGGGAATGGAGCTAAAAACCGAGTTCACTACCCTGCCAAATGGTCAGCTCAGTTATGTCTTCAAAAGGCCTTAGCACAACTCGTTACTATTTAGCAAAAACCGAGCCTTATTTCCAGTAATCATAGGGTGCGCTGCTTTCCTTGATAGGGCAAATTTTTAACAAGGGAGGGAAAACTCAGGGTATTTTTCTCAAAGAGAGAGCTATAAGCACCATACTTACCATAACAATAGAGGAGGAGGAAAAAATGGATTTTGAACTGAGCAAGGAACAGAAGGATATAGTGAAGGCGGCCAAAGAGTTCGCTGAAGGGGAGTTTCCGGATAGGGCGGAGGAGTTTGACAGGGATGAGTCCTTTGATGAGGCAATTTTTAAGAAGGCGGCCGAGCTGGGTTTTGTGGGGGTATTCATCAAAGAGGAGAATGGAGGGCCAGGTATGGGTATGTTGGAGCACTGCCTAATAACGGAAGAGTTCTATGTTGTGGATCCGGGCATTGGCACGGCAATTCTATCTGCCCCCTTTGGTTCGGAGATAGTAGAGGCATTTGGCACAGAAGAACAGAAAAAGAGGTATCTCCCTCCCCTGGTATCAGGTGAGGCAGTTATGGGAACTGCATTGACTGAGCCGGATGCTGGATCCGATCTCGCTGGCGCTACATCTACAACGGCCGTGGAAGAAGGGGATGACTACATAATCAATGGCTCAAAGATGTTTATTACAAATGGAGACCGGGCGAAATATCTTGTTTGTTTTGCCGTCACAGAGCCGGATAACCCAAACAGACACAGCCGGCATAGCATGATCATGGTGGAGACAGACAGAGAAGGATTTGAGGCAAATCATTTGACTGGAAAGCTTGGTATTCGAGCCTCTGATACCGCTGAACTGTCTTTCAATAACGTCAGGGTCCCGCGCTCAAATCTTATAGGAGAGTCAGGAAATGGTTTTGCTGAGGCTATGTATCTCTTTAATCTCAACAGGATTGCTATCGCTGCTCAGGCGGTTGGAATAGCCCGATCGGCCCTGGAGGAAAGCATAGGGCATGTGAAAAAGAGGCACGCCTTTGGTGCCCCGTTGGCCTCTTTCCAAGCCATCCAGTTCAAGATTGCTGATATGTTTACCTGGATACAGGCTGGAAGAAACCTGGCTTATGAAGCAGCGTGGAGGGCTGATCAAGGCACTATTGACCACAAGCTCATCGCTGCCGCCAAATCATTTTGTGGCCAGATGGCTGTTACATGTGCTGATATGGGCCTTCAGATGCATGGGGGCTACGGTTATCTGGCTGAATATAAGGTCCAGAGGCTCTATAGGGATGCCAAGATCACAGAGATTTATGAGGGGACAACAGAGATCGAAAAGATCATAATGGCCAGAAGGCTGCTGGCTTAGGAAAAGGAAGGCCAAATACGATGAAAGGTGCTGTCTCTTACGGTTAAAGAGCTTCCCTGGCCCAAACCGTATGCCTGAAAGAGCTCTGATTCAGGAAGACAAGTTAGACTGCGTGCAGCGAACAAGCAGAGCACACCAGGGCAGGCCTCATAAAAGCACAGGAGTGGACCCGATAATCGGGATTTAATAGATGGAGCTTATAATAGCATTATTAAGTTGCCCTTCGGCCTCGAGTCGTTCGACCTGGAGGCTCTCGACAGGCTCAGGACAGAGAGGCTGCTTCGGTGTCAGATCCTGTTANGGCGAAGATCACCCCTTTATTGGTCAGAATAGGGATATAATCCTTGCGTTGTTTGTCAATAGGTACCAATTTCTGAAACGCCAAACCGTAACCAAGACATTGGGCTTTTTGTATTGACAATGGGGTGCACATCATACATAGATACTATAGCAGATTTGGCCGGCAGGCGTNTNACTCCCATTGACTGATTTCGAAAATTGCAACTCTATAGATTTCAGAAAGGAGCTAGGGTATGTCGAATAACGGAAAAGGGGCAAAAGCGCTGTTCGAAGAGGTGATAAATCAGGGATTATGTACTGGATGCGGGGCATGTGTTACTACCTGTCCTTACATGGTTGCCTATGGAGGAAGAATTGTGGTGTTGGATAAGTGCACTATAGAGGAAGGGGACTGCTATAAGCACTGCCCGCGGACATACACCGACATGAACGCTATGAGCGAGAAGATCTTTGGGGTCCCTTACGGCGATGACGAGGTTGGCCACGCTGAGGATATATTCATGGCTAGATCCAAAGATACAGAGATTAAGGAAAAGGCACAAGACGGGGGAACGGTAACAACGCTGCTCGCGCTTGCACTGGAAGAGGGAATAATAAACGCTGTGGTATCCACCAAGATGGATGAAGACAAGGTGGCACGCGGTCATGTGGCTCGAAGCAGAGAGGAGTTGCTGCAATGTGCTGGCTCAAGTTACGAGGCCAGCTTTGCCCTTGAAGCCTACAGAGCTATCCCCAAAGAGAGCACCGAAAAACTGGCAGTCGTTGGCGTGGGCTGTGAGGTCGAGGCCCTGAGCAAGATAAAAATCTACACGCCTAAAAACAGCGCAAATCCTGAAAATATCAAGTTGACTGTGGGCCTGATTTGCGGCTGGGCGCTGCGTCCAGATAGTTTTCATCCCTATCTCAAGGAGCTTTGTGATCCCTCACAGGCTGTTAAATTCGATATTCCCCATACCCCACACTATACCTTCGATGTGTACACCAAAACAGAGACAAAATCAGTTTCACTTGACGACATTAGGCCCTATATTAATTCGGCCTGTCAGTATTGCTGGGATATGACAGCGGAGTTTTCGGATATCTCTGTCGGTTCTGCCGGATCCAAATTTCCGGGCTGGAATACAGTCATCATTCGCACTAATGTGGGCGCCGATCTTATGGAGGCTGCAAAAAAAAGGGGAGTCCTCGAGACCCAGGCCCTGCCTGAGCAGAGACTGGCTCACCTAAAGACGGTTGCCCTCAAGAGAAAGAAAACAGCACTTAAGAACATTGTGGAAAAAACCGGCAATAAAAAAGACCTTCTCTATGTGGGGGGTCTTCCTGAAGGTATTGCTGACAAACTGCTAGAAGACTAAAAGCGTAACGAGTTCGCACACTACAGAAGGGGGGCAGATGCATGGCAAGTATAGCAATGGATAAGCCTGGAGCTACCGTGCTCTTGATGGGTAATGAGGCGGTAGCCCGAGGCGCGATTGAAGCTGGTATAGGAGTTGCGGCCGCCTATCCGGGGAGTCCTACGTCAGAGGTTCTTCCTACGATAGCGAGCGTTGCCAAAGAGATGAATATCCATGCGGAGTGGTCTGTCAATGAGAAGGTGGCGGCCGAGGTCGCTGGTGCCGCATCCTTTGCGGGCATACGCTCTCTTTGCATTATGAAACAGAATGGTGCAAATGTTGCTGCTGACTTCATAGTCAATGCCAATATGACCGGTATAGGTGAGGCTGGAATGGTGATCTTTATCTCTGATGACCCGGGCGGTATGACGAGCAACAACGAAGAGGATTCAAGGACTATAACCAAATGGTTTGATAATCCCCTCTTGGAAGCGAGTAATGCCCAGGAAGCCAAAGACATGATACAGTGGGCCTATGAGGTTTCTGAGGCGGTAAACCTTATGGTCTTTGTGCGGGGCGTGACACGACTTTCTTACACCAAAGGCAATGTGGTGCTGGGTGAGCTGCCCGAAAAGAGGGAGAAAAAGGCCCATTTTCCTGACCTGTGGGATATGTATAACCCCAAAAAGAGCAAGTTTACCTCAGGTCCCTTTCCTGTTTTTCACAAACCTTTACACGAAAAGCTGGAGAAGGCGCGAGAGATCTTTGAGACATCCACCTTTAATCGATATGTGGGACCAGAGCATCCAGAGGTACTGATTATAACCTGTGGGGCCTGCACATCGTATAGCATTGAAGCCGTGGAAGAGTTGAAGGCCGGTGATCGTGTGGGAGTCTTGAGGCTGGGAACCACCTGGCCCCTTCCGGAGAAACTCGTGGCGAAACATCTAGGTACCACGAAGAAGGTCTTCTTTGTTGAGGAGATGGATCCCTTTGTGGAACGAAGCGTCATGGAATTGGCTGCCAATTTACTTCCGGCTACGTGCGACCTCACCTTTTATGGTAAACGGTCGGGACATTTAACACCCTATAACGAACAAAGCACAAACCTCGTCATTAACGCATTAATGGATATCCTGGGTATCACCTACCAAGGGCGCGACGTCACATATGATAGAGAGGCTAAGGAGGCGGTTACACTTGTACCGAGCCGTCCCATTAACATGTGTGCTGGCTGCCCACATCGCGCCACATTTTGGGCAATAAAGAGGGCACTTAAACTGGACGGGCGTGACGGCCTTGTCACTGGTGACATCGGCTGTTACTCGATGGCTTTCGCGGGTCCTGGCTTTTTCCAGGCGAGAACCATGCACGCCATGGGGTCCGGGGCTGGTGTGGCGAATGGGTTGGGGAGCTTGAGACAATTCGGCTTTGATCAACCCGTGCTCGCTGTGACCGGTGATTCAACGTTTTACCATGCTGTTATGCCGGCTTTGGTTAATGGCGTTTACAACAATTCTAACTTTATTCTTCTCATCCTTGACAACAGTGCTACTGCCATGACAGGTTTCCAGCCCCATCCTGGCACGGGACAGCTTGCTACAGGGGATCCGGCACCAGTGGTAGACATGGAGGCCATATGCCGGGGGATGGGTGCACATGTTGAGGTCTGTGATCCCTTTGACCTGGGGGAAACTACTGAGACCCTGCTGAGGATGATGAAAGAAGACAGCGGTGCCCGGGTGATAATAATGCGGCATATGTGCCAGCTGGTAAAGGTCAAAAGAAAGATCCCGAGCAAATACAAGATGCGTGTCGATCCTGAGAGGTGTTTGGGGGATACGTGCGGCTGTGACAGACTGTGTACCAGGATATTCGGCTGTCCTGGGCTGATGTGGGATACCGAAACCGGTAAGGCTGCTATTGACGAGGCCCTGTGCGTCGGATGCGGACTGTGCGCAGACATATGTCCCGCGGATGCGATTATTAGAGAGGAGGTGATCTGAGATGGCTACAAAGACATTAGCAAAGGAGCCATTTAACTTTATTGTAGCTGGTGTCGGCGGACAGGGTAACGTGTTGCTTTCTGCCTTCGTTGGCACGGCCCTGGTAAATGAAGGGTTCATGGTAAGCGTCGCAGACACTTTCGGTGTGAGCCAACGCGGTGGATCGGTTACAAGCCATATAAAGATCTCAAAACAGACCACCTACAGTTCAGTAACCCTTGAGGGAAAAGCGGATGTGATCCTCGGTATGGAACCGGTTGAGACACTGCGGGCCTTGGGGGAATTTGGCAACCCTCATGTCATTACTATTGTAAACCCCAGACCGGTCCATCCTACCGGCGGTGTGCCGTATCCTGACCTGAATGAGGTCAAGAAGGCGATCATAAAACTGTCATCCCAGGCTAAATTTGTGAACGCCACTGAAGAGGCATTGAAAATGGGCAATCCCATATATACCAATGTAATCCTGCTGGGTTCACTGGTGGGTGCAGACGTCTTGCCAATTAGCAAGGAGTCAATGATGCCCATTCTTAAGGAACGATTCCCTGGAAAGCTGTTTGATACCAATATCAACGCCTTCAATAAGGGCATGGAACTTATTGCCAATGCTTAGCGTGAGGACTGAAACAGTAAAACTTACAAAGGAGGGTAACGCACCGGGACTACCGCTCGAATAGGGCATTAAGCAACAACATGGTTTGTTAAAACGCCTACACGTTCAAGTTCTGCCTCAATCGCGTCACCAGGCTGAACAGAGGATAGGAAAAAGATGGTTGTGTGAGAAGGATAATTTTGTGGCAGGGTGCACGCGAAAGGTTGCGGTATCAGTAAGGCCTTTGAGTTTATTTTCTCTTACCCAGGCAGTATCCTGGTTTAAGGGAAGCCGTGCCTGCATACTCTGAGGCCAATATCTTGCCCCCCCTTTCCGGCCGAACCTTACCCAGGGTTATTACCCCGCCTGGTGCGGCCACCTCAATCCCACTTTGTTCAATGGCCAGAATCGTGCCTGGCTCTTTTTCAACCTTTTCACGTTTGAAACCTGCCTGATAAAAACGGATCTTACCCTCGAGGGTGTCAACATACGCGCCAGGTTGAGGATCGCACCCGCGGATCAGATTGTATACCTCCTGTGCTGGCTTTGACCAGTCAATGGCCGCCACTTTATCGTCGCAAAGGGGTTCATAGGTTGCCTTGGATTCATCCTGTGGAATTCTGGGGGCGTTACCTGCTTTGATCAATTCCACAGATTCTGAAATGGCTTCTATTCCCATGGGAAAAAGGTGGTTGAAATAAAGGGAACCAGTAGTGTCATCAGGTTTTATCTCCACCCCTTTTTGAAGGAGTAAAGGACCGGTGTCAATTCCTGCATCAGGCCAAAAGATGGTCACCCCAGTCTTTTTGTCTCCCATAATCACGGCCCAGCTAATTGCACTTCCACCCCGGTGACGAGGAAGAAGGGAGGGATGATAACAAATCGCCCCTTTAGAGGGGACCTCAAAGAATCTTTCAGGAACAATGTCTGTAACAAAGGCAAGGATGGTTAGGTCTGGCTGGAGTTTTTGGTATTGTTGCAATACCTTTTCCTCTTTATACCCTCGGGGCTGATATACAGGGATCCCTTTGGTCATGGCATACTCTTTTAAAGGGTCAATACGGCCTCCGGGTGCATCAGTAGAGGTATATACGGCCACCACCGTCTCATCCTTATCCAACAGGACCTCAAGCGCCTTGGCACCAAAGGCAGCCTGTCCAATTAAGACGATTCTCATAGTACACCTCCTCATTTATCGGGAGCTTCCAATACGTTATCTTCCTCTCATTGCAAGGCTGTCAAAGTGTGGATAACCCCTTTTTTGCTCAGAATAAGGATACCATTTTTGGGTTTTTTGTCTATCGATATCAATTCGAAAGTATTGACAATTGGGTGCACCTTAAGTATCAAAGGATAAAATAACATGGGAGGAAGCGCATGTATAATTTTCAACTCTCAGAGGAAAGACGGCAATTTCAGGAGATGGCAAGGAAATTTGCTGAGAAAGAGGTAAAACCCCTTAATGACAAGTTTGAGGACGACTGGGAAACCCACAGATATATGCCACAGGTACTAAAGAAGGCTGCCGAATTGGGTTTTATGGGGTTAACGATAGAGCCTAAATATGGAGGTACAGGGGCAGACGGGATGACAATTATGGCGATCTTAGAGGAACTTGCTGCGGTAAATGGTGGTGTGGCATGCGTTATTGGCGATACATGGTTTGCCCAGACACCAATAATAATTGCCGCCAATGAGGAACAGAGAGAACGTTTTCTCAGGCCTCTGGCATCCAGAGATGAGGCCAATCTTGGATGTATCTGTATGACAGAGCCCGCCTCAGGTGCAGATATTGAAGATGATAGGATGAGATTACGGACAGTAAAGACAATCATCAGAGAAGATGGAGACCACTATATCCTCAATGGCACCAAAGTATGGCCAAGCAATGCCGGCATAGCCTCTCACTATATCGTAGTTGTCACCGTGGACCCGAAACTGGAAGACCGGGGCTCAGGTATAATTGTGGTGGAGAAAGATACACCTGGTCTGTCTTTTGGTAAGATCGAAAGAAAGATGGGAATGGCAGAAGACCAGAACAGGGCTGTTATATTTGAGGAGGTCAGGGTCCCAAAGGGCAATCTTCTTGGAAAGATAGGCGATGGATATAAGGTACTCCAGAGAACCATAGCCTATAATAGGCTTGGTGCCGGGATGATCTCTGTAGGGATGGCCAGGGGTGCATTTGAATATGCGCTTAACTATTGTAAAGATAGGGTTGTTGGCGGAAAGTCTCTGGTAAAACACAGCCTGATTTCAGCGATGTTTGCAGATATGGCCACAAAAATTGATGCGGCAAGACTCCTTGTCTATCGGGCGTCATGGTCTTTGAGAGTGAGAGATCCAAATAGGGTACGATACTCTAACATGGCAAAGGTATATGCGACAAATATGGCCATGGAGGTTACCTCAAATTGTGTTCAGGTAATGGGATCTTATGGGTATTCCAAGGAATATCCGGTAGAAAAGTANATGAGGGATGCAAAGATAGTGCAGATATATCTTGGNCCCAATGAGTTGGTACAACAGCTTATTGGCGAGAGTCTTTAAAAACCTGGCTCANTNTCTGATAGCCTCAATGCCAGATCCTCAATGTATGATCGATTCTCAAGTTTCTGTCTCCACGATTGAGGGATTGATTCAATACCTACATAAGCCCCTGATACGGCGCTGGCCATGGCACCAAGGGTGTCACGGTCTCCTCCATGCAAGATGGCACAAAAGAGACAGTCCTCAAAGGATTTGGGGTGGCGCAGAAAGGAGTACAGGGCAAAAGGCAGGGATTCATGCACGGCTACCGTGCCACCAAGTTGCTCCGCTGCAGAAGATGGGGGGGCATTGTCCTTGATCAATTCCTGAGCACTTTCTATTTTCTCTTGTATCTCAGAGGTCCTGGCAAAATCAATCAATTTCTTGGTAAATGCCTTGATAGGGAATGTCTCCTTTGGATCAAGTTTCACCGCCAGGGAGACCGCCATTGCCTGGACCGCTGCACCGTCCTCACCCACAGGATGTGCATGGGTCACAGAGGCAGAAATACACGCCTTTTCATAGAGATCAGGGGAGTTGTGAAAAAAGAGCCCTACAGGAACAATCCTCATGGCAGCGCCATTGCCAAAG
>JGI2172J19969_10001101_pt1 | contig 12273 bp, 9 predicted proteins | sample DeeMarSWOR230_32_FD_19969 | JGI IMG/M metagenome (IMG submission 19969)
AACGGACAAGGCTTTACAGATCAATTCTTACGCCGATCTTATTCGGGTCACCAACCAGCCCAGGGCAGTACAGAAGCATTGGGAGAACCAGGCTATGGCCTTCTGGATCCCGGCCTTTAAGATCCGGCCCAAGGTCTTTTTGAACCTGGCCAGGCAGATGACCATCACCCAGAAGGACTTTGAAATGGAGGAGAAAATCCCCAAAAAGGGGCTCTACCCGGTTACGCTGCCTCAAGGCGAGGCGGCGCAGGGCATGAAGATCACCCTGGCCAGCGCTGGCCTGAGCAAAAAGAAGATCTTTCCCCTCCTTCCTCGGGTCAGCTTTACCACAAAGGAATCAACCCTTGTCTACCTTCCTTTCAATGACACGGGCCATGAGATGATCCAGGAGCATATGGGAATCAGTATCAACAAGAATGCCCTGAGATTCGGCCGCCAGCTCTAGCCAATTAAGAGAATTTGGCGACTGAATCCATGCCTCTCAAAGTTACTACCGAGCGCATAATATTATTTGCAATAACTGAATTTGATCTCCGCAGAAAAGGGTCACAAGGTCTTTTCGAAGGCCTCTCACCAGTCACCTCAGAAAAGACCCCGTGACCCTTACTTGATTGGCTGGAGTGCGAGCGATTTAGTGCTGCCCATGATAAGACTGGATTATGGTCGGAGTATTTTGACGATCAATGTGGTCCATATTACACGAATTCACTGCCTGGTGAATCGCCGCTTTTTTGCGATGACGTGTCCAATTTCATCTGGATCTCCAAAATAGATGCAATGAGCCACACACATTGTCAGCACATGCGGGTATAAGTCCCTTGTCCACCCGGTGATGACAAAGGTTACACTTCTGGGCCACGCCTTTATCCATGTCAAAGGCGATGGCGCTGTAAGGGCATGCTTCTATGCAAGCCTGACATCCGGTGCATCCCGCATAATCCATTACCACGATGCCGTCTTGTCTTCTGGTAATAGCCCCTTCCGGGCAGGCCTCCACGCAGGGAGGATCATCGCAGTGTCTGCAGACATTAACCTGAAAAACGAGATCCAATTTACCATCGATTATCTTGGGGCCATCCTCTGACACAGAAATTAGCTTGACCCCATCGGCCGAACGGTTTTCCTGTTTGCATGCCACCTCACAGGTCTTACATCCCCAGCAGGCCTCATGATCTATAACCAGGGCATATTGTTTCATGAACCGCCTCCTTGCTTACTCCTCAGGATATATTTTGCACAGCAGTGTTCTCACGTTGGTTGCACCCATTGCAGGATCACATCCTTCATAGGCATTGTCTGTCAGTATATTGATGTTTGATTCATCCCAGCCATGTCCTGGCTCTTTTCTCTCCGGAAACCACCAGGCATGCTGTGCCCCAATAACCCTCGGGTCAATGCCCGCGAAGATCTTTGCCCGGTGTCTGACCCTCCCCCTGGGAGATTCGATAACGACCCAATCTCCTTCACGGATGCCCTCTTTCCTTGCGGTTTCGGGGTGGATCTCCACAAGTGGTTCCCTATGAAGCTCCCTTAGCCAGGGAACCTGGCGATTCTCTGAATGAAAAAAGCCGGGGGATCTCATTCCAGTAATAAGGATATAGGGATACTGTGTGTATAATTCTGGCGTGCTTAAGGGACTCTCCGGGGGTTCACGGTATTGGGGAAGAGGGTCATATCCCCATTTTTCAAGCAGCGTTGAGTAGAGCTCAAACTTCCCAGTGGGGGTGGAAAATCCCTTTTCCCTATACTTTTGATATTTGACTTCCCCTCTGATATGATCCATCTTCTTGAAGTCCTGCCAGGTGATCCCCATGGGTTCTAATATGTAGTCCAGGGCCCCTTCAAAGGTATTCCACCAGTATTCTGCCTGGCCAACTCTATGGGCGAGGTCATTGAGCATTTCATGATCTGATCGGCACTCCCCCACCTGAATGACCTTTCGCCGAGGCAGGATGTAGCCATGTCGCTTCCAAAAGTCCCCGATGTAATCCATTTCAAGCCATGTAGCGGATGGTAACACAATATCTGCAAGTTCGGCCGTTGGCGTTAGGAAGAAATCAGAGACAGCCATGAAGTCAACCTTTTCAAGGGCACGGTACACCTCTTTTGCATTGGCACGGGTCATCACAGGATTTGAGCTGATGAGAAACAACATCTTCACTGGATAGGGCCTCTCCTCAAGAATCGCATCCCACACACATTTGGGATTGATAATAGCAAAATTTCCAGCAAGGCGGAACCGATCGCCACCTAAACGTTTTGCAGCCTGCGCTTTGAGTAGCTTCTTGTGGGCACCAAATTCCGCCACGGTCTTAATCTTGGGTGGCCTGAATAGAACCTGTCCTCCAGGTACGTCGATATTTCCAGTGATACCCATGAGCGCCATGAGCGAGCGATTGTTGTCTGCACAGTTTATCTGCTGTTCAATTGCCACCCCCCACTGGATGGCCGCGGGTTTCGTAGTTGCAAATAGCCGTGCGGCCTCTCTGATTTTTTCTTTTGGAACCCAGGTGATGTGTTCCACCTTGCTCAGGGGATACCCCTGCACCCGTCTAATAAATGGCTCCCAACCATGGACATAATTTTTTACAAATTCCGTATCATAAAGTCCTTCCTCAATAATTACATTGAGCATTCCAAGGGCGAGTGCTGTATCCGTTCCCGGTCTGAGCTGGAGCCAGATATCAGCACGGGCTGCAATACGCGTTAATCTCGGGTCAACGGCAATAAGTTTTGCCCCTTTGTCAAGGCTCACTGAGAAAGATTCACCCTTATATTCATCAGAGTTACCTATCACCAAATTGTTGCCCCAGGCCATAATGCACTTTGGATTGTTTTCGTAGTCTACAATGGGATTTGATCCACAGGTAATGATACTTGTGGCAATACGGGGGCCGTAGCAGAGATGGCCTGCTGTGAGAACATTGGGGGTACCGAGCAGGTTGGCAAAGCGGTAAATCACCGCTTCGTTTTCCCTTCCCGTTCCATAACCCATTACAATTGATTCAGCCCCAGAGTCCTGTGTATACTGGACTATCCGTTCTGCAATGGCGTCCAGTGCTTGATCCCACGAAATACGCTCCCATTTGCCACTTCCCTTTATCCCGACTCTTCTCACAGGATACCTCAATCGATCTGGATGGTAAGCCAGTTGAGGGGATGCAATTCCCTTGGTGCAGAGAGTTCCATGATTTATGGGGCAGTCAGGATCACCAGCAATTTTCACCGCTTTACCGTTCTTGGTATAGACCAAAACACCGCACCCACCATGGCACATCCGGCAGTAGCTTTTGACTACAGAGTCATATCCATAGACCTCTATTTCCCGGTCTGTATTGGAGTAAATGAATTCAGCCATATTCTGGTCCCTTATCTAGTGCTATTAGCTCTCTTAATAAGATAAGATGGGCATGCCTTAAAGCCCGCATATGCCCCCAAAGAACCTGATGGAGTACCCCTATGATCACTTACAGCAAATCCGTTCCTCATACTGAGGAGGGCACTATATTGTTTACATTTCTGCGGGTCATGGGACTTTTCTCTCGTTCCGAGCCTCCCNGCCTGGTCTTTTCAGTGACTTATCCATGGGGGATTCTTGCCCCCTCCGCATTCTCCGCCTGCGGCGGAGCTGCGGCTTCCCCCACAGATAAGTCACGAAAAGCACGGCGGCCTCCCGCCAGTCACTCCAGAAAAGCCCCATAACCCGCATGCTTCTTGGCATGCCGCGTACACAATGTGATGCTCCGAGTAGTAAGTGATGAAAGCATGTGACTGCTGTTTCAACACTTCAGGGGCGCTCCATGCCCCTAGGGCACACATTTCTTAATACACTTCGCCAATAGCGCTATTCCTTGGCGTATTTCATCTTGTGTCATATGAGCGTATGACAATCGCAGGTACTTGAGCTCCTTGCTGCGTACGTGAAAGCTTTTCCCTGGGTCATAGCGGACACCACACTGGTCTGAGAGTTCTTCCAGCTTCTGCATATCTACTGCCTCTGGAAGTTCTACCCAAAGAAACAGTCCACCTCGTGGTTTATTCCAGGTTGCATAATCGCTTAGATGAATCCTTAACGCCTCCAATATCACATCCCGCTTCTCTTTGATAATTGCATTATGTTTTGCCACATGACTCCAAAGATTATCCCGTAGATACTCGGCAACAATAAAACTGGCCAGAGCACTCGTGCCCGCGTCCAAATATCTCTTCATTTCATGAATCTGTTTCACAAAACGGTCAGGTGTACAGAGGTAACCCAAGCGTATTCCAGGCCCAAATATCTTAGAGAAAGAGGCAATATAGGTAACCGATCCTTGGTCTCCCAGGGCGAATAGAGATTGGGGAATGGAGTCTGGCTCAAAATCCACGCCCCCATAGCAGTCATCCTCTAAAATCACTACACTGTATTCCTGGGCTAGTTCCAACATCCTCTCTCTGCGCTCAAGACTCAATATGGCCCCGGTGGGGTTCTGATAGTTCACTATCGTATAGATGAATCTTGGTTTAATATTTTTGCTGGCCAGGCCTTTAAGCGTATCTTGAAGTGCGTCTATATCCATCCCATCGATGACATCCACTGGTATCCCCACTATGTTTAGCTGGAAGTGTCTGAAACACTCTAATGATCCCATATAGGTCAGCTCTTCTGTAATGATTGTATCTCCTGGATGAGTTAAGATATCAACCATCAATGAAATAGCCTGCATTGAGCCTGTGGTGATGATTATGTTCTCAAGAGGCAGCGAGATACCGTGTACATGTTCAAACCGATGAGCGGCAACCTGGATGAGCTCATCGTGCTGATTTATCTGAGACGGATAACTTACCAGTTGTTTTCCCCTCCGAGTTAATACCTGTTTGGCAGCCTTGATTAAACCCTGGACAGGAACACTCTCTGGACATGTTTGACCACCCACAAAATGAAATTTTTCCACGCTTTATCCCCCATTGAAGTTAGTTTTCTTGGGTTTTTTATCTAGTCTCTTGGCCCTTAGTTGTCTTATAGGATTTTGCGCACCTAAAGGCAACTCCATACTGCGAGTCTTTTTTGCCTCTCACCAAGGGCACTCAAGAGAGCCAAACGTACGGCTGAGCCCTTTTACTCATTTCAATCGGTATGCTCTATCCGGGGAAGGGTCTCTCGCAAGAAAAATGCAGCCACCAGTGAGGCCGCAGCCCCAGCCACGCAGAAAAGAAACATATGCTGATATCCGGCCCTGGAGTAAATTCCTTGTACGTGCCCTCCGTAACTCACGATAGCCCCCATAATGACCTGGAAAAGCGCTCCACCAAAAAAGGGAAAGAAATTCATCGTACCCACTGCCGTCCCGGCAATGCTGAGGGGGAAGAGCTCTTTGGAGACGGTGGCCGTCAAGGGGCCGATGCCCGTTCCGGAAAGGCTAAGGAAGAAAAACAGGACATAGAGCATGGATACGGGTAGCCTGCCCGGAAACATGCAGAGCAGGCCACAGACCGTCAAAAGGACCAGGCTACAGCCGATGAAGACGGGCTTTCTTCCCGAGTAATTGGAGACAAGGCTCAAAATAGGACTGCCAATAATAAGGGCTACGGCAAACATGGACAGCACGCCTCCGGCGGCAGCTTTGCTCAGGCCGTAGACATGAATCAGGTATGGTCCGGCCCACAGTCCCGCCAGGGCAAAGAATATACCGAGGGCAGAAAAGCACCAAATCGCTAGTGGCCAGAAGCGCCCGGCCGTAACGACCTGCTTCACTCCCTGTAGTAGGCCTATCTTGGTGCTCTGCTGCCACTTTTCCGAGGTGTACAGGGGAGGCCAGCCCTTGTCCTGGGGTCTGTTGCGTACAAAGGCATAGAGTAGGGCGGCCATAATAAGGGTGATTATGCCCACGGCCACCAATGTCATTCTCCACCCTATTACATCACTGACCCAGGCCAGTGGAGCGCTGGAGGAGAGGACCCCGATTCCGCCCATGGCCATAAAAATCCCGCCCATTATCACGAACTCCCGTTGGTCAAACCACTCGGACAGTAGCTTGAAGTTGCAGACAAAGAGGGTGGAAACGCCAAAACCTACCAGAACCCGGCCCAGAATGGCCAGGCCCAGGGTCGGGGCCGCGCCCATGAGCACGGAACCTGCGGCGGCCACAAGGAAGAAAGAGGCGACTGTCTTGCGGGGGCCCCAGGAATCGGCAAGAAGGCCGGTGGGAATCTGCATGATCGCATAGATGTAAAAGTAGGCCGAACCGAGGACACCAAGAAGGGTGCCGCTAGCGTTGAAGGCCTCCTGCATGTCAAGGGCGATGACTGCCGGACAGAGCCGATGGAAAAAGACCAGAATGTAACCCAGGAAAATGACTAAACAGATAAGGTATCGATAACGTTTGGCCTTTTCTGTGCCCCCGGGTTCCACTCTGCTCATGCCTCTTGCCTGTTGGTCAAATGTCTCACACAATCAATTATCCGATGATATGCCCTTGTGACCACTGTCTTTAGCCGAAGAATACTTATTTAACTGTGCCTGACCCCATTTTCATTTTCACCTCACATGGTGGGCAAAGACTCTCTCATAGGCCAGATTCAAAAACCTGTGACAAGACTTCGATCTCTATGTTGGTTTCTCTCCCCGAAGAACGGTCTTCAAGACCTTTTGCATGGCATTTTTGGGCAAGGCCTCAACGAATTCCACAATGGAAGGCTTCTTGTAGCTTGCGAGCATTTCCCGACAGTATTCAATGATCTCCTCTGGGGTGGCGTGCTCTCCAGGCTTGAGCACAATCACTGCTTTGACGACTTCTCCCCAGTAGTCATCAGGTACCCCAATAACAGCCGACTCCAAGACCTTGGGGTGTTTATGCAGTACTGCTTCAATCTCCACTGGATAGATGTTTTCTCCCCCACGAATGATCATGTCCTTTTTCCTCCCGGAAAGGTAGAGGTATCCATCCTCGTGCATACTTACGAGGTCTCCAGTATGCAGCCATCCACCACGGAGTGTTTCTTCTGTGGCCTTCGGGTTATTCCAGTACCCCTTCATGATTTTCTTTCCCCGGGCGATCACTTCCCCCACCTCACCGGTGGGTACGTCGCGGTCCTGATCATCCACCACGCGAACCTCGGTTTCGGGAATCGCATGGCCCACCCCTGAGAGCCGATGTATCTTCTTATCTATTTCTTTCTCACTTCCTTCTAATCGATGATCTTCCGGCGACAGCACAGAGATAATCCCGGTGGACTCTGTGAGGCCAAAGTAGTTAGTGAAGTCTGCGTGGAGGACCTTTTTGGCCCGGAGAAGAAGTCCGATCGGCATGGGAGAAGCACCGTAGCCAATGTTTTTCAGCGAGCTGGTATCCCGTTGAGAAAAGTCCGGGTGGTCCAGGATGGCCTGGAGCATGGTGGGGACAACGTAGGTGGCGGCAACCTTTTCTCTTTCGACGATTTCAAGGAACAGCCCCGGGTCGAACTGAGGAAACATAATCTGCATGTCACCCCTGTAAAGTGGGAGCGTGGTACTGACCACTCCGGCGATGTGATACATAGGAACATTGATGAGAAGGGTACCCGGGGGGAAGGTATACGTGTCTGTGAAAGGGGTAAAGATGTTAGCGTGGGTGAGCATTGCCCCTTTAGGAAGCCCGGTAGTGCCGCTGGTGTATATGAGACAAGCTGTCTCATCCTCCTCAACAGGAACGCAGGGATATGGCTCAGGCGACTGGGAGGAGAGCACGGATTCATAGTTTTGCATCTCCGGTTGGGGCGCTCCGATGCATATGTAGTTCTTTATAGACGGAAGTCCTGGGCGAATGGATCTAATGAGATCTGAATACCGGTCGCCCAAGATAAGAACCTTGGCTCCGGCATTGTTCAAGATGTAGGAGGTTTCTTGCCCCCGCAGACGGAAATTCAGGCTCACAAATATCGCTCCAATCTTTGCAGTGGCATAGATCATCTCAACGAATTGAAAGCAGTTTATCTGAAAGATGGCAACCCGGTCACCAGGCCCAACCCCCATCTCAACCAGGGTGCGTGCCAGACGGTTTGCCCTTTCCTCCATCTGGCCAAACGTTAACCGGTGGTCAGCTTCCACCACACAGGTTCGATTAGGATAGCGCATGCAGCTTTTCTCTATGACTGATGCAAAATTCATTTTCCCCACCTATACATGAGTTCGTCCCGGTTGGCCCTTTTCCTCTAATTTCTTCAGCGCCCTCCTGCCAAGTTGATCTGAATAGGCGTGCCAGGGATTCATGCCTTCACTGACTTTCTGTCGCTCCACCACAAAGTGACAGCACTCCCCTCCATGGGGGATCAGTTTTTCCACCCAGGCTGTGATCTTGCCCTTTCCATGGTCCTCCATCGCCTCAATCATCCCCTCAACGAAATATCGCTGAACCCGGCAATCAAAGGCCGTGTAACGGTCCTGGTGGGGACACCAAAGGATATCGAATTCGCAGCGATCCCCCGAGACAATCCAAGGCTTTTCCAGAGAGGCGTATAGTACGGTGTTTAACCCTGTAACCACATATGATACCAATTCGATCTCATCCACGTCATCCGGAAAACTGGAGTTTTGAAGAAACCCATCCATCGCCTCATAGCCCGCCTTGTTGATAGCCTTTCGCACCATCTCCTGGCCAGCGTCGCCGAAGGTCTCCTCCGCGGCTTTCAAGATATTGAGTACGGCCGTCGCCTGCATAGTTCCCCAGACGAGGAGAACAGCCGGGTCGAAGTCACTCCGCCCCTCGACGGCCTTCCGAAAGTGCTCCACAGCCTCTGGATATGGCATCCCGAGTCGGGCCCTTCCGTATCCTTGTTCTTTTCTCTTCCCTTTTGACCAGAGACCTTCTTTTGTCGGATACTGCGGCGTTGACATCTCATTACCTCCTTAGGTTTATCTTGCTCACTGATCGGGTAGCGCTTTTGTGTGAACTCCCTGAGATCAAAGTGCCTGCGCAGCTNTTGATGATTCCATTATCTTCGATGCAACTTATGGCCTGGCATTTGGGGCACGCCCTGTTGAACAGGGTTCCCTTTGGGAAATTCAACAGGGCAGTGTGTTGGTGCAAACGGCAAGTTTGAGNGGTGTTCCCTCAATGGTGCGGGCNGCTAAAGGTGCTAAGAGGATTGTTTCCCCTTCTTGCCCAGATTTTTCTGGATAACCTTTGCCTCGATTCTTTTCCTAAAATCTTNGCCAGTGAGCAGAATGCTCTGGGCTATGGCTGCCGATTCAAGGCCATCGGCCACNCTCTGGCCAAAGCTCATGTCTATATTCTTCTTGGCCAACCCAACTGCNACTGGCTCATTACTCAGGACCTCCTCCGCCCATTGCCTGCCGGTTTTTTCCAGTTCTTCCAGTGCCACCACTTTATTGACCAAGCCAATGCGTTCAGCCTCGCCCGCGGAAATAGTCTTTCCGGTCAGGATGAGTTCCTTGGCCCTCGCTACCCCGACTATTCTGGGCAGCCTCTGGCTGCCGCCCAGATCAGGAACCAGACCCAGGTCTACCTCGGGTATAGTAAATACTGCCTCCTCAGAGGCAATCCTGAGGTCACAGGCCAGTATCATCTCCATGCCAGCTCCCATGGCATAGCCATGGATAAGGGCGATAACAACCTTCTCAAGGTTCTCTATCTCGGAAAATGCCCTCTGAGCCTTCCTGACGAAGTGCCGGATACCCTGGCTGTCTGCTCCTGACAATCCTCCCAATTCGTTTAGGTCTGTGCCAGCAGAAAATGCCTTTCCTTCTCCTGATAATATTACAACTTTGGCATTGTCTCCGGTCGCAACCTCCGAGAAGCACCGCTCCAGGTCAAGGAGTATTTGCCGGTTGATGGCGTTTCTCTTTTCTGGTCTGTTGAGCCTGACGTGCAGTATCCCGTTTTCTCCCGAGAGAGAAAGTGTCTCAAATTCCATGAGTTGCCTCCTTTTCAGATAGTGTGCGCTACCGTGTTGTCCCCAGGTTTGGCCTCATAACCTAAGTGGTGACAGGGAGTATGCCGAAAGAGCAAGGGCCTAAACCATTTCAAGAACCTGCTCCCTGGAGTCGCTGCTGGGCACTAGCAAGGACCTCCTCAGCCTCTCGCACCATTTGCGCCAGGAGTTCCTGGCAACTGACAATTTCGTCTATAAGACCGATAGACTGGCCCACGGCAAAGGGAGCTCCTTCTACATCGCCGTTTTCCCAGGCTTTTTGAGACCGATCACCAGAGAGGAGGGGTATTATTTCTTCCACGGTGCCATGCCGCGCCTCCACCTCCAGCACCTTGTGGACCAGTTCGTTTTTCAGGGCCCGCATCTGCAAGTTGATTGTCTTGCATATCATAGTGGTGTCGTTTTCCTGGCGGCGAATGAGTTCCTCTTTGATTCTGGGGTGCGCCACACACTCTGTGGTAGCGATGAACCGCGAAGCCATCATGACTCCTTCTGCTCCAAGGACTATGGCAGCAGCCATGCCCCTTCCGTCTGCAATTCCTCCCGCGGTAATAACCGGGATATCCACCGACTCGCAAATTCGAGGTGTGAGCAACATGGTGGTCACGTCATCACTTAAAGGGTGCCCCCCTTCCTCAAAACCCGCGGCAATGACCGCATCGTAGCCGACTTGCTCGGCATGCTTCGCGTGCTTCACGGCACCGACTTTATGTATCAACTTCACGCCAGCTTCCTTTGCTTGGCCAATAGAATCTGTCCCCAGATACTTGTCCAAGGGCGCGCCCGAGATCTCAATAGCAGCCACTCTTTCTTCACAGCAGACCTGAAAATAGTCCTGATGCAGCTCTCTTGTAATCCGTACTGAGGGTAGCAGTGTAATGTTCACACAGAAATGGCTATTCGTCAGCTGTCGGGTCTCGTGAATAGCCTCACGAAGGGCATCTCCAGATTCATAGTTTCCAGAGGTGAGGTTTCCGAGTCCGCCAGCATTCGAGATCGCGGCACAGAGTTCAGGTTTAGCCAGCCACATAATACCGCCACACATAACAGGGTGCTGAATGTCAAAGAGCTCTGTGATCCTCGTTTTCATGCGTCTCCTCCTTTGTTTTTACTTATGGGTATCCGGTGTGTCTTTCAGCTCCTTGCAAGCCCTGCCTCCTTGCCTGTACAAGAGGCGGCTACCCAATGACAGCAATTACACTAATTTCCACCAGGAACTCTTCTCTCACCAAACCTGTTATCACACATGCACGGGCGGGAAAATTCTCAGGGAAATATTCCCGGTAGACTTCGTTCATTTCTCCAAAATTGGACGCATCGGTCAAAAACACATACGCCAAAACGACATCTTCCATCTTCGCACCCGCTTCTTGTAAACACGTTTGCACATTTTCTAGAACTTGTTTCGTCTGGGCCTTTATGTCACCCTTTCCTATGAGTTCTCGCCTCTCATTGAAAGCTAACTGGCCTGCGACAAAGACCATATTTGCCTTTTTTACCGCAGGTGAATACGGGGCAAGGGGCTTTTCCCACCCCTTGGGTACTATGATTTCCGATTTCATGTAATACGACCTCCCTTCATCTTTGCCAATAAAACTTGTTAAACCGAGCCGCTTGTCCGTCAATTTATCAGTAACAACTATTATGATTACTAGTCAAGAACATCAACCTGTTTTTTTCTTCCCAATTTATCCTTCCTATTCGTTCGAGATTAGTTTTAATGTATTGAGTAGTTCTTAATGCATAATACTCTCGGCTTCAGTGGCTGGTATAAAGCGAGGGTATTCTATTTTGAGAAAAAATCTATCAGGACCCTGTTCACCTCATCGGGTTTCTCGAAGTAGAAGCTGTGTCCTGCTCCCTCGACTATGTAGAGCTCGGCCCCTAGTATGCCCTCGGCAAGGAGCCTCGAGTTATCAGGGGGCATCATGCGGTCCTCGCTCCCGGTGATGACCAGAACAGGAAGGCGGATCTCCTCAAGGCGCCGTCTGACGTTGAAGACGCTCAGTGCCGCCATCTGGCCTGCTGCCCCTTCAGGTGTGGGCGAGTGTTGCACGTCGAAACCAACGCGCTCCTCCACCCTTTTCGGTTCCTCCCGGATGAAGCCTTCTGAAAAGATCACGGGCACCTTTTTACGGACAGCCTCCTCGGCCGAGATGTTTGGGTCGGACGCCTCGGCAAGGCTTGCCATCACCGCCTTTTCAGGTTGAACCGCATGCCTTCCCCCATGGGTGGTGCAACCCAAGGCAAGCTTTTTGATGCGATCCGGGTAGTCGAGGCCCAAGACCTGGGCGATAAGCCCACCCATGGAGACCCCGAAGATATGGGCCGAATCAATGGCCAGGGCGTCCATGAGACGCACCG
>JGI2172J19969_10001104_pt1 | contig 12268 bp, 13 predicted proteins | sample DeeMarSWOR230_32_FD_19969 | JGI IMG/M metagenome (IMG submission 19969)
CCCTGACGTAATAGTTTAGCTTTTCCAAAACGTTAGTCCATAGTGTATCACCCCCGCACTGCCAAGCGTTTTTCGGGACTTTTCAGGATTTTCGCCGGATTGGTAAAAAATTCAGTAAATTTCAGTAAATCTGGTGATAGGATCTGAATGCCGGCTCTCATACCAACTCATAATAGCAAGCTTATAAGCTAGAAAACCGTCAGGTTTTTTGGGGAAATTTACCTGTNGTTCACTGACAGGCAAACACCCTGAGGCTGCATAATAACTCGTCTTTGAAAGTTTGTCAATATTCGCATCATATATGCTTTAGAATCCCAACTTGGCTCCATTAAGCCGTACTTCCTTTAAAGGTAGTATTCACAGGTGCAGCAACAGGCGGGAATTCCAGATTTCTATCGGAGTTCTACGTCAGTTCAAGGACAAGCACACCGTAGAAGACATGGACTCAGGGTATGTCCGGCTAAGTTCTCCATAGACTTTGCGACCATCGCAGGAGATTTACCACCGGATCGATGAGCACATCTCTGACAACTGCACGCAGGAAATCGTTCCTCGCTATGAAGTCAGCAACAGGAGGACTGAGCCTGTAATAAGCTTCTACAAATCGCGAACCCAGAGCATTCTTCAGTAATACCTGGTCTCGGAAATCGCGCAATATGTCAAGCTCACTGGCAGTTTCTGTGCCATAGGCCGCTGTCGCGATGAAGCAGTAGCCCCCCGTCGGCGAGTATAAACCAATCTCATCGAACCGCACTTCCGCCCCCTCGTGCCAACCAGTCCCCAGAAGACGGATTCTTGTAATATTTGCCCCAACTGACGCCTGCATCAGGCCAGTTACTTGTACATAGTCGCCGTTCGTGTCGTTAGTGGACAGTATTGTCGTCGAACTCAGTTGGGTCCCATTCACTCCTGCCCAGAAATCGATAGCGATTTCACCGGTTACTTCGCCGGAAACATATATCCATCCCCAAGCCTCAAATGTCACCGGCAGGGTAATACCCCCGAAACACAACCACTGGGTAAGCGTATCATTATTACCCGTGATCTGGGCGGTCCAATTGCCTGTGTAGATAGGGCCAGTATCTACGCGCGTAGCATTTCCGGTCAGGGTCCATGCAGTCGGGACTCCCCCCGCTCCCTCCTCGAAGCCCGGGTTCGCGATCCATCCTCCGGCGCTTACATAGCCGGAGGGCAAGAAGACCAAAACCCCGGTCACGATAAGCAAAGTTGCCAGCATGACTCTCATGTATCTACCCATATCCCACCTCCTTTTGCAACAGTTTAACTTCTCCAAAATTGTAGTTTTTAGCCCCTATATTAATATTATATAATCACATCTACACACCGTCAATCGCTTCCTGATTCCTCGTCAAATTGCACTGCCGGGCTTGGCAATCCTACTTCCCTTTGACCAATGACTTCACCGACTCTTCAATGTCTCTGGCGGTCAATCCATATCTTTGAAGCAGTTCCTCAGCTTTGCCTGACAAAGCATACCTGTCACCAAGGTTGACGAACTCCATAGGCACTGGCTTCTCTCTGGCTGTCGTTTGGGCAACTCGGCTGCCCAGACCACCCTGGGCTAAGTGCTCTTCAGCAACGACAATTGCTCCCGTCTCTGAGGCTGCTTTGACTACGGCTGCCTCATCCAAAGGTTTAAGGGTATGCATGTTGATTACCCGGCAATCTATACCTTGCCTTGCTAAGATATCTGCCGCCTCCAGAGCCTTAGCGACCATGATGCCCACGGCTATAACAGTTGCATCCATGCCTTGTCTCATGGTTACTGCTTTGCCTAATGTGAACTGATAGCCTTCGGGGTAAACAACCGGTGTCTTAGGGCGACTTAGTCTGATGTAGAAAGGTCCATAATCAATTGCCGCCACTCGTATTGCCCCAGCAGCCTCTATAGCATCAGCAGGAACAACAACAGTGAAGCCGGGGAGAGCACAATACAAGGCTAAATCTTCAATGGCGTGATGGGAAGCGCCGTCTTCACCAACAGTGATGCCTCCGTGAGTNGCGACAATTTTGACATTTAGTTCTGGCTGGGAAAGGCAGAGCCTTAGCTGGTCAAAACAGCGGCATGAGACGAAGATGGCGAAACTGCTTACAAAAACGATTTTCCCCGAGGCAGCTAATCCAGCAGCTATGCTGACCATGTTTTGTTCCTCTAGGCCGCAGTCAAAAAAGCGGTCAGGAAACTCCCGGGCAAAAAAACTGGTCATTGTTGAAGGCGATAAATCAGCATCCAGAACAACAATGTCCTTGTTTTGCCTGCCCAGTTCTACCAGAGTTTTGCCGTATGTTTCCCGAGTAGATGCTTCAGCCATACTTACCCTAACTCCTTTAGTGCCCTTTCAGCTTCTTCCTGGGTAGGTGCTTTGCCGTGAAATGCCGCATTGTTTTCCATGAAGCTAACCCCTTTGCCTTTGATGGTGCGAGCGACAATAACAGTTGGCTTGCCTTTTATCTTTCCAGCCCCCTGGCAAGCAGACAGGACTTGGTCAAAGTCATGTCCGTCTATATCAATGGTATGCCAGCCAAAGGCTTTCCATTTCTGGGTAAAAGGCTCAAGGTTCATGATGTCTCGAGTCCGTCCGCTAAGCTGCATACCATTGCAGTCAACTATGGCCGTTAGGTTATCTATTTTGAAGTGGGCTGCTGAGAGGGCCGCCTCCCAAGTTTGTCCCTCCTCACATTCTCCGTCGCTAAGAAGAACATATGTCCGGTAACTTTTGGAATCCAGCCTGGCGGCCAGGGCGACGCCAATGGCAAAGGACAAACCCATACCTAAAGAACCTGCTGACATCTCTACCCCTGGGGTGAACTTCCTATCAGCGTGTCCTTGGAGGCGGCTATCCAACCTTCTCAATGTTGCCAGCTCTGCCACAGGGAAGTAGCCAGTTTCAGCCAGGGCAGCGTACAAAATTGGAGCGGCATGTCCCTTACTCAATATAAATCGGTCACGGTCTACCCACTGGGGATTTTCGGGGTTATGGCGCAAAACCTTAAAATAAAGGGCAGCGATGATGTCCACCGCCGATAGGGAGCCGCCAGGATGCCCACTGCCTGCCGTAGCTGTCATGGTGATTACATGACGGCGTAGCTTTTTAGCCATTTCCTTGAGCTCTGCCGTGGACAGGTTGAATTTGTTACCTGGAGAGGCACTTCCCGGGGATACTTCGCTACGATTTGGCATCGGTCAAAGACTAAATTGTAAACCAGAATGGCTTACAATGTCTATAGTAAGTAGGCTACCCGCAGACCAAAAGGGAACACATTACATCGGGGGTGGGAGTAGGCGCTTCAATTGAGTCAAATCGCTAATAGATTCCTGATGGTTTCTCCCCGACCTGTCAAGATAGAAAGCATCTACGCCAGCCTGTCGGGCATTAAGAAAATCAAACTGCCAGTTATCACCTACATGGATGACCTGGCTCGGCTTGACTTCCATTTCTTTACATATACTGAGGTAAAAATCAGGGCTTTTTAATTGCCTATAATGTGAAACGGAAGAAAAAATTCGAACAAAATAAGGTTTGATATCTCGCAATAAGCAATGCAGTAGCTCCAGTGGTGTACCTGAGGCAACAATTAACTTATATTCACTGGCTAAGGAAGAAAGGACCTCGGTTACCTCAGGATAATAACCTATCTTAACTAGGCAGCTTTGTATCACCGGCTCAGAAGAACCCAAGCCAAGATAACTAAACCAGTATTCGATATCGTACCATTCAAGCCTCTGGTCGCCGATCCTGCCATACTCCTCAGCAATACGCTTCTTGGCTTGAGCAAGGTCAAATCCTTTTTTCTGAGCGTAAAGTGCAGGGATAGCCTCATGCCATATAGTCTGGCTGAAATCAGGCGTTACCAGTGTCCCTTCAGCATCAAAAGAGATAAATCCAACTTGTTTCATTTGAAATGCTGATATTAACATGGTAAGGAGGCTAAAGTCTATTTGTCTATTTCCCCCAACAGCGCTAAAATACACAGAATGTTAAGTTATTCAGTCACAGAGAAACTGCGCCATACCTTTGAGCTGGGGCCTATAAGGCCACCTAGTGAAGCTTATTCCCTCCTGATAAGAGCAACCAGGAATTGCCCCTGGAATAGATGCCAGTTCTGCCATATATACAAAGGCAGTAAGTTCGAGCTGAGGTCAGTGGAGGAGATTATAAAAGATATTGAGGCGGCTAAGGCCATCAGCGAGGGTTTAAAGGAAATAGCTTGGAAGACGGGCCATGGCAACAAAGTAATAGAGGTAGCGGCAATGCTCTCTAATCAACTTCAATATGGACAATGTGTGCGTAATGTTGCCCTCTGGCTTGGGACAGGAGGCAAGTCAGCCTTCCTCCAGGATTCCAATACCTTAATCATGCGTACCCCTGAGCTAATTCAGGTTATTACCTTCCTGAGAAAAACCTTCCCCAGCTTAAATAGAGTAACTACATATGCTCGGTCCCATACGGCAGCTAGAAAGTCTTTAGCGGAGTTAAAGGAAATCAAGGATGCCGGGTTAGACAGGATTCACATTGGACTGGAGACTGGCTATGACCCTCTGCTGGCTTATATGGAAAAGGGATGCACTGCTAAGAACCACATTGATGGTGGAAAGAAGGTGAAAGAAGCCGGCATTTCTTTGTGCGCATATGTAATGCCTGGTCTGGGGGGCAAGAAAATGTCCCAAGAACACGCCCAGGAAACAGCCAAGGTGCTAAACAAGATCGACCCTGATTATATCAGACTGCGCAGCCTCCACATCACTCCAGCTATGCCATTGTGGACCAGGTTGCAAGACGGAGATTTTGAGCTACAACCGGAGGACGAAGTAGTAAAGGAAATAGGTGTTTTCATCGAAAACCTGCAAGTTACCAGCCATCTTAAGAGCGACCATACACTTAACTTATTGATGGAGGTCGAAGGCAAAATGCCCGAGGATAAAGAAAAATGCCTCAATATCATAAATAAGTATTTATCCTCGACAGATGAAGAAAGACTCAATTTCAACTTTGGCAGCCGGGCTGGTTTATATAATAGGCTAGCCGACCTCAATGATAGCTACAAACACGATAAAATAGAACAAGCTATAAAAAATCTCAGAGCACAGGGTAGCAATGTTGAGGAGACGATAATCAGGCTTAAGGACAACTTCCTCTAAGGGGTGGGATAGTGTCAAAAGGATTTGTAAACCTAAATCGTTTCAAGCATGGCCGGGCAATAAAGCGGAACAGCAAACAAAAACTTGATTTGCAGGGCGGCAAGGGAATCAGAGGAAGGAAGGGTAAATCCCGTGGCTAACATAGGTGTACTTACCTTTGTCTCTATAATAGTTGAAGTAAGAAACATCGCCAGGATGTTCTGATTTTTGCCGATGGCACGCTAAGTGGGCGCAAAACTGGCTACTGGAAAGAATCCAAGCTCACAGGTTCAGCCAGGCTAAACGTGCTTGCCGAACAAAAGAAGAGGATTGCTGACTTGATTCACATAACCTGCTGAGGCATAAATTTATCTCAGTGTGATTTCTTGATAACGCTCTCAGCTGAGTTTATGGTATTTTCCTTTACATCCATAAATAATTTAATAAGTTCCCTCGCCGCAAGCAATAGTAGCCAGGCCAGGAATGACCCAACCATTCCTATTACAATCAGAACCCCACCTTCAATTCCGCCCGTGCTAATTCCCCAAACAAGCGAACCAATAAAGCCAAGTGCTAACACCATCCATGCTACAACCCTCAAAGCACTAGTCGTATATTTTATATAATAATACGCCGGCGCCCTTGCAGGCGCTACTACTGGCCACCATCTTTGAATAAGCCTGCCTTCATCGTCTTCCATACGTCCCATAACAGCAAATATAAAGTCAACAAAAGCCCAAATCCCTACCGCTATAATAAATGAGATACCCCAAAAGAACCACGCACCACTAAGCTGAGCCATAGCTTCCAAACCTAATATTGTCAAACCCAAAATACTAAAGAAAAGCATTACGCTTGCAGTTTCCTTCTTGCCAACATAGAATCGATGTGCACCGAAGACCCCGAGGAAAAGGGCAAGTAACGCAGTAGCGAGCCGTAATTTTGGTGATATATACTCTGCAGGCACTACTACTGGCCGCCATTTTTTAATGAGCCTGCCTTCATTGTCTTTCATACTTCCTGAAACAGCAAATATGAAATCGATTAGAGCCCAAATCCCTCCTCCACCTGAGGTAAAGAGCATTGCAAACGCTGTTCCAATTTTTCCGAGATAGAACCGATGTACCCCGAAGAACCCAAGGAAAACGACAAGCAAAGTAGTAGTGAGTCTTGATTTTGGTGATATAGCCCTTGCAGGCACTACTAGCTCCCATTGCTGAATGAGCCTGCCTTCATCGTCTTTCATACGTCCTGTAACAGCAAATATAAAGTCAACAAAAGCCCAAATCCCTACCGCTATAATAAATGCGATGCCCACAAAGAACCACTTAGCATCGAGCGGCCACGCAATTGCCAAAACTAAAGTTGCCAAACCTGCAATGCCTAAGAGAAGCATTACGATTGCAGTTCTGGTCTTACCAATATAGAATCGATGAGCACCGAAAACCCCAACAAGGGAAAAGGCAAACAAAGTAGTAGCGAGTCTTGATTTTGGCGATATAGCCTCTGCCGGCTCTTCCGTCTTTGGTGATATAGCCTCTGCCGGCTCTTCCGTCTTTGGTGATATAGCCTCTGCCGGCTCCTCCGTCTTTGGTGATATAGCCTCTGCCGGCTCCTTCGTCATCCTTGCGCCACACCCAAATTCGCGCTTCCCACTGATGACGAATATAATGGCGAGCATCCCCAAAATAAGCCCGGCAGGGAGTGCACAGATAGACCCGGCAAGCGCCAGTCCCCAAATCCTCCTTCTCAAGGCACAGATGCCACCTACTATCGCAATCACCCCCAAAACAATTAACAGGATGCCAATTAGGGTGTAAGACGCACTAAACCGTTCAATGACCCCACCAATGAATTCCATCTCGGTGAATCGGGCTAAAAAGCTACTGCCTACGGCAAATAGCACACCCCCAATCACCTGACCAACCCCACAAATAATACTCAGAATGCCCGCAGCTGTCGGCTTCCAGGTCTTTTCCTCTACTGCCTTGGCTAACTCCACACCACAGTTGGTACATATTTCATCCAGTGGCGTTGTCGGGGCACCACACCAAGGGCAAAAACTGGTGCCCGCTATCGGCTTAACCCCACAATTCGTACAGATTTCTGGAGTTCCTGTTAACTCTTCTCCGCAATTCCTGCAAAAAAACATCGCCTACCTACCTTGCAGGCACTGATAGCTACCATCTCCGAACAAGTTTTCCGAACAAGGAAAGGATTACTGCCTTCATTCACATACCCACCTAAGGCATAAATTTAATCTCGGTCTGATTTCTCCGTAACGGTAATGCGCTCAGCCGTGTTTCTGGTGTTCTCTTCTACATCCATAAACAGGTAAAGGAGTTCCCTGACGGTAAGCAAGAATACCCAGGTCAGGAATGAGGCAATTATTCCCGCGATAGCCGTGAAAACACCTGTAGTTACACCTGCAAGCCCACCCAAAAGCCCACCTATACCTCCATTTCCGTTTGCAGCACTACCCATCGAAATTCCAAAAACAATTGAACCAATAACACCAACCACCAGTACTATCCACGCTACAACTCTCAAAACCCTAGCTGCGAAGGGTAGAAAACGATACTTTTCCATCTTGCCTCCTTCTTGCTTTAAAGCTTTTCAAACAACATTATATAGTATATAGTAGCCTGATTCCTCAGGCACAATCACCTCATAACTTGCAGAACCTCGGACCTTCCTCAAATTCGTCCTTCACCAAACTTACGAATATAATTGCTGATATTCCCAAAAACCAAACGCGGAAAAGAGAACAAACAGACCCCAAAAGTGATATTTAGCTCCTCGATTCTGTCTTCAATCGACGCTGGCTTTCGTTTTATCCACTGCTATGCTCCTCTCACTATCCCTTCAACTGAGATGGTGATGAGAAGTGTTGACCATTGGAAGTGTCAATCTTCTTCTTTTCTGGCAATAATTGCCAAAACACCAGCTATAATCAGTGGAATACTACCAGGTGCAAAAAGAATCATCTCGGTGCCAACCACTCCTGCATCCAGTTCCTCTCTCATAGCTATTATCACCATGACAAGCATAGTGATACCCCCGACAAGCATCAAAATACCGGCCACGGTGGGTTTTGCTAGAGCAATGGCAGCTCCAATAAGCCCCAATATTAATACTATAAGAAAAATTACGATCCCTGCCGTTGAAGCTTCAATTCCACCCCCGAATAATTCTCCAATTTGCTCCAGAAGTGAGCCACCAAGACCAAATGCAAAATATGCACTTATTGCCCCAATAAAACCTAAAACCATTGCACCAATTCTTAGTCTCATCTTGTATTACCTCCTTTATATCCTTTAGCTAGCGAAATATACCCTTAGCAGCCTATCCTTGTCAATACCTGAGAAAGTCAGATTACGTCACAGCCGCAGTCTTTAGACAGAAGGTCGAGGCTGCAGCTCCCTGACCATGTAAGAGCCTTCCAGACCATAACCAAGTGAGCGATAATACTCCCTGGCACCGACACCACTAAGCACCGATAACTTATCAGCCTTAAATTCCCCCCGGGCGATTCTCTCTGCCTCCCGAAGCAAACTTTCACCGAGACCCTGATGTTGAGCGGCTCGCTCTAGCCTCCCCCCCAGGGGAACCTCGGAACCAAAAACGTGTAGCTCCCTGACCACCGCTTTTTCCCCGTTTATCCTCAACCTCAGCAAGCCAAACAGGGTTTCATTCTCATCCTCGTAGGAAAGGAAGACCTCCCTCCCACCCCAAGCTTCATAATCCATCCTGGTTAACCAGGGCTCGCCGATTGCCCAGCCATCTCTCAGGCGATGCCCATATTCCCGACAACGAATGCAGCTACAGCGAAGTCCTGTTTGCCCCATCTTCTTTCTAATAGTTCCTCTGAGCGCTAAGTCTCTGCTCCCGGCAAGGATAAATTTGCTGGGAATATCCCGCATCAACCTCGAAATCCTTACATATTTGGGAATTAGAGCTTTAATATCTATAAGCAAATCAATCATTTCCTCATCACCATAAGGCCGGTAGCGATTATCCCGATACCAAGTCTCTAGCTCGCTCCCCCGAACTACCAGCGTGGGGTAAAGCTTGAGCCCGTCAGGTCGAAAGCGCTCGTCCTCAAACAGTTGCCGCGATAGCTCCAGGTCATGCTCAGGTGTTGCCCCTGGTAAACCAGGCATCCAATGATAGTAAACCTTAAAGCCATAATCCCGTAATAGCCTGGTCGCAGAGACAACTTCAGCTACCCCATGTCCCCTCTTTGTCAGGCAGTGGACCTCATCGTCCAAGGTCTGTACCCCAAGCTCCACCCTGGTAGTGCCAAAATCGAGCATGCTCTTTATCTCTTCTTTTCCACAAAAGTCAGGTCTGGTCTCGATGCACAATCCCACGCAGCGATGCACAGCACTTTCATTCACTTTCCTGGCTTCTTCTAAATTGCTAGAGGAGATGCCGTTCAAAGCATCATAGCAATCCTTAACAAACCGATACTGATAGTCCCGGGGATAAGATAGAAAGGTGCCCCCCATGATGATAAGCTCCACCTTATCCTGGGCATGTCCCATTTCAGCCAATGTCTTGAGCCTGACCTCCACCTGCTTTTTGGCGTCAAAGCCGCAACTTCGAGCTCGGAGCACCGCTGGAGACTCAACAGTATAGCTCTTGGGCGCCTCAGGAGAGGTAGGGCAATAAACACATTTGCCGGGGCAAGGAAATGGCTTGGCCATAACTGCCACCGGGGTTACACCAGAAATAGTTCGGGATGCTTTCTTCATGCCATCTCCATGAGCATTCCACCATAATATGCTAAAGTTTAGCAGAGTGTATCTATGACCACAAATAGAGAAGTTTTCGACCAGATAGCTGAAAGCTGGTATCGGGTGAGGCATTGGCCCTTATTAAAAGGAGAGCTAGAGGAACTGGCGGCAAGATGGCAAAGCGGAAAGCTGCTAAATGTGGGCTGCGCTCACGGACCGGACTTCCTGCCTTTCAGCCAGGGCTTTGAACTCTGGGGGATAGATTCCTCCCCAGCCATGCTCAAGCAAGCTCTGAGATATTCTGCCAAGTTTAAGCTTTATGTCAACTTAACATCCGCTGACGCCTTGTCCTTGCCCTTTCCCAATAATACCTTCGATTGGGCAATATCAGTGGCCACTTACCACCACATCAAAGGCAGAGAGGAAAGGGAAAAAGCATTCGTAGAATTAAAGCGGGTGTTAAAGCCCCAGGGCGAGGCCTTTTTAACCGTATGGAACCACGGACAACCAGGGTTCTGGTTCAAACCAAAAGAGCGACAGGTCCCCTGGAGGCTAAAAGAAAAAACAATCCACCGCTACTATCACCTCTTCTCTTATGGCGAGCTTAGAAAGCTATTAGTCAAAACCGGCTGGGACATCATTGCCATGTCACCAGAGAAATCCTACCATTTCCCGATAAGGAATTTCTCACGCAATATATGCGTTCTGGTAAAGAACTAGAGTTATTCTTACTCGCTTCCATGTCTGAAAGGAAGTATTGAATTTTTTCGCCCATTTTGCCCATATTCCTATTTTTCCGCTCTCACCAACCAGTTTTGATCAGCGTAGCAAGACTTTACGTTAATATTTTTAAAACCGACCTCGTGAAGAATTTTTTGTAAGTTTTCCTTGTCTAGAAAGTGATATACCCTGTTTTTCCCTTTTCTAATAATTATTTTGTTTATTATAGTAACAACAAAATTTACAGGAATAAGCAAAACAAATATAAGAATATGATAAACCCTCTTGTAAAAAGGAGTGAGTTTCTTAAGTATTCTTAGGTGTTCTCTTAGAAGCTCTTTTATTCCGGCGTTCGGTTTGGGATTGGCAATAATCACCGCTGCCCCCGGCTTTAAAACTCTGTAAAATTCAGAAATAACTCCTTGCGGGTTTTCTAAGGCATAAAGCGTATTAGAGCAGACCACCTTATCAAGAGAGCTATCGGGGAACTCTAAGTTTTTATTTAAATCGGCAACTTGAATCTTTACATTAGAAAAATTTTTACATCTCTTGCGAGCGTGCTTTATCATTCCCCTACTGAAATCCAGACCTATAACGCTTATTCTTTTTCCCGCATTTTCTTTAACAACCTTGTCTATTACAAATCCCGGTCCGCAACCGACATCTAAAATACTCTCCCCTTCCTTGATTTCCAAGGTATTACTCAGGTCTTCCAAAAGTCGCTTATAAGGAAACAAATTACTTAAGGACAAACTATAAAAATATGAGTATATTTCCCAGAATGACATCTCAGATTACAAATCTTCAGTCAAAGATAAAAGTCAAAGTGGCTTCCTTTGGAAGTTTATTAACAGTGTCTATGTCACCTCTGCCTGAAGCCCCGAGCAATCCTAACCAAAACTTGCATTCATTTGCCGACTTCAGTGTGCAAGCGAAGAAAAGCGCAAATTCAAAGACATGCCCCGTGAATCCATCTTCGAATTCTGACCTGCCATTTTGCTTTTTAATTTTTGATGTTGGTTTAAGATTTCGAGTTGTACTACGGATCCGTTCACTCACTGGATGAGTCCTGACCTATCTTCACCTCCTCAGGAAATCCAGCCTCGATAAGGCCAATGAAGGCCTCCACCAACTTCGGGTCAAACTGAACCCCGGCACCTTTCTTAAGCTCTTTTATTACCTCCTCACGAGACAAGGCAGGACGGTAAGGACGGGCAGAATTCATAGCCTCAAAGGCATCAGCTATGGCGAGGATGCGAGCTTCCATGGGAATTTCTTCACCTTTCAGCCCTTCAGGATAGCCACCACCATCCCACCTCTCATGGTGATGTAAAATGGCACTTGCACAGGAAACTAGATTGGGTATATTACCAACGATATTTGCCCCTAACCTGGGATGAGCCTTAATCGCTTCCCAATTTTCTCCGTTAAGCTTCCCTTTTTTGTTAAGCACTTTATCGGGAACGCCAATCTTGCCAATGTCGTGAAGCAAAGCAGCAGTGCTCACCTTAGACACGTCGTCAGGCGATAGCCCAATCGCTTCCGCTAAAGCCACGGCATAAGTGTTAACTCTCCTGGAATGACCATAGACATATGGATCTCTAGCCTCCACTACCGAGACTAAGGCATAAACAGCACTCAAACCGTTACGCTTGCCATAAATCCCTCC
>JGI2172J19969_10001105_pt1 | contig 12267 bp, 10 predicted proteins | sample DeeMarSWOR230_32_FD_19969 | JGI IMG/M metagenome (IMG submission 19969)
CCCCAGTTTTCGATGCCACACGCTTTATGATGCGATATCTCAACAGGAATATTTGCTTTTTCACCGATCTCTATAGCCTCTGCCACTGCCTCAATCAACGGGTCCCCTTCGCCCCTTATGTGGCTCGTGTAGATTCCGCCATACTTGACTACAATCCTGCAGAGCTCTATAATCTCGTCGGTTTTGGCAAAACAACAGGGTGGATAGAAAAGTCCTGTTGACAAACCAAAGGCTCCATCTCTCATCGCCTGAACAACCAAGGCTTTCATTTCACCAAGTTCTTCACTTGTTGGCGGCATATTCTTGTAGCCCATTACGGCGTTTCTTATCGTCCCGTGGCCAACGAGTTGAGCAACGTTTAACGCGATTCCCTGCTTTGCTAGTCTATCCAAATATTCTCCGAGCGTTGACCAGTCTATATCTAACTTATACTCTTTCGCTTCTTCAACGGCCTCTGCTGTTAGTCCTTCTATAGGCGCTGGAGAATCACCACAGTTGCCATTTACTTCAGTTGTTACGCCCTGTCTTATCTTGCTTTCAGCTTTGGGATTTACCAACAATGAGTAGTCTGAATGAGAATGCATGTCAATGAATCCGGGACACACCACAAACCCCTTTGCATCTATTATTCTGTCTGCATCTTCAGAACCTAAGTCACCAATTTCCAACACTTTGCCATGTTTGATGCCAATATCTGCCTCAAACCATGGATTACCAGTTCCGTCAATAAGATATCCGTTCTTCATAATAACATCAAACAAGAAATCATTCTCCTTGTCTAGTTTTCTACTAGTTCATTTTCCTTTTAACTTGTTTGGGGTTATCGCGCACAATCTTAAATAATACACTTCTTGTTAAGAACGTCCTGCGTGGGCATGCGCTTGTTCAACTCGTTTTCTGACGAAGCGAATGTTTCTTACCCCTTCTGTACTCAAGGTGAAAGCAGAGATTCTATTCTGGTCGTCGCGTATGAAATGAATCGTGGTGCCAGGGACTCTAAACATGTCGCTGAGTGTAGGGGACAAAGGTTTTTTGGGGGCATTTCTGTATCTGAAAAACAGTTTGCCGTTTTCAAGAACCAGTTTATAAGTCACTCGCAGTTCATCGCTGTAGTATTTCCCCACATACTCTGCCAACTGAACAGAGGTTGGAGACACTGACTGGATAGCTTCAAAGGTAACAGGCTTTTCGCCTTCTATCTCCACGCGTATTTGCAGAGGCTCAATCTTGTCCTGCTTTTCAAATCTGATATCTGTGTCAACTGTGCCATCCACTGACCGAAACTGGGTTTTGCTTAAAGGGGCAATTTGAAAGTTCATGTCAAACAAGCTTACCATTAATCTACCATCCCTAATAGACAGTTCACAGATGGTGCCGATCACTGGATCTCGAAAAATACCAGTTCTGTCTTTAAGCTCCTGCTCAGAGAGTTCAATGAATTCAGCTTTCTCCTCTCTAAACTGATCAGCAAGGTAGATGTCAGCTACCTGTTTGCAGAGTTTCGTCGGGTTGATGGTGCTGAGATTGGCAAGACACACGACAGAAAACTTTTGTTCAGGGAAACGACTCATTTGCGCCCTGAAACCAGCATAGCTTCCTGAGTGGCTGATCATTTTCAAACCCTTGTAATCACTTACTTCTAATCCGAAAGCGTAGTCTAGTTTTTCACCGTTGTTGAGGGTTCCCAGCGTCAAAAGCTGATTGACTAAATCTTTTCCACCCAATTTGTTGTGATAAAAATTCTGGTCCCAGAGAAAGAGGTCTTCCACTGTAGTGAAAACACCACAGTCGCCAACTACATCCAAGCAGGTCATGTTAATCTGGTAGCCACTGTCTTTTTTGGGAGAATAACCGGCCGCCCGATTTTTCACGATCATCGTATGGTCATCGTGAAAATGGGTGTTATTCATGTTCAGGGGTTTGAAAATGTTTTTCCGAGCGAACTCACGCAGGGATTTACCGCTGATTCTTTCCACAATCACCGACAACAGGAAGTATCCAGAATTGCTGTAAAGGAACTCATCTCCCGGTTTAAAGTTTAGTTCCTTCTGCCGTACCAGCATATCAACTAGCTCATCGTTCGTGTAAAAATCGTCTTCCTCACGCATACCGGCCAATTCAATTAGCTCAACATAATCACGGATGCCACTACTGTGGTGAATTAAGTGCTGTACAGTGATGGGGCTTTCATATTCTGGCATTTCCGATAGGTACTTTCGGACATCCTCATCCAAAGAGACTTTTCCCTGTTTCGCCAACAGAGCGATGCACGTTGCTGTAAATTGCTTGGACGTGGAGCCAATTCGGAAAACTGTGGTTGCAGAAATGGGAATGTTATGTTCCAGATTGGCCATTCCGTAGCCACGTTTGTACAAAAGTTTGCCATTCTTGATAATTCCTAAAGCGCATCCTGGCGAGTCCAGCGTGTCCCACACGGCGAACAATTCATCTACCTTGTCCGTCAAAGATTTCATAACTGAAGCTCCTCTCGTTTTCTTGAGCGCGCGCGCATTACGGGTTTCTTCTTCTTTTTTTGGGATTGAACTAGTATATCGCCTAATCGAATTACCTCACGCACAAGCAATTCAAAATCTTCTCGCCTGCTACGATGGTTTGTTATCGCCACTCGTAGTACATACTTTCCATTAATTATTGTGCTCGAAAGCACGGCGATTCCACTTTCTTGCAATTGCATGAGTAGTTCTGAGTTAAGATCATCCAGAGCAACTTCATCGAAGCCGTTGGCTGTAAATCGAAAACACACGATGTTAAGGGGCACTGGTGCTGCGAGCTCTAATTCGGGTGCAGCGTCTACGAGTTCAGCCAGATAGCGGGCTTGATCGGTATTTTGCTGGATCAATCGTCCATACTTCAGAACGCCATGTTCTTTGATACACATCCAAGCTTTCAATGCCCGAAAGCCACGGGAACATTGAAAACCATATTCGCTATACCAAACCGGACCTCCTGATAGACCACGCTCGGCGTGCGTCAGGTAGTCAGGGGTCAGAGAGAATGTTCTGAGTTGGTTTTCTTCCTGGCGTACCAACGCGCAACCTAACTCGAAAGGCATGTACATCCATTTGTGTAGGTCAAAGGCAAGNGAGTCAGCCCGTTCCATACCTGAAGCTAAATGTCGCAGTTTTGGAGATAAAGCAGCCCACGCACCAAATGCACCATCAACATGAAACCACAACCCCTCTCGGGCACAGATATCAGCGAGAGCATTAAAGTCGTCAAAAGCACCTGTGTTTACCGTACCAGCGGCCCCGATAACAGCAATGGGTTGATGCCCTTCAGACCTATCTTCTGAGATTGCCATTTCCAACGCTTTGGTGTCTATCTGAAAGTCGACGTTAACAGGAACCTTATGAAGAGAGTCACCGCCTAATCCCAACAATTCAACCGTCTTTTGAATTGAACTGTGCATCTCTGCTGAACCATAGAGGATCATTTTTCGCGATGAAGCTTGCAGGCCATGCTGGCGCACGTCAAATTCCGCCATGGTATTACGAGCAACTGTTAGACCAACCAGATTAGCCATTGAGCCGCCACTGACCAGCAATCCGCTTGCTTCTGCCGGATAACCCAACATCTCCTTCAGCCAATCCAGTACTTGCGTCTCCACGTAGCTTGCCACATGGTCGGCGCCTGCAACGTCGGGATTCATTCCAGCTGCTAACATCTCAGCCAACATGCCAAAAGGAGTACCAGTGCCTTCCACCCATCCCCAAAAACGCGGATGAATATTCCCCATCGGATGAGGTAACACGTTCTCCAGAAAATCTTTGTATGTTTTTTTGGCTCCCTGAGGTTCCATGGGCAGAGGTTTCTTCAAATTCTCTTGTACTTTCTCGGGGATTGGTTGCCAAACAGGACGCTCTCGCACCGTTTCAAGGTAAGTCATCATATCGTCCACCATTTGATGGCCCAAGGCTCGCATTGCTTCCCAATCTTTGGGGTCAAGCGTTTCTTCACTTATGCGGGTATTCAAAACTTCTTCTCTCCATAATGCGCGCGCATTGCTATATGTTTATTCTCTATTTAATCTATCTTCATCTCTCAAAATGCGCAATTCCAAAGAAAGTTTTATATTCACTAATCTCATTTTGACAATCTATCCTTAAGAATTTGAAATTCGTTATGATCTAACAACAAAAAGATGATTTGGAAATGGCACTCCTCGATGTCCAAAACTTAAAAACCCACTACTCAACGCTTAGGGGATTCGTAAAAGCCGTAGATGGAGTCAGCTTTCAAGTAAACAAAGGAGAATCATTAGGACTAGCTGGAGAATCTGGATGCGGCAAAACTACTATCGCTCTATCTCTATTAAGAATCCTTCCTTCTGGCGGCGAAATAGTAGGTGGAAAAATCCTCTTCGGAAAAGAAGACCTTGTCAAACTTAAAGAAAAACAGATGAGGAAGATGAGATGGAAGAGAATATCGATAGTATTCCAAGGAGCAATGAACGCCCTTAACCCACTTTTCAAAGTGGGAGACCAAATTGTTGAGGCCATTAGAACTCATGAACCCAAGGTGAAGAAGAAAGAAGCTTGGAAGAGAACAGAAGAACTGTTGGAAACCGTGGGTATCGAACCCTCAAGGGCAACCAATTATCCCCACGAGTTCAGTGGAGGAATGAGACAACGCGCACTAATCGCCATGGCTCTAGCTTGTAATCCAGACCTAATAATTGCAGACGAACCGGGAACAGCTCTAGACGTTATTGTACAGGCACAAGTATTGAAGCTCATGGGCGAACTAAAAAATAGATTGAACTTATCGATGATAATGATAACCCATGATCTCTCAATCATATCTGAAACCTGCGAAAAAGTAGCCATCATGTACGCAGGCAAGATCGTAGAGCAAGGAGACATCGTGACAATATTCAAAGAACCGCTACATCCATATACGCAAGGCCTAATAGGCGCCTTTCCAAACATCAAAGCAGCCAAGAGACGCATGATCTCTATTCACGGTTCCCCACCCGACTTGTTGGAGCCTCCTACAGGTTGTAGATTTCACCCACGATGCTCACATGTCATGGATATATGCAAAAAAGAGGAGCCAAAATCAATAAAAGTGGCTGGAAACCACTACGTAGCATGCCATCTCATAACGGCTTAGACAAAGGGATCACCTATGACTGAAAATGTGGCAGTAAAAGTCACTGATTTAAAAAAGTGGTTNCCCGTGAGAAAGGGATTTGTTGAAACCCTATTTTCAAGGAAACAATCATTTGTACNTGCTGTGGACGGAATCAATTTCGAAATAAGGATGGGAGAAGTTTTCGGTCTGGCGGGGGAGAGTGGAAGTGGAAAAACAACCACTGGAAGACTATTGCTTAAACTGATTGAGCCAACCGGTGGAAACATATACTTTAAGGGCGAAGATATCACAGCTCTTCCAAGAAAAAAGTTGAAACCGTTACGTCGTAGGATGCAAACAATATTCCAAGACCCGTATGAATCTTTGAACCCGAGAATGACTATTAGTAGCATCCTTTCTGAACCCTTGAGGGTTCAGGGAGTATTGAAAACCGAGGCTGAGATAGAAGCNAAAGTAAGAGAAATCCTAGAAGTCGTGGAGTTGATNCCTCCTGAAGAATTTATTCTTAGATATCCTCATGAACTAAGTGGAGGGCAGAGGCAAAGAGTTGGTATCGCTCGAGGCTTTATACTTAATCCTGAGTTAATAATTGCTGATGAACCTGTGTCCATGTTAGACGTGTCAATTAGAGCAGATATTTTGAACTTAATGCTCGATTTGGCGGAGAAATTTAACGTTTCCTTTTTGTATATAACTCATGACTTAGCGTTAGCCCGACACATGTGTGACCGAATCGCCATCATGTACTTGGGCAAAATAGTAGAGATGGGATTAATAGAGAAAATCGTCTACGAACCCTTGCATCCATACACTAAAGCTTTAATCGACGCGGTGCCAGTGCCCGACCCCACCGCAGAACGCATCAATGTGGTCATTAAAGGAGAAATCCCAAGCCCAATCAACCCGCCTTCAGGTTGCAGATTCCACACCAGATGCCCGGTTGCTATGGAAATTTGTCCTAGAGAAGAACCTGCACTAATCGATGTTGGAAAAGGACATTGGGTAGCATGCCACCTACACAAGTAAGCATGAACCAAACGCTCTCACGATATTCCAGCCATTTTAATCTTGACGCGTTATGGTTAAGGGTGTTCCCGTGAGAAAACAGGCACAATATCATTTTTTTAATGTGCCACTTGCGATAAAAAAATGAATAAAGCAGCGTCTATGGTTTTTCTGCTGAACCAGTCAAATGAGCTACTTTTTCTTCTATATAGGTCCAAAATTCTTTTTCTAGTTTTTCTAAAGTTTCTTTCGCTTTCAGACCCCGAAGGGCAAGATAGCCCCCTCCAAACGCTTTTGTGAGCATTCCTAACGTAATAGAACCACGTGTGCGTTCACTAGCAATAATTTCTACCACAAAATTGTTTGAGTCTCCAAAGACAGTTGCCCTCATGGCATCACGCATGTTACGGACACGCTGCGATGTCCACAAAATTGTATATTTCCTTGCTGATTCATCTTTTGTCGTTTTGAAACCTTTGTCTTTAAAGAAATCTTCAATGCATTCGCCTAACAATTTCAAATCAACGTTCTTTCCAATCCATTGGCTTTGCATTTTTCAACTCCTCATTAGGTCAAGGTCTTATCTGAAGACTGGGCATAATGCCCTCTTTATACTTCGACTTAAATACCTTGCTTACGCGCGCGGCATGCATACATAGTATGTACGTCGCGAAATACACATTTGAGAACTAACAAATCCCCTACTGCTTCTTTTCATGTCGGTGTGCAAAAATTTCATGTACGTGTGTCCATTGTTTTCATGAGGTATTCTACTCGGGTTGTTACTTCTCTTATGAGGGCCTCCACTCTTGCAAACCCATGCCCTTCCTTTTCTTCTACTCTGAACTCGTAAGGATGATTCATTTCCTTGAGTTTTTTCACAAACTTTTCTACTGGTTGAATTGGGCATCGAGAGTCTTGTCGACCGCATGTTATTAAAACGGGTGCTTTGATTTGGGAAACATAAGTGATCGGAGACCTATCACGATAAAGTTCCTCTTTTTTCTCGGGAGGACCTCCAAAAAGCTCGTAATCCCAACTGCGCACTGAGGCATCAGACAACTCATGTGCTTCCAACCAGTCGGTAACAGGTACAGCAGCAACTCCAGCCGCAAAAACTTCAGGTTTCTTTGTGAGGGCTATTAGGGTCATGAATCCACCGTAAGAAGCACCTATTATTGCAATTTTAGACTTGTCGATCTCAGGTTGCTTAGCTAGCCATTCAGCGCCTGATACAACGTCTTCTAGGTCTCCGCCACCAGGATCAGACAAGTCCATGTTACGGAACTCTGCTCCATATCCGGTTGATCCCCTGAAATTCGGGGCCAAAACAGCAAATCCGTTTTGAGAAAAGGATTGCGACCATGGGTCCCATTCATCATACCATTGCCACCAAGGGCCTCCATGAGGCCAAACAACAGCTGGATACGGAGGTTTCCCACAGCCAGCTGGCAAGTACCATGCATGAATCTTCAATCCATCCGACGACTTGTACCATACAGATTTAGGCTTGGCGAGCTCAGCCAGATTCACTTTGTGTTCCCTGGAGGTTAGAGGGAAAACTTCCCCAGATTCAGTTCCATATAGGTAGATCCTATGAGGAGATGACGTAGAAGAGTGGAGGGCTACTACTGTTTTCCCGTTTTCACTTATTTTATTGAGGAAGATTGTGCCCATTGGAAAGGGCAGGACTATTTTTTCTCCGTCGAGCGGATGCTCATTTAGACTGGTTCGACTATGTCTACTCACGATGTAATACACTTTGTCGCCCGTAGGAGCCCAGCCTATCTCTTGAGACTCAGCTGCTTCTTCCCCATCTTCAAGAATTAAGAATGAGTGTTCTTCACATTGAAATTCTTGAATAACAACTTGATTCTTGCCTTTTAAATCGCTCAGAAATGCTAATTTCTTATCGTCAGGCGCCCATGAAGGTAACATTTCTTTCGAACCGTCTTTGAAGTTGTAGTTGATTATGTCAGTAGGATCATTTCTGCTCACAACTGTAACTTGGAAATTCTTAGGGTCTTTACCGCCCCCATATTCAGTGCAAGCGATCCATTTACCATCATGAGAATATTTGATATCATAAAATGGTGACTTTTGCTCTTTCAGTGCAAAATTCTCGCCAGTTTTTACGTTGCAAATTTCAAGACCACAAGATTTTTCGGTTGCATAACTACGAGCGACCTCTTTTCCATTAGGATGCCATCTTGCGTCCCACGTTCGGTACGGGTTCTTGGTAATTTGCTGAGCCGTTTCACCTTCTTTGGATGTTAGAAACAAGTGGTGTAATTCATTTCCATCATTATCTTGAAGATAGGCGATAGAATTTCCAGCGGGTGATAAATATCCAAGCATAACAGGGTTGTTTCCACTTGTAACTCGCTTTGGTTCAGAGCCTGGTCTTCTCTGCAAAACATAAAGATGGGGTATGCCAGTGACATTTGAAGAATAGAGAACTACCCTCCCGTCAGACGCGAGGTCGATCCAATATATCAGAGGAATGCTGAATAAATCCGATATTGAGATTGCCATGTGGTTACCACCAAAGTTTTCACTATATTTTATTTTAGTAGTTAATTCTTTTGCACACGCTGGCACAACCATGACAGACACACAAACCACAGACCAATTGTTTTTGACAGTTAGCAAGTACATTGAAAAGATCACAGAAAAAGCTCAGTTTTTTCTTTTTAGGTTTTGGAAGAAACTGAGTGGGTGTGCACAAGTTGTTCTGGAAACTCGTTTCACACAAACTTTTAAGCAAAACGTAGAAGATGCAGTTAGGCAAAACTAGAAGTTTGCATGTATGAGAGGTTTATTAAACTGGTTGAAGAAATCGATCATCAGTTGCCTGAAGCCTACGGCCTCCCTGAGTCCAAATATCTGCCAAAAACCCTTGAAAAACACCTCAAAGACTTAAAGGAAGACGGAACTCTTCTAGTCGATGAAGACTGAGTTAGAGAAGTGCCGAAAATCAGAGCAAGAGTTTTCAAAATTCCAGCAACCAAAACAGCGGAAACTGAACTTAAATCAAAAATCTTCGTCAACATGGTCATGTTAGGAGCTTTGACAAAAACAACAGGCATAGTTAGCCAACAAGCAGTTGAAAAAGCAATAACTGAAAGTGTACCTAACAAGACGAAAGAAAACAACATTCGTNNANTCCGAATTGGTTTAAACCTTACAATATCGGACCATAATTTGGNATAACTACTCCACTAGCAGCGTGAAATGCGCTGAATTAACATAAGTTTTTTTATGTAGGGACGTTTATTTACAACGAAAACTCAAACAGAAGTTATCTGAAAGCCTAAAAACAATGAATATGGAAGAATCGCAGATGAATATTGTAGTGTGTATCAAGCAGGTTCCTGAAATCACGGAAGTTAAGATTGATCCCAAGACAAAGACTCTAGTGCGTGAAGGTGTCCCTAGCATTCTTAATCCATTCGACGAGTTCGCTGTTGAAGAGGCTCTTAAGATTCGAGAAAAACATGGTGGAGAAGTAGTCGTTGTCACAATGGGTCCTCCTCAGGCCAAAGAAGCTCTCTTAAAGTGTTTAGCAATGGGAACGGATAGGGCTATCCACCTGACTGACAGGGCTTTTGCTGGAGCCGACACCTTAGCAAGCGCTTATACTATCGCTCAGGCAATTAAGCAGTTGATTCCAGAGTTCAACATTATTTTTTGTGGCAAGCAAGCCATAGACGGTGACACTGCTCAGGTACCCGTGGAACTCGCTGAACAACTGGGGCTCCCACAGATCACCAACGTGAAGAAGGTGGAAGTTGATGTTGGTGGAAAAAAACTGGTTGCTCACAGAGAGACCGATGAGGGTTATGAAGTTATCGAATGTAAACTTCCAGTATTGCTAACAGCCATTAAAGAATTGAATGAACCTAGGCTTCCAACGATAATGGGAATAATGGGTGCTAAAAGAAAGGAGATTAAAACGGTGACAGCAGCAGACTTGGACTGTGACGCTGACCATTTCGGCCTGGACGGTTCACCAACCCAAGTGGTGGAGATTTTCCCTCCAGAGCCTAGAAAAAAGGGGATAATAATCTCTGACGAAGACCATGTTGAAGCCTCAAAAAAAATTGTTCAATTTCTAACGAAAAAAGGACTTATAACGCCAAGAGAGGGTTGAAAAACGATAGAAGTTCTCAGTAGTTGCACTGGCTGTGGAATATGCGTACGACACTGTCCTTTTGGAGCAATAAAAGTCGTTGAGAAAAGAGCTAATATTAGCGAGGCTTGCACCCTTTGCGGCTCCTGTGTAAAAGTTTGTCCATTCGAAGCCATAAAGATCGAACGTAAGAAAACAGCTCTGGTTGACTTTTCCAATTATAAAGGAGTCTGGGTCTTTGCTGAACAAAGTGGTGGCCGNNTTAGAAACGTTGCNNTTGAGCTTCTGAGCGAAGGNAGAAAACTCGCTGATAANCTTGATGAGGAANTTGTCGCTCTGCTTGTTGGAAACAAANTTGNTGANCTTGCAAAGACACTAGCAGCTTACGGCNCTGACAAGATATGCCTTGTGGAACAGGAGACGCTAGAACGCTATAACACTGACGGNTACACTAACGTCTTAACTGGCATCATCTCCAAGTATAANCCTTCTATAGTGCTCTTTGGAGCAACAATAAACGGCAGAGACCTCGCCCCGCGAGTTGCTGCTAGACTAAGAGCTGGACTTACTGCAGACTGCACTGGCCTAAACATAGATGAAAAAGGACAACTTGTACAGGTAAGGCCTGCTTTTGGGGGAAATATAATGGCAGCAATAATATCGCGTACACGTCCACAAATGGCGACAGTGCGTCCAAACGTGATGAAAATGAGTGAACCTAACTGGTCAAGAGAGGCAAAGATTGAGCGGATAGACATGAAAATAGACCCTAAAGCTATCCGAACAACAGTCATCAACATAGTGAAGGAGGTAACCGACAGAGCAGTGAACGTTGAGGAAGCGGAAATCGTCATTTCTGGAGGCAGAGGTTTAAGTTCTCCAGATAACCTCAAGTTGGTGGAAGAACTTGCAGAGGCTTTAGGCGGGGCTGTTGGAGGCTCTCGACCCATAATTGACGCTGGCTGGCTACCTCATCACCAGCAGGTGGGACAGACTGGAAAAACAGTGGCACCAAAGCTTTACATAGCTGTTGGAATCTCTGGAGCCATTCAGCACCGCATAGGTATGCAGACTTCTGAAACAATTATCGCAATTAATAAAGATCCCGAGGCTCCAATTTTTAGCATCGCAACTCTTGGCGTAGTAGGTGACCTTTTCAAAGTTGTACCCGCTCTCATACAAGAGCTACGCAATGTTAATACGCAAAGTTAATGCTGTACAACGCTGAAAGTTGAAGATGAAGGTTACCGTCTTTTGTTTATTTGTAGGGGATAAAGTCTACTCCGAGAAGCTCTCTTCCCAAAATTATTCTCATGATGTTTTGTGAGCCTTCAGCTCCTATTATGTATGACATAACACCTCTCAGACCCCTTTCCAGCGGACACTCCTTCGTGTATCCAAAGGCTCCATGCCACAACATCACCTCTTTGTATATCTCAAAGACGGCGGTTCCAGCAAAGAGCTTCGCCGGAGCCACTGCTTTGTTGACGTCATGATGTGTGAAATGCCCTTTTTCGTAGAATTCGTCAAGCATCCAAGCAGCTTTATACACTAAAAGCCGTGCTGCTTCCAGCTTTGTATAGGCGTCTGCTAAGGGGAATTGTATGCCCTCGAATTTGCCTATTGGTCTGCCAAAGGCTTTCCTTTGTTTAATGTAATCCATCCCTACCTCAATGGCGCGTTGAGCAGATCCAATACAGGCGGCTGCAACCAAAACTCTGGCGTGGGTAAAGCCCTCCATCGCAGTGTAAAAGCCCCTATTGACCTGGCCGATAACGTAATGTTCAGGTATTTTTGCGTTTTCAGCATTGAAGCCGCCAGTGGATATTCCCATTCTACCCATGTTTTCAAGAACGGCTGTGAGTGTTATTCCAGGCGTATTGATTGGGACATAGAAAAGGGTTATACCTTTGTGTCTAAGTTCTGGCGCTGTCTTGGCGATCGTTACGTATCCGCCGTTTAGACGCTGAGCTTCCTTAACGCCGGAGATGTAAGCTTTTTCTCCATTCAAAACG
>JGI2172J19969_10001111_pt1 | contig 12242 bp, 13 predicted proteins | sample DeeMarSWOR230_32_FD_19969 | JGI IMG/M metagenome (IMG submission 19969)
GACTCTGAGAAAGGACTTGTTGAGGACACATTACACGCCACACATACTATTTATTATTCATCTGCGACTGGAGATATTAGAACCTTACGTATAAAGAGAAAGGCTTGAAAAAGTTTTTTTACATTTAATTCGGGTTCAGAGTTTGATTCAGAGAACTCCCTAATTATTAAACGTTATTACGTCGATGAAAAACGTAGATGATTGGAAATGAACGATGCAGAAGACCGTTTTTACATCCACACAAAAACGACATCTTCGAGGTGAAGATTTGTCAAGAGAAGAAGTAGCGGAGTTTACCGCATACGTGAGAAGAGAAGGAAGAGTGACCATCCCGAAGGAGTTAAGAGACGCACTCATCATCAAAGAAGGAAACCTAGTTAAATGCAAAATCGTCAAAATGGGAACCCACTGAGCAAAACACCATCCAACTAGACTTCAATCGCGACTAGTAAAGACGAAATACTGCTGAACCAACAACAAAAATAGAAAACAAAAACTTCAATAATTAAACCGTCTTTTACCCATTATACTTCATTAAAATCCTCGCAATTTCCGGACGCATCGTTTTTTCCGGCGGCACAACACCTTTCCTGATGATTTCTCTAAGTTTTGACATACTCATGCCTATGTGGCTGTCGTTGTTGTGTCCGCAAGTTCTGGGTGTGACTATTAGGTCACAGCGTTTGCAGTAGAAGGCTTCTTTGAATTTTATGGGTTCTATTCCTAAATCCATTTCATCGAACATTTCATGTGCTCTATAAGGTTCATATAGGCCTTTGATTCCTGCCATGTCTCTACCGATTACAAAGTGGGTGCATCCGTAGTTTTTTCTTATAATCGCAAGGAAAATGGCTGCTTTTGGTCCTGCATATCTCATGCCGATTGAAAGTGTATCTAAACAAACACGGTTTTTGGGATAGTAATTGTCTATGAGAAAATTGTAGGATTCAACGATTGCCTCAGGCGGAAAGTCGTCTGATTTCAGTTTTCCTATAACTGGATGAATTAACAAACCATCTACTTTTTCCATGACGTTTCTTTGAAGATACTCGTGAACCATGTGGGGCGGGTTTCTCGTTTGATAGCCAGCGATGGTTTTCCAATGGCGTTTTTTAAACGTTTCCTGTGTTTCTAATGGCGTGGATTCTTGTGAAACTCTTTGAATGAGGTCAATTTTGCCTCCAAGCATCATTTCCCCCATGTTATAGATGTCGTTAACATTCGGGTGGGTGCTATCAGTCGTACCATAAACTTGAATCGCTAATTCTTTCGGGTTATACCTAATTTTTTCTTCCAAATGCATAATAGCGTAAGATTTACCGTCATATCCTAGAGTTACGTCATCGCCTTCCTTTAATTCCCTTACAACCTTCAAATTCTCTTTTCCTGATGGCGCAAGTATAATTGGTATTGTCCAAGCAATGTCGTTCGCTAGTCTTTCTTTGTAAATTGTGCATATGTAGTCTTCGTTACACATGAAACCTTCTAAAGGACTAAAAGCTCCTATCGCAATTTTTTCNGCATCTAAAATTGTTGCCCAGTCTACTTCAATCGTTGGTAGTTCACTTGGCGCAAAAGATTTGTTGATAAATATCCTGTTTACCAGTCTGTTGCCGTGCGGAAGCAAATGAACTCACTCCTTCTCATGGACATGCAACCCACATTCTTTCGTTTCCGGTGATTCCCACCACCATCGTCCAGCTCTGATGCCTTCTCCGGGTTTAATGGGTCTAGTGCAAGGTTCACAGCCGATGCTAGCATAGCCTTTATCATGCAAAACGTTGTATGGCACATCGTTTTTCTTGATGTAATCCCACACTTGCTCTTTAGACCAGTCAGCTATCGGATTTACCTTTACTATGTTTCCATGTGATTCATCGATTTCGATTTTCTTGAGATCTGTTCTTGTAACGCTTTGGGCTCTTCGTAGTCCTGTGATCCAAGCGTCTAAGCCGCTAAGCGCTCTCGTTAAAGGCTCGACTTTTCTTATTCCGCAACAGAGTCTACGGTAGTCAACGCTATCGTAAAACAAGTTCATACCATGTTGAAAAACCATTTTTTCAACTCTTTCTGTGTTTGGAAAATAGATTTCTATCTGCGTATTGTACTTCGTTCTTATTTTGTCAATTACATCGTACGTTTCTTGGTTAAGTCTGCCAGTGTCAAGTGTAAACACTCTGAACTTTGGATTTATCTTTGAAAGCATATCAATTAGCACATTGTCTTCTGCACCAAAACTTGAGGCAAGAGATATTTTTGGATGAAATGTGTCTAAAGCCCACTTGAGTACTTCTTGTGGCTTCTTGTTTTCAAATTTTTCCGCAAGCTTATTCGTTTCTTTTTTAGTTAGTTTCATTTTTATGTTCCCCACGACTTATTGACTTCTGTTTTCATGGGCGATATCTGTTATTAAAACGTGATTGAGAGATTTAAATTTTACTATTGTAAAGTAGTAAATAATCCTCTATTCCTTAACCCCAAATAACTCGCAAATTCATAAAATCCAAGAAACCCCAGTTTTCTAACGAACTGATAACACAGCATCAGGAAAAACGTGCTAAAGCTTCTTTGCCCTGTGTTCCCACAACAAACTGTACATTAAAGCAAGTCCTTTGACAACGCTTTGATGCGACGTAATCGCTGCTTCGCGTAGAAAGAATGCAACTCCTGGATCTTCAACTAGAAACAAAGCTTTTCCTCCACTTTCAGGATCAATAATGCATCCTCTAATTGGGATTTCATCAGTAAAGCGAATTTCAATGTTATCATCCAACTCTTCTTTTATTCTTTTCAGTATTTTTGTTTGCTTTTCTCTATAGTCGGGTTCCAACATGTTTGGGTTCATTAAAATTATTTTTACGGAAACACTACGCTTTACAGCTTCTTTGAGTTTGTCAGCAACCTCTGGAAAATATTCCATAGCTTTCGAAAGAATTAGAATTTCCTTTTCTGCAGCGTCGTAAATTTTTTTTGTCTCTTCCAAAGAAATCTCTCCCACGCTGACGATGCGCAAAAGGTGAACCATCGGAGCGCCTTTTTTACCTTTCAAATAAACTTTCTTGCCAGTTTCCACAAAATCTTTGGCGTAATCTTCAAGCACTCTCAGCATCTGCTTGAGTTCGTTCATTCTAAATGATATAAGTGAACCCGCGATGTCCTCTAAAGGGCGTGGGTTATAGCGTATGGGTCTTCCTGGCCTTATGGTTACTAGCCCCATTTTTGCGAGTTGTTCTAAAACGTCGTAGATGCGTGCGCTTGGAACTTTGCTGGTTTTGCTCAAGGTTGTGGCTTTTGTTTCTCCAAGGAAGATCAGGTAGGCGAGTGTTGAGGCTTGATACTCGTTTAAGCCCATGTTGATTAGCAACGATTTAGTTTGGTTTATGTTTCTTTCGAAGGCCAAAAGTTAGATGGCTCCCGTTCTTTCAGACAATTGCTGTCCCGTAAATAATTTATACCTCGAAACGTATATATAAATTAACTCCTAAAGAGTAGTAAAAAAGGTGTGGATAATGAAGGTTTTAATCGCGGGCATGGACGGCTACCTCGGCTGGACCCTATCGATGTACCTAACCAATCGAGGACACAAAGTGGTCGGTGTAGACAACTTCTCAAGACGAAAGAACGTGAAAGAGATCGGTTCATGGTCAGCCACTCCTATACGAAATATGGATGAACGAACAAAGGCTTTCAAAGAGGTTCATGGAAAAAACATTGAATTCTATGAGGGAGACTTGAGAGAGTATCACTTTGTTAGAGGGATTATTAAAAAGTACAAGCCAGATACCATCGTCCATTTTGGAGAACAACCATGTGCTCCTTACTCTATGATTGATGTTGATCATGCTTTATTCACTATGACAAACAACATTGTAGGAACAATGAACATACTATATGCTATGCATCAAGTCAGTCCTCATACGCACCTACTGAAATTAGGCACTATGGGAGAGTATGGAACACCAAACATTGACATTCCAGAAGGATTCTTCGAAATTGAGTATAAAGGAAGAAAAGATAAACTGCCTTTTCCTCGACAAGCAGGCTCGTGGTATCATCAAACTAAAGTTCACGATACTGATAATATTATGTTTGCTTGTAAAATTTGGGATCTGAGAAGCACAGACATCATGCAAGGAGTTGTTTACGGAACAAGAACCGACGACATGATTGATGAGCGTTTGTTAACAAGATTTGACTTTGACGAAGTTTGGGGAACGGCTCTAAATCGGTTCTGTGCTCAAGCGATAATTGGTCATCCTCTCACACCATATGGTTTGGGAGAGCAAAAAAGAGGATTCTTAGCTTTAAGGGACAGCATGCAATGCTTAACCATAGCTACCGAGAACCCACCAGATAAAGGTGAATACCGAGTTTTCAACCAGTTCGACGAGACATATACTATCAACGAATTAGCAGAAACAGTCCAGAAAGTCGGCAAAAAACTTGGATACGATGTGGGTATTCAACATCCCGAAAACCCAAGGGTTGAAGCAGAAAAACACTATTACAATCCACATCATGAAAAACTTTACAAACTCGGATTCAAACCAGTACATCCCTTAGAAAAAGAATTAAAAATAATGTTTAAAGACTTAGAAAAGTTCAAGGATAGAATATTAGCGAAAAAAGAGAGAATTATGCCGACGGTTTATTGGAGAAAATGATTAAAGTCTTCATTTCTTTCTTTTTTAGTCTGGATACCTCATATATATGATACTGTGGAGCGACATGGTTAAATTCAAAACCTCAGCGGTGATACCCGCTTATAATGAAGCTGCATCCATACGCAATGTGATCGTTGAGTGTAAACGGTTTTGTGATGAGATAATTGTTGTCGACGATGGGAGTACGGATAATACTGCTGAAGCTGCTGAAAGTTCTGGTGCTGTAGTGGTTCGACATGAAAAGAATTTAGGTGTAACTAGAACCATAGAGAGCGGATTTAAGGCAGCGGAGGGTGACATAATAGTAACAATGGACGCGGACGGTCAACATTCTCCATCAGATATACCGAAGCTAATAGACCCTATATCAAAAGGAAAAGCGGATGTTGTATTTGGCGTGAGAGCTCTAACTCCACATCGGTCAGAGAGAATAATCAACAAGCTGACAAATCTACGCGTAAAATGCTCAGATGTTGGAACAGGGTTTAGAGCCATAAAAGCCGAGTTGGCAAAGAAGATGCGACTTCATGGTACATGTTTATGTGGAACATTCGTTTTAGAAGCTCATAAGCGAGGTGCCAGAATAACGGAAATTCCTGTAGAAGTGAAACCTAGGATGTATGGAAGGAGGAAAGTAAGAACAAAACACATCAAGCAATTTTTCTACGTTTTAAATGACCTTTTTTAGTTATTAAACATTAACAAATGTTAAAAGCAAAATAAACAATAACGCAACAAAACTGGTGTCCATAAATGAACGTTCTGGTAACTGGTGGAGCAGGTTACTTGGGAAGCAAGCTTCTCTTCACGTTAGGCGAGGAGTTCCCAGAGGCTACCATAACATCTATCGATAATTTAGCAACAGGAAATTACAGTTATGTCACCATGCTCAAGAAGGATAAACGCTATCGTCTCCTTGCCGGTGATATAAGTAAAAAAGCCGATTTACAAAAAGCAATAACCAAGGAAACAGATGTAATTGTGCATTTGGCTGCCGTGCCCGGATTAAAGCTGTGCAAGGACCACCCTAAGAACGCGGTAGACACTAATTTTTACGGTACTTATCTGCTCCTTGAAAAAGCCGTTGAATATAACATCGAAAGATTCATCTTCACTTCTTCCGCTGCTGTGTACGGAAAACCCCAGCAGCAACCCATCACTGAAGAACACCCACTTAAACCCATCAACTTTTACGGAGTCACTAAAACAGCGGCTGAACAACTCATTAACGCCTATCACATTAGCAACGGCTTAACTACTACAATATTTCGACTATCCAACCTCTACGGTCTAGGTGTATACAGCCGCTGGAAAACCGTTGTTCCCAAATTCGTTTGGCAAATGGTGAACGGTCAGTCACTCACTGTTCGCGGAGACGGGAAACAGGAGCGCAATTTCGTGCATGTACGTGATGTTGTAGGCGCTATCATTCGATGCTTGAAAGCTTCTAAGCAGGTGGTTGCGGGTGAAACCTTCAATATCGGGGGAGAAACTATGAGCGTCAACCGTATCGCTGAGATAATAATGCAGGTAGCTGAACAACGGCTGGGAAAGAAGATAACGAAGGTTCGTACACCTAAGAAACCCGATGAAGTATACACGACAGAGTTCAGCTACGATTATGAAAAAGCGTCTAGAAAGATTGGTTATGAACCAAAACAAGAAATATTTCAGGGTGTATCTGAACTAGTTGATTACGCGTTAAAGGTAAAGGCAAATAAACCATAATTTTGGTGACAGCTAAAACTGTAAACAATGTATAGGTCAAATAGACCTTAACATTATTTCATAAGATACAAAATCTTGCTGTTACTTTATTCAAAATAATTATTCACCGTACATAAGTTTTAAAATGAGCGAACTCAGCACTAAGATTTGTTCAGAGGGATTTAAGGTTGAGTAAAGCAAAAACTAAACGAACGAAGAAAACTAAGAGAACGAAAAAGACGGTGAAGACAAAGAAAGAGACTTCTCAGATAAAACCTGTTGTTCCTAAACCCGAGGAGAGCAAGGACGCTGTTTTCTTGAAAAAACCTGAAATCTCAAATGAATCAAGTGTTACTAAGGCAGAATTACTTTCTGTTCTTGAACCAGAAAAGGCTGTTCCGCTACCAAAACCTGAAATAAGAGATATTAAATGGACCATGCGTAGATTTATTCCCTTGACCACAACTGTTCTGGGTTTAGGTTATATTCTGCCCAACATAGCAATTGTCATTATTTTAAGCTACATCCTTTCCCAAACGAGTATCTCCTCACTTCATATGATAACTCAAATTAGCGGAATAATTCTCTTTCTCATGGCCTCCATCGTGATGATGGTTATAGGAGCCGCCCTTATAGTCGGGGGAATGCGATATAACAAGAGAAAACAGTCTCCTAGAGGAATAATATTCATTGGTGTTCTGTTCGCCTCATTTTATTTGTTATGTCTCGGCGTTGGGTCTGCACTGGTGCTTTCAGAGATAAATCTAAACGTGGGACTACTGATTGTGGGGCCAATATTTATCATGGTGAGCGCCGCCGTTTATATGGTACCCTCCCTTGCTTCTAGACTCATAGGTCACACTCTCGGAATAATCGGTGGATTCCTTCTGGCCATCGTGACATTCAACTTCCAGATCCTTGAAGTTGCCACAGGGTGGGGTGTGCCGTTTCCAGGACCGTTCATGTCACTGACAGTTATGGAAGGAATCGCGATGATTTTAGGTGCCATAGCAATTGCCATCTATTCGAGTTTTGCTGGACGAAATGAAAAACCAGTGGCATACGTATTGCTTTCGATAGTGGGACTGATCTACGGGATCGGCGTGTTCATTGGTCCACTGATTCTCTCGTTTAGTTTCTTGGATATCGTGTGGAAAGCACCATGGCTGGGTCCCCTCTACGGTTTACCAAGCTGGGTTGTCGATACAACGATTTTCTGGAGCGCAAGTCTTATTCTGTTGGAGATCGGAGGCATCTTGTTGATTCTGTCCTCTTGCTTGGGATTCGTGTTTGCAGCGCAAGAGTTTTCTAAGATTTATGCTGCGTCAAGCGAAACAAGTGAAGTGCACGCGTATGTAAGTGAAACACCGCCAAAAAAAATAAAGGGTGTAGTTAAAAGAAAAGCTGGTGTAGCAAAACCTCAATAATGATCTATATGCTTTACGGCGGGGCTTTGTTCAATTGAAATCTCAAAAACTGTTTTCCTTGACTCTTAATGTTCTAGGCATAGGTTATGTTCTTGTCAACTTATCAGTGTTAATTCTATTAGGCTATTATCTTTCGCAACACAGTATTTCCTCACTAGAAGAGGTGACTCAGATAGGAGGAATTGCACTCTTTATGACAGCATCAGCCATGTTAATGGGAGTGGGCTGTCTACTTATAGTTGGAGGAATTCAACATTACAGAAAGAACACTACACAGAGAGTGGTACTTATGGGCGTACTGTTAACGTCATGTTATGTGTTATGTCTAGGTATAGGATCAGCACTTCTCCTCTCTCAATCAGACATTGGCGCTGTACTGCTCATTGTAAGCCCCGCACTTATGATGGTAGGCGCTACCGCTTACGTGGCACCTTCATCTCTCTTTAAAATCGTTGGGTCCATTGTGGGAATCGCTGGCGCGATACCTTTAGCCGTTGGCATATTCACTCTTCAGCCTCTTAGCCTCGTCTTTACTGATTGGAATGTTCTATTTCCCGGTCCATTTATGTCAATGGCTTTTCTTGAAGGAGTTGCAGTTATCTTAGGCTCTGGAGCAGTTTTCGCTCATTCTCTTCTCTCAGAGCGAAAAGAAAAATCAGTGTCACAAAGCTTGATTTCGTTGGTTGGAATATTTTATGGAATTGACGTGTTCATTGGGCCATTGATTCTCTCATTTGGTTTAGCTAATCTTTTATGGAAGGCACCGTGGCTGCCTCCTCTTAACGGCGCGCCGTATTATGTCTATGGCACCACAATCCTTTGGAGCGTGAGTCTCCTCATTTTAGCAATGGGAGGCGTTCTGCTGACTTTATCCTCTTGTCTGGAATTCATGTTTGCAACGAAACGTATGTCTAAACTTTAACTTTAATGGCACTTCGTTTAGGCTATTGGTTTTAACTTAATGTACTATATTATTGAACCTGTAAACTTTTTAGGTGCGACGTGTAACATCAAAGACCAGCAGCTACAGGATGAATATTTAATGATCACAAAAATGTTTACGGTTGGAGCGTTATACACAAACTGTTACGTTGTAGGATGCAACGAAACAAAAGAGGCTCTCATCATTGACCCCGGATTTGACACTGAACTCGTAGCTAAAAGAATATTAAGTGAAGCTGTTCAACTCGAGTTGCAGATCAAATACATAGTGAACACGCATGGACACTCAGATCACATAGCAGGCAACGGTATTGTGAAAAAGTTGACGACCGCACCCATTTTGATTCATGAGTACGACGCACCCATGTTAACCAACGCCACAGAAAATCTGACTTTACTGTCTGGGCTTCGCACAGTCTCCTTGCCCCCAGCAGATCAGATACTTCACGACGGAGACACCATTAACGTGGGTGAAGTCACCCTTAGAGTTCTTCACACTCCTGGGCATACCAGAGGCAGTATATCCATCTTAGGTGATGAGGATGTTTTCACTGGAGACACCCTGTTCGCAGGGTCCATAGGTCGAACAGACCTACCCGATTCATCTCCTAAAGAAATTATGAACTCCCTCAAAAAATTGATGGCGTTGCCCGATCGCATAAAGGTGTATCCCGGACACGGTCCAGTTTCTACGATAAGTGAGGAAAAGAAAAGTAATCCTTTCTTGCAAAACTTCTCCGCATCATCAGATATCTTTTGATAAATCACAACAGTTTAACAGAGTTAAAAAAAAGACAAATGAGAGTCGGAAGTATTTTTATGGTGGCACTAAAACTTAAAACAGTTCAGTATAGCGAGTTTATAGCATGCAAGGTAAGATATCTTGATGGAAATTCCTCTGGATCAGTCAACTATTCCCTTCAATTTGGAGTACACTCTTAATTGTGGACAGTTGTTTCGATGGAAAAAACTGCGAGGCTGGTGGTACGGCGTCGTTGAGGACAAAGTTATTAAAATAAAACAAACCAGTGGCAAATTGCTTTTTCAAACTTTTCCAGAAATGGTGGAACCCAATTTCTTAGAGAACTATTTTAGGCTAAACGATAACTTGCCCAAGATTTTATCTAAAATAAATAAAGATGAGTATATAGAAAAAGCCATTCAACGCTTTCGCGGACTGAGAATTATTCGACAAGAGTCTTGGGAATGTCTAGCCTCTTACATCTGTGCAACCAACATCAACATTCCCGCCATCAAAAACATGATTCGTAACCTCTCCAAACAGTTTGGAAGAAAACTAATCTTTGATGGAGAAGACTTCTACACATTCCCTAAACCAAGCAACTTGGCTGACGCCGCCATTAAACAAGTAAAAACGTGCAAACTGGGATTTAGGGCTAAGCGTTTTTTAAAGACTTCCAGAATCATACACAACAAAGAGTTTGATTTAGAAACTCTAAAGAAGCTGGACTATAAAGAAGCAAAAACCCAATTGCTGTCGCTGCCAGGTGTGGGCCAAAAAGTTGCTGACTGTGTCCTCCTATTCTCTCTAAACAAATTGGAGGCGTTCCCAGTAGATGTCTGGATGAAACATGTAATTCTTGAGTTCTATCCCAATAGCTTTGAAGAATCGTTTGTTGAAAAGCTTTCGCGCAGACACACACTTACATTAAGCGAATACCAGACAATTAGCTCGTTTGGAAGAACATATTTTGGGGAGTATGCAGGGTATGCCCAGGAATATTTGTTTGCTTTGGCGAGAACGGGGAGAGCTTAACATGCTCATAGACCGTCCACTGGACACTTTGAGCATAGCTAGTTTCCGTAGGATACTTGGATTTTTGGTAGTACATTACGCTGAATGTTAGAGAAGTGTCTAAACTGAACACCATGCTAACAACGTAGGATACTCCTTTTGCATACATTTCTATCAAGTATGTTGTCCCTATAGATTGCCCTGCAATCATAACTCCTTGAAGTAAAATATTAGCCATGTCATCAACTTGAGCATCTGTGACCTTTGCGTCCATAACGCCGTTGTTTTTCATAGAAGCTATTATGTGGGTGCTGTTAATGTCAACTGCGTCGATCAATAACTGCTCCATCTGTGTTTGAAAGTTGGTTTTCATACTTCCGACGTAGGCAGTTGTGTAACTGTAGAAAATACTACCCGTGATGATGAAGACGATGATTATCGTTAGAATGCCTATTACTTTGGAAACGGCTTTTGTTGTTTTGAGCAGTTTTTTCGTGTGCTCTCCCTCACTCTTCATGGGTTTGTTGAAGTGTTTTCCTGTTCTACTCATATACAACAGGTACTTTTTCAGACCTATGTTCAAGAATTATATCTTCTAGCGGATATTTAAGGGTTTACATATCACGATCATATATAGACATATAACATATGCCCTCGACAATTAACGATTTTCAGCACTCCCCCTCACCAACTTTTAAGACTAATTTCTGTAGGTCACCCTTAACCATCTGAAACGCCGCTACGCTTCCATCAACAGACGATAGAATCAACCAAACAGCTTCACCCCAAAGCCTCATGTACTGAAGATCAAAAACCGAAGGACGAGCAGGTGCAGGATGCGAATGAAAAATGCCTATGAACTCCAACCCCTCTTGCTCCGCTTGTTCAAAAACGTTAAAAACCGTCTGATGATCAGCCTCAAATCTGACCGATGATCTTAAAACATTAGGTGTCACCACAACCTTCGTTACAACAGATTCTCCATCAATTAGCCTTCCGAAAAGTAGAGCACAAGCCTCGATTGGATGAGCCTTTCTGCTTTCATCTTTCAACAAACGCATTTGCTCGTTTGTTAATCGGAGAATCACCTCGGAAAACCTCCAATTAGACGATTGTATGTTTCAGGGTCGCTGAGCTATAGTTAACCTTTCACTACCGAAATTGGCACCAGTCTAACTACTTTTGTCGCTATCCCAATCTTATCGCTCACTTCTGCTACGCGATCCACATTTTTGTAGGCGGGGTCTGCTTCTTCAGCTAAAACAACTTGGCTTGCCGCCCTAACAACGATTCCATGCTGCTCCAAGGCCTTCTTTATATCCCCTCCCCAGAAGCGCCTTTTTGCAGCTGCTCGACTCATCATGCGTCCAGCTCCGTGAGCTGTGGAGCCAAATGAAACTTCCATGGCTTTTGCTGTACCAACCATAAGCCAAGAGTTAGTGCCCATGCTTCCAGGAATCATCACAGGTTGCCCAACATTCCGATAGTCAGAGGGTATCTCAGCTCGTCCTGGACCAAACGCGCGAGTTGCACCCTTTCGGTGAATCCAAACTTTTCGCTGATGTTCATTTACCTTATGTTCCTCGATTTTTGCGATGTTATGGGCAATATCATAGACTAAATGCAGGCCTAATTCCTCTGCTGGTCTTTTGAACACTTTCTCGAAGCTTTGGCGCACCCAGTGTGTAATAGCTTGGCGGTTGGCAAAAGCATAGTTGACAGCGCAGGCCATGGCTTGATAGTAGT
>JGI2172J19969_10001112_pt1 | contig 12234 bp, 10 predicted proteins | sample DeeMarSWOR230_32_FD_19969 | JGI IMG/M metagenome (IMG submission 19969)
ATGCGGGTTTATCCTGGCTCCATGGAGCTGAGGGAGGGAGAAAACTTTGCGCTTGGTTCCCGCACTGTCTGCGTTGTGGGCATAGGAGATGACATCAATGAGGCAAGAGAAAAGTCCCTGGAGGGTATAGGAGCGATTGAGGGTGGTGCGCTCTGGAACCGAAACGACATCGCAGCAAAGGAGCATATTGAACAAAGCGTGAGGCATATGGAGAAGTTGAGGAGGCGCTGATGCCAGCAGAAGCGTCCCAAAAGAATCCGAGAATATTCGTTACCGACTGTGAGGGACCCATCTCAAAGAACGACAACGCCTTCGAGTTGACAAGCAGTTTTGTTCCAGACGGAGACAGCTTCTTTGCTCTTGTGAGCAAGTATGATGATGTTCTCGCTGATGTTGTCAAAAAGCCCGGATACAAGGCTGGGGACACATTGCGGTTGATTCTTCCCTTCTTGAAGGCTTACGAAGCAACCGATAATAAGATAAGAGATTTTTCCGCTAGAAACGTCCTGCTGGTTCCCGGTGCCAAGGACACGTTAACCTTTGTCAGGAAGCTTATGCCCTCTTTTATTGTCAGCACCAGCTACGAACAGTATATATCTTCTTTATGCGAGCTGACCGATTTTCCTTCTGAGAACACCTACTGCACACGCCTAAAAATAGACAAATACGACATAACCATAGAAGAGACGAAGAGGTTACGAGAACTTCAAAGAGAGATAGCGACGCTGCCCATGATTGAAATCCCCAAAAACGCCAATTCCGTCAACGATTTTTCCCAGAGAGATCAAGCAACTATACAGAGGCTGGATGAGATATTTTGGCAGGAAATTCCAAGAATGGAATCAGGCAGAATGCTGAGGGAAGTTAATCCTGTTGGCGGCTCAGAGAAGGCAAAGGCTGTGCAGGACATTGTTGAGAAGCTGGAATGCAGCCTTGACAGGGTGATGTATGTAGGCGACAGCATAACCGACGCCCCACCCCTGCGGTTGATTAGAGAAAATGGAGGATTAACAATCTCTTTCAATGGGAACGATTATGCAGTTCGAGAGTCGGAGATTGCTGTGCTTTCAGGCAACACCACTGTAACTTCTGTTCTAGCAGAAACCTTCAGCAGACTAGGAAAGAAAAAGGCATTTAGGCTGGTTGAAGAGTGGGGTCCTTCGGGACTGACGAAATATTGTGTCTCTCCAGAACTACGGAAGCAGATGTTACGGTTATTTCCAGAGGGTTTTCCTCAGGTTGAGCAGGTAACTGCTGAGAATATGGAGAGATTGAAGAGGGAGAGCAGCATTTTCAGGAAGACTGTGAGGGGAGAGGCTATAGGAAAGTTAGGATAAACATTAGACAGGGGATTCTATGAAAGCTGAAATAGAAGACACGTACGCAGAAGCTTTCGACGGAATAATTTCCAGAGTCATAGTCACCGCAGACCATCCTGAAGTGCTACGGAGAGCCGCAGAAGACGCCACAGCCACACCGTCAATAGTCATCGGCAGAATCGAAGGCGGTATCGAAAAATATCTAGACAAACAGGAAACCCCGGATGGACGCAACGGGGTTATTCTGCAGTTCTGGGGAGGACTCGACGAAAATAAGCCTCTGGAGGAAGCGGTGAAAAAGTTTGAGACAGAACTCTCATTTCGGATACGGCAGGACATCCTCGTGAAGCCCTTCACCGCCCTCTTTGACGCCCTACCTAACCCTGAAGGAAAGATCGGTATGATGGAGCGGGTTGGTCACTGCGGAGACGGATTTGAATGGGAAGAACAACGTTATGGGCGAAAAATGATTGTTGTTCCCTTGATGGTTTCTAACTTTTTGATAGAACGTGAACTGGGTTATGCAAGGGGAGTTATGGGAGCCAACTTCTGGTTCATGTGCAAAACCAAGCAGGCGGTCATGGAAGGCGGAAGAAAAGCATTGGATGCCATACATCAGGTTCCGGGTATCATAACGCCATTTGATGTCTGCTCAGCGGGCTCAAAGCCCGAGACGAAATTTCCGTTGATTGGTCCCACTACTAATCATCCATACTGTCCCATGTTGAAGGAAAGGTTGGGGGAAAAATCGAAGGTTCCTGATGGTGTTAATTACATTCCAGAGATCGTGATCAACGGCACATCTCTTGAAGCAGTTAAGGAAGCCATGAAAGCGGGTATCGAAAGCGCTGCAGGCGTGAACGGCGTTGTTAAGATCTCGGCTGGAAATTATGGAGGAAAACTGGGAAAACACAGAATATACCTGCAGGAGCTGTTCCCGTGACCTTCGATGTTGTAGGCTTTGGCGCCCTCAACTTGGACAAGCTGTATAAAGTGAGCATGATTGCCAAGGAAGAGGAAGAAGGCTCTGTATTAGACTTCAAGGAATCTGCTGGAGGCTCAGCAGCCAACACAGTTGTGGGCTTGGCTAGACTGGAGCTAAAAACGGGTTTCATTGGGAAGGTTGCTGCAGACCGTGAAGGAAATTTTCTGTTGGATGACTTTAGAAAAGAAAAGGTTGACGTCAAAGGCATAGCGGTTTCTGAGAGGGGCAGAAGCGGCACGGTCATGGGATTCATCGACCCAAAGGGAGACAGAGCATTATATGTTGACCCGGGAGTTAATGACCAGATAGAATTCAAGGATATCAATTTAGATTACGTTGCTGGCACTGAATTTCTGCATTTGTCATCGTTTGTTGGAGAAAAACCCTTCAAAGCCCAAAAACAGCTCTTAGAACAGCTTTCCAGCGTCACGATAAGTTTTGATCCCGGAGCCATCTACGCAAGAAAAGGCTTGAATGCCTTAAAGCCGATAATCGAAAAAAGTTATGTCATGTTTCCCAACGGCATAGAAGTGAAACTGCTTACAGGACAGGATTACAGAGAAGGCGCTGAAACTTTCATAGAATTGGGCGCGGACCTTGTTGCGGTTAAGCTTGGCGAAGGGGGCTGCTACATCACTGACGGAAAGGAGAGCCACCTGATTGAGGCATACAACGTGGAAGCTGTTGATACGACTGGTGCCGGAGACGCCTTCTGCGCCGGTTTCCTCTACGGATTAATCAAGCAAAAAGACCTGTATGAATGTGGAAAACTGGGAAACTTTGTTGCATCCCGCTGCATATCAAAGATGGGCGCCAGAACAGGATTACCCAAGCAAACAGACCTGAAAAACCTCTAGAAACGCTTCTTCAGACACTCAACCATAGACTCGAAGACCTGTTTTCCGTCCCCATAAATGGGCAGTTTTTCTGTTTTTGTCCAGTCAGGCAGCTGCCAACCGTAAAAGGCTCGTTCAGGATGCGGCATCAAACCAAAAACTGTTCCATTAGGGTCGCAGATTCCCGCTATGTCGTGGAAGGCACCGTTAGGATTCACGGGAAATTCACCGTTAGCGTATTCTCCTTCCTTGTTGCAGTATCTGAAGACAAGTTGATCATTGTCATACAACTGTTTCAGAAAGCGGTTCTCCTTCTCTTTCGAAAAGAGGAAACATCCTTCAGCGTGAGCAACGGGTATCCGCAACACCTTACCTTTAGGAATCTTTTGTGTGAAGAGGCATCTGCCAGAGTTTTCATGCTTCAGGTAGGCCCATCTGCAATTATATCCAATCGGAATGTTGGTTGCCAATGTTGCCTCCGGATACTCGCTGATTCCTTTGAAGGCGGGGAGTAAGCCTGCTTCAACCAGAACCTGAAAACCGTTGCAGATTCCCAAAATGGGTCTTCCCTCATCAACGAAACTTTTCAGGTCGCTGCGAAGTTTTGTCAGGGTTCCCGTAGCCCAGATGGCTCCAGCCCGCACGTAATCGCCGTACGAGAATCCTCCCGGAAACACGAGGGCGTTGTAGTCGAGTAGGCTTCTGTTTTTCACTACTTCATTGAGATGTACAACTTCCGCGTTGGCTCCCAGTTCAGTGAAGGCTCTTTTGGTTTCCGCGTCGCAGTTTGTTCCGCCGACCCTCATTACGCAGACGCGCATATCCTCTACCTTCATTGCATTATCCTCTCAGAACGCCCTTCCAGCGTCTCCTCAATTCTGTTAACCCGGTGTAAACCACCTGTTTACCATCCAGACCATAAACTGAGAGATAATCGTCTTTCTTGACTCTGCCAATCTCAGCACAAGCGTTGCCCTTCATTAGGGCTTCGAAGTTTTCTCTGTGTTTCTCTGTTACTTCAACTAGAAATCTGCTGTTTGATTCTGAGAAGAGAACCGAATCGTTTCTACGAACGTCATTGGCTCTTGGAACCTTCTTGAGGTCCAGTTCTATCCCGTGTCCGCTGCTGAAAGCCATCTCCGCCGAAGCAACAGCCAAGCCTCCTTCAGAAAGGTCGTGGCATGATCTTATGTACCCTGAGTCGATGGCTTCTGTCATCAAATCCATTGTTTTCTTTGCCTGTTCTAGTCTCACTTTTGGAACAGATTTTCCTAGGTAACCTTTGAGTTGGTAGTAGTGGGAGCCTCCTAGCTCGGGGTATGTTTCGCCAACTAGGTAAAGGATGTTTCTGGGCTGTTTCAGTTCCATGGAGACTGTTTTGCGTATGTCCGGGGTTACTCCGATGGCTGTGATCAGGAGTGTGGGCGTGACTGGCCCCAGAGGGGATTCGTTGTAGAGGCTGTCTTTTCCTGAAATGAATGGTGTTTGGAATGCTTTGGCGAAGTCGTAGCAGGCTCGGCATGCTCTCACCAAGGAGCCTAGGCGGTCGGGTTTTTCGGGGTTTCCCCATGTGAAGTTGTCAAGCAAGGCGATTCTTCTTCCGCCAACGGCAATGTTGTTTCTTATTGCCTCGTCTATTCCTGAAGCTACCATCCAGTAGGGGTCGATTTTACCGTAGTTGATGTTCATTCCACAAGAGATGACAACTCCCCTCCAAGAGTCTGGGAGAGGCTTCAGGACAGCAGCATCGTTTGGTCCGCCGTACCTGCTCTGTAATGGCTTCAGAACCGTGTTTCCTTTCACTTCATGGTCATAGGTTCTTATCACTGATTCTTTGCTGGCGATGTTCGGTAAGGAGAATAGTTGGAAGAGTTCATCTGTTAGGTCGGTTGGTTCTGGAAAACTTGGCTCTTCCAGAATGGGCGGCTGCCACTCTGCGGTTCCCCTGAACTTTGGAGGATTAAACATAAAATCAATGTCTAGCTCCGCGACTTTCTGTCCCAGATAAGTAACTCTGAGGATTCCGTCAGTTGTGAATGTGCCTATGGGAGTTGCCTTAACATTTTCGTTCTCAAAAATCTCCAAGGCTTTCTCCAGATTCTTCTCCGGAACCGACAGGAGCATCCTCTCTTGCGACTCGGAGACGTAGATTTCCCAAGGAGCCAAGCCCTGATACTTTAAGGGAATCCTTTCGAGGTAAACGTGAATTCCGCAGTTTGACCTTTCAGCCATTTCTCCGGTACCGCAGGAGATTCCGCCACCGCCTATGTCGGTTATGGCTGACGCTAAGTCTTCATCTCTTAGCTTTACTATTGCCCGCTTTACTTTCTCCTCTTCTATGGGGTTTGCGATCTGAACTGCGGGTCTGGAAATTTCTTCAGATTCTTTGGTTAATTCTGCTGAGGCGAAGGTGACGCCATGGATTCCGTCTCTTCCAGTTTCTCCGCCCACAAGAAGTGCAATGTCTCCGGGTTTTGTGTCTTTCACAAACTTGTTCTTTGGAAGAATTCCTATGCATCCGCAGTAGACTACTACGTTGCCGGCGTAGCTTTCGTCGAAGTGTATGGCGCCGTTGACAGTTGGGATTCCCATGTTGTTTCCGTAGTGTCCTATGCCTGCGACAACTCCGCGGTAAACATATTTTGGATGTTTCGTTCCGGCAGGAAGTTTGCCATAATCGTAGTCTAGTGGACCGAAACAAAGTACGTCTGTGCAGGCTATGGGGTCAGCCCAAACCCCCAGTATGTCTCGTATGACGCCGCCTGTTCCTGTGGCTGCTCCTCCGAAAGGCTCGATGGCAGATGGGTGGTTGTGGGTTTCAACTTTTGCTGCGATGACGTGGTTTCCTTCAAATTCGATGATTCCAGCGTTGTCTTCGAATACTGAAACGCACCATGAAGGAGCCAGTTCTTCGGTTACTTTGGCGATGAAAGTTTTGAAGAGGCTGCGGATTTCGCCTTCAGCTGTTGTTATGTCTCCTTTGAAGGTTTTGTGGTAGCAGTGTTCAGACCATGTTTGCCCGATGGTTTGAAGCTCCACATCCGTTGGGTTCCGTTTTTTTCTGGAGAAGTAGTTTTGGATCAGTTTCATTTCGGTTAGGTTCAGGGCGATTCCCAGTTCCCTGCTGATTTGGATGAGCTGATTGTCATCAGCGTCTTTGAGGTCTATTTCTACAAGTTCGAAGGGTACGTCTCTTTTGACGTAGTGGCTCATTTTGCTTCCTCGATTTCGTAGCTGTAGTTGTCTTTGGTTGGGTTAGCGAGGAGTCTTCTGCACATTTCCTCCACTGCTTCCTCGGCTTTTTCTCTGGATTCTGCCTCAAAAACTACCGTGTAAACCTTGCTTACGTTGACTTTTTTGACGGAATACTTTAACTCCTTTAGTGATTGTCCAGTCATTTCTCCTTCCGGGTCTGAGTGTCCCGGTTTGAGACTGACTTCGATTCTTGCGCGATACATTGTGGTTGTTAGTGAAAAAATCAAAATTTAAATGTTATCTATTTAAAAATTTAAATGAACAGTTAAACGAATTACGTTTTCTTTCATAACCTTCCTTTTTCAGATTCCAGATGCCTGCATGTGTACGCAAATATCTTATAGAAAATGAATGCTAAACAGTTTTGGAAAGTAACCATTGCGTATTTGGGTGACTGGCTTGCCGAGGAAGATGTTATGGACGGAATTGTTGTTCAGCTACTTTCCAATTGATAAGACGATAATGTGGCAACAGATGTTGGCGCGGTTTTTCTTTCTTCTTGCAGTTTGGCTTTCAGGTCTTCTTGCACATGCCTTAGATGGGTTAATGACCGACTACATATTAGATTTGAATGTTTATCCAAACTATTTTGGCACTTCGTTCATCATACTCTTTGGTTCATACTTTGTTCAGTACAAGTTAAGCAGTATAATCCAAGTTTTTCGTCCAATGCTAAAGCTGGATGACATGGAATTTCAGAAGTTTTCTAGACGACTGGAACGAGTTAGTTACAGTTTCTTTCCATGTCTTCTGATAGCTGTTGGTTTGGGAGTCTTTTCAGGTGCACTTAACCAATATCAACAAGCTTTGGCTGAAGGAGTTCAACTGCATGTAATCTGGAATCTGTCATTCAACTCCTTCGGTTTGCTTCTTACAGCAACTGCTATTTGGATGTTTGTTTCAATTTGGCTAACAATCTTTCTTATATCGCGGCAACCATTGAACGTGAAGTTATCGTCAGAAACGATTGCAAGATTCCGTGAGATGAGCATGTTGGCTCTATGGTTTTCTCTGTTTTATTTTGTTGGGGTTTCAATCGGAAACATCACCTATTTCACTAGCGCTCAAGCCCTTTCCCTTACCGAGATGCTGATTTCCCCATATCTCTTCTTCATAGCCATTGGCATTGTCGGCATCATATTTCCCTTTTACAATATTCACATGGCTCTTCTCAAAATGAAGCAGCGAGAGCTATCAAAAATTTCAGAGGAATCTCAACAGTTGCTAAAACAATTAGATGATGCCTTGTACAAACAGGCTACCAGCCAAGATATTGACAAAAAAATTGCTATAATGCATTATCGGCTTTTCAGTTTGCAGGTTCAAGAAAAACATGTAAGGGCAGCTCAAGAATGGCCTATTGATTTGAGCTTTCTCTCAAAATTGCTGGTTCTGGTTCTCATACCCATAATAAGTAGAATCATTGCCATGTTAGTAATTTCTTGAGGCGCGCGCATAACAGTTGGAGTGATTTCAGTCTTCCAGAAGAACTGGCAAACAGTAAACAGCTTATCTTAGCTCCAGTTTTTTGTTTTTGTAATGGGCAACAATTTTTCCTGAACTGGTTACTTTTCCGATTTGTTCGGCTTCAGTCCCACTCTTTTCACAGACGGTAATGACTTCGTCTGCGTCGGTTTTGTCCACCACAACGGCGAAGCCCCATCCCATGTTGAATGTTTTCAGCATCTCCTCGTCTGTTATTACGCCTCCAACCTCGGGGGCTGTCTGCTGTATTAGATTGAAGATTGGTTGTGGCTTGAAATTGGTGAATTCGAATCCTATTCCTCTGGAATACTTCATGAACCGGTCGAACTTCATGTAAGCGTCCCCTGTAACGTGAACAGCACCCTTTATCTTAACCTCTTTTGCGGCGTTCAGGAAGGGTTTAACGTAAATTTTTGTGGGCTCTAATGTCTCGTAGACGATTTCTCTTTTGAATCCATCTGTAACGTCGAAGGGCTCGTATTTGCCTCCCCACTCCTTGAAAAGAACTTTCCTTACCAGAGATATGCCGTTGCTGTGAACACCGGAGCTTCTTAAACCCACAACAACATCACCAGGCTTGATGGTTCGCCCAGAGATTACGTCCTTCTCGTGCACTTCGCCTACGCTGGCGACAATCAGGTCAAAGCCTTTTCCTTGCGTTAGTCCCTTTATGATGGCTGCTACGTCTCCGATTTCGCCTCCGGGCACCGGACAATCCGATTCTTCTGCTCCTTGCACTATGCCCTTCAGCCACTCCCGAACCAAGTCTGGGTCGGAAACATGAGCGTGAAAGTTGTCAACCAAAGCTAAGGGAGTAGCACCTGACCGTATCACATCATTAACTGCCATGGCAACCCCATCCACTCCAATAGTGTCATACTTGTCTGCCAGCTGGGCTAGTAGGACTTTGGTTCCAACCCCTTCAATAACAAGGTCCAAGTAGCGGTCGCCGGCAAGAAAGATGTTACCATAAGGCAGTTGAACAACCTTACCATACCTGCCCAAAGTGTAGGTTTGCTTCAACATTGAGAGAGCCTGCTTAGATTTTGCTCTCGTTTCCCTGTCCACACCCGCCTCCGAGTAAGTAAGCTTCTTCGACATAATTTCCACAACTGTTCATTGGGCTAAGTTTTCTTATAAGTTACGCTGGTCACAAACCAAAAAATTATAAACAGCCACTAAAGAACCAAACTTCAAAACAGGTTTCTAAATGTAAAAAAGGCTTGAAAGTCACAGCGCACCATAGCATAAGTTGACACTCGGGTAAAGAACCTAGGCATATTAGCAGCCTAATAATACTTCTATGTTGAAAAACAGCTTTTTCTTAAACCGCCAACCGATTAACGTCTTTTTTCTGTGTGATCTTCTTTACTTCTTCTGCGCTTTCGTAGACGGCTTTTGCCATTTTCTGCTTAAATTTATCTAGACGCTCTTTTAGTTCAGGGTTGGATATAGCAAGAATTCTCACGGCTACGAGAGCAGCGTTTTCGGGCTTAGCAACGTAGGCAACAGGTATCCCCTTCGGCATGGCAGTGGAAGAAAACACTTTGGTGCCACCATATTTTTCAGAGTCTGGAGGACAGGCAATAACCGGATATTCTGTGTAACCTGCAACAACTCCTGAAAGAGCATCTGACAAACCAGCAACTGTGATGTAGATGATGTTGTCGCCGCTGTCTTCGTATTTCCCTAAGTCATCCAACAGTTTTTGTGGAGTTCTATGGGCTGAAGCAACATTGTAAATGCAGGCGACTGGAAAACCTTCCTTTTTCAGGAAATCCTTGATTTTGGATGCAAACGGTAGGTCTCTTGGAGACCCCATGAGAACAACAATTTTCTCTTCTGGCATACATATACACTCGTTAGATGATTGGATTAACGTTTTGGTCAACAGGATCTCTTATTCCCACTGCTTCCTAATCTTCTCACTTTTCTTGGTTGCCGCTTCAACAGCCCTTATCAAAGCCTGCCGAACCTGACTACCCTCAATCTCATAAATGGCTTCAATGGTAGTTCCGCCGGGCGTCGTAACCATATCCCGTATCTGAGCAGCAGTTTGATCCGTTTCCAGCACAAGTTTTGCTGTTCCAAGAACAGCCTGAGCCGCACTAATCAAAGCCAAATCTCTGGGCAAACCAACCTTTAAGCCAGCATACGTGAGGGCTTCAATTATAACAGAAAGGTATCCGGGACCGCTTCCGCTTATGGCAGTTATCGCATCCATATGTTTCTCTTCAACTTCCATGTGGATTCCCATCACGCCGAGAACCTCTTTGACCTTCTCTTTGTCTTCCTGAGTTACATCATCGTCGCAGCAGTAGGCAGTAAAGGATTCCTGCACCAGAATAGCAACGTTTGGCATAATCCTGACAAATCTGGCTTTAGGCACTACTCGTTTACAGAAGCCAACAGTGACCGCAGCGGCTGTAGAAATCACCAGTTTCCCTTCAACTTCTTTACTTATCTCCTTCAGAACAGTCTTCACAACGTTCGGCTTAACACATAAGAAGATAACTTCAGATTCTCGGGCAGCCTTCTTGTTGTCGCTGGTCACGGTTATCCCCAGCTTTTCTAGGGCACTAATTTTTTCTAACTGCATATCAGCTGCTGTTATCTCACCGTCATATCTGCTCTTCAACAGACTCTTGACTATGGCTCCGCCTATTACTCCTGCACCTATTACCGCAATCCTGTTCTTCATCTTCCGTTCCTTCCATAACCTGTGACTAACCTTTCAAAAGCTACTCACTAATAAAATCTTCTTGATCAAGTTTGACCCAAAACATTAGAATTCAAAAAAAGATTCAACATTTCCAATTGACAATTCAACAAAAACTCCTCCTCTATTCCTCAAGAACCAAAAAAATGTTGCACATACTACGTTTCTGCTATATTACCGATTCCGTAATACGGCTTTATTTTAGTTGAAAACGCTCTCTGTCTTTCAGGAAACCATAAGCTCAGTTGAAAGCCTGTGCAGACCCTGTTAGATAATTGACCGAAAAGTCAGGAGGGCAGAATGTGGACTACTTCGGAGAAGACGAAGAGGTTATCCGCGGCAAGAAATGGAACTGGAAGAACTTCAAATCCACTAAGGATTATCCAGTTTCAGGCAACCTTCTCGAGTGGGTAATCGGACAAGAACGAGCGTTAAACGAGTGCTATCTCTGTTTGGAAGAATGGGTCCACAAACTCAAGAATCTCAAGGAAGAAAAGTGGTATGAGGCGTGGAAGGATCCAGACAAAGAGAAGCCCCAGATCACCAAGACTGCTCCCCCTGGACCTTACCTGCTTTTGCTGGGAGATCCTGGAACCGGCAAATCCTTGATAGGAAGAGCTCTTTCTGTTCATCTAACTGAGCGCTACAAGAAAGAGGACATTCAGCTTCAAGACGCAGTCTGCTGGCAAAACGACGTAATCCCCAGCGAACCAAAAATCTCCTGTCACCCCGCTGGAGAAGGAAAAAAGATTCTACTGAAACAGAAACTGAAAGAGGAAAAGAAGCTTTTCCTTCAGCGGCTCGGAGTCAAATTCATAATCTACCTGATGATAATCGTAGCATCCATCTTCATGTTCGCAGGCTTCTATTACCTCTGGCTAGAGAAAGTCAGTTGGGACACAAATGCCATGACCGGCTTCGGAGAGCCAATACAAACGGTTCACAACGGCGACTTCGGCAAATTCATGATAGACAATTTCATATCGATTGGAACAATAACGTTTCTGCCAGCCGGAATGATGCTCATGTTCCTGATCCTAGTAACTGTGCTAGGACGCTTCGGAGTTCTCGGAAGCGCCAAAGGCATAGGCGGAGCAAAAGCAACAAAAGTTCCCAAATTCATAGTAGATAACTCCAAAAAAGTTGCCCCATTCATCGAAGCTACAGGTCACGGTTCTGCACAACTGTTCGGTAGCATCGCATGGGACCCACTACAAACCGGAGGGCTCGGCACCCCAGAACATCAAAGAGTAAGCGCAGGAGACGTCCACCGCGCCCACCTCGGCATACTATACATCGACGAAATAAAGAACATGCAACAGGACGAAGCCATCACGCTGCTGACGGTCCTAGAAGATGGACAATTACCCATAACCATGCGAAGCCGTTGGAGCAACGCAGGAGGAACGGCTGCCATGGCGGTGGCTACAGAACCGGTGCCTTGCATGTGCTTCTTGGTTGGCGCCGGAAACTTCGACAGCATTGGGCAACTTCATCCAGCTCTTATGGACAGAATCTACGGTTACGGCAAAGTAGTAAGAATGAACAATGACATGCAGAACAGTGTTGAAAATCGCCGAAAATATGTCCAGTTTATCGCCCAAGAGATTTCGCGGTTTCGGTTGATGCCTTTCA
>JGI2172J19969_10001119_pt1 | contig 12185 bp, 8 predicted proteins | sample DeeMarSWOR230_32_FD_19969 | JGI IMG/M metagenome (IMG submission 19969)
GGCGTGTTCGAGGGAAACTACAACGTGTTGGGAGGGGTAGATAAGGTTATTCCAGTCGACGTTTACGTTCCCGGCTGCCCACCGAGACCTGAGGCAATAATCGACGGAATTGTGAAACTGCTTAAATCAGCGAAGGAGGCAAAGCCTAACGACAAGCGTTGAACAAGGGATTTTGACGGTGCTTAGCGATAAGCTAGGAGAAAAAATCCTTCAAATCCAAACTCCACAGTCTGGAAAGGTCTTTGTTCAAGTCAACGCTGGGGTTCACCGAGACGCCTTGAGAATCTTGCTCGACAAAGATGAAAGCGCGGGCATATCAGCGATTACAGGTGTGGACTTGGGAGAAACAATTGAATTAATGTACCACGTCCGTACGCACGGCACTATAGTTACGATCAGAACCGAAGTGCCAAGAGAAGATGCGAGAATCGAGAGCATAGCCGACTTGATTCCGGGCACAGATTTTCACGAAAGAGAAGTCGCTGACCTCTTCGGCGTGACTTTCGAGGGTCATCCAAACCCAAGAAGATTAATCCTTTCAGATAACTGGCCGAAAAACCTTTTTCCATTGAGGAAAGACGCTGAGATTACAAACATTGAAAACAAGGCAGAAACTGTTACCATTTCCGATGTGGATAAGCAGTCTTCAGATGTGGGAACGCTGATAAACGTAATTGTGGGACCGCAACACCCTGCCTTGATAGAGCCGGAGAAGTTTTCTTTGAAGGTTGATGGAGAAGTCGTGAAAGAAGTTGACCTCCGCATCGGTTATGTTCACAGAGGAGTTGAGAAAGCCGCGGAAAAACGCACTTACTTGCAGGATGTTTATTTGGTTGAGAGAATTTGTGGCATTTGCAATGCTGCTCATGCTACAGGTTTTTGTCAAACGGTGGAAGCAGTAATGGGAACGAAGGTATCGCCTAGAGCCGAATATTTGCGCACGATAATTTTAGAGCTGAACAGGATTCAAAGTCATATGCTCTTGTTGGGCCATGCCGGTCTTGAAGCTGGGTATGAATCCTTTTTTCAGTACATGTGGCGTGACCGAGAACTCGTAATGGATATGATGGAGTTGCTCACTGGCAATAGAGTTATCGCTTCATTTATCACCATTGGAGGTGTAAGACGAGACTTAAGAGAAGAAAAGATTCCGAAAATCAAAGCAAAACTGGCAGCTTTAAAGGAAAAAATGGTCTTCTACAAGCACCTTTTTGAGAGAGACCCAACTTTGAGAATGCGAACGGAAAATATAGGGGTGCTAAGCAAATCGGATGCGCTAAAATTGTGTGTTGTTGGTCCAGTGGCGCGGGGTTCAGATGTGAAGATGGACGTTAGGAAGGATGAGCCCTACGCTGCTTATAGCGAAATTCCCTTTAAAATGATAACTTATAGTGAAGGTGATTCTTGGGTAAGACTAATGGTTCGCCTTGACGAGATTAGTGAAAGCATCGACATAATAAACTTCGCGTTAGACAATCTACCAGGTGGACCCTACAGAGTTAGGGTTCCGAGAATCGTGCCCACTGGCGAGGCGCTCAGTTGTGTTGAAGCGCCGAGAGGTGAACTGTTTTATTACGTGAAAAGCAACGGTACCGCGTATCCTGAACGTGTTAAAGTGCGTACTCCAACCTTCTCCAACATCTTATCTTTCGCTCAAATCGCAAAAGGCGGCAATGTAGCAGATGTGCCCGTAAGTTTCATAAGCCTAGACCCCTGTTTCGCTTGCACCGATCGGATAACGAGGCTAAAAAAATGAGTTTAGACTCGGCATACATTTTTCGCGTGCTAATCTTTCCAGGCTTTACCTTCATTCTCTTATTCACATTTTTTTGTGATTGGGTTGAGAGAAAAATAGAGGCGCGAATGCAGAACAGAATTGGCCCTACTTACACTGGTCCTGCAGGCATTTTGCAGCCTTTCGCTGATTTCGTCAAGTTGTTAACGAAAGAAGACATAGTCCCACGCGGCACAAAAAGTGTCGTTTTCAGGTTTGCGCCTATTCTTTCTTTCTCAATCTTCGTTTTCGCTTTGTTCTTCTTGCCCATTGATGGGGCGAACGTGATTCCCCATTCAAGCTTTGATGGTGACTTGATTTTCGTTCTGGCGTTAGTAACAGTTGCTAACTTTTTCCTCTTTCTTTCCGGATGGTCTTCAACCGACCCCTACAGCGCGATAGGTGCCACCAGGGTTCTAACACAATTTCTCGGCTATGACATACCTCTTTTTATTTTCGCGTTAACCTCCGCTTTTCTCGCAAATGATCTCAGCATCTCAACCATAGCAGCTAGTCAAAATGTTCCATTTGCTCTTTTGGTTCCCTGGGCTTTTGTGCTGTTTACTATTACTCTTCAAGCGGAGTTGGAGAAAGACCCTTTTGATGTTCCCCACGCCGAAACGGAGATAGTAGCCGGCTACGAAACTGAATATAGCGGTCGCCGATTGGCTTTTCTTAAGCTAGCTAAAGATGTGCAAATTGTTTTAGGCGCAGTTATCGTAGTTGAACTTTTCTTAAGTGGTCCATATGGACCAGTGTTTCTCGGCTTGCCAGCATTCTGGTACACATTATGGTTCATACTTAAAGTTCTCTTTGTTGTTATGATAACGGAATATTTAACATGCATATTCGCAAGATTGCGCATTGACCAAGTACTGGTCATAAACTGGAGAATGCTAATACCACTCTCAATTCTATCGCTTGTTGCGACCGTCGCAGTGGCGTTTTGGCTTAATCCACTTGTGGTGTGACAAAATGACTAAAAAAATCAAGCTATCACCGATGTTGAAAGAGGTGCTTTCTCAGATTTTCAGAAAACCGGCCACTCAAAAATATCCCGAGGTCAAACCGAAAGTTCCTGACGATTTCCGTGGCAGGCAAATATTCGATATGGACCTTTGCATCAGTTGTGGTTTGTGCGCTAGAGATTGTCCAGCGAAAGCCATTGAGATGGTGGATGTTGAAGGAAAGAAAAAACCATTGTTTCATCTTGACCTTTGCATCTTCTGTTATCAATGCGCTGAAAGCTGTCCCAGAAACGCTATTAAAACTTCTGGGTTTTTTGAACTCGCCTCAACGAATAAGCATGAGTTAGTGGTAAAACCTCAGACAAATCTTCAAAAGAGGAGTAAGGCATAAATGATTCTGGAATTGCTTGCAGTAGGATTGATTGTTTCGGCTTTTTTGGCAGTCCATCTTGATGACGCAGTCTATTCAGTTGCCTCTCTAACAGGCACACTCATTTTGGCGGCGGTTTTATACTCTCTAAACGATGCCACTTTCGTGGCTGTTTTTCAGTTGGCTATAGGTGTAGGAACATTGGCGGTTCTTTTCTTGTCAAGTGAAATGCTTAGTGAAAAACCGAGTGGGAAAAAACCTTTAAAAAATACTTTTCTAGCCATAGCAGCAGCGTTACTTTTGTCGATTCCTTCCATTTTTCTTTCAGTCAGAACTATCCCAACCAACGTTTCTTCTGGTGTTTCGTTTTCAGAAGCCCTATGGAACTTGAGAGCAATAGATGTTGTTTTACAAGGTTTAGTGATAATGACTATTGCTTTAGGCATTGCCATAGTTCTGCACGAAAAAAAGGAGGGAAAAAACTGATGGATTATGTAATTCTTTCGATGACATTGCTTGCAATTGGTATTTANGGTNTGTTAACCAAGCGTCACCTGTTGAAAGTTCTAATATCAGTTGAATTAATCGCAACNGCAGCATCGATGAATTTCGTGTTGATCGCCTCTTCATTGAACAAGGCGCTAGGCGAAGCATTTTTGATCCTTGCCTTTTCCACTGACACCTGTGTAACTGGCATCATATTGGCTTTGTTGGTCATAGCTTCTAAGAAATATGGAACATGCGACATTAGAAAATTAGCGAAGTTAGACCAGTATGAAACGATTGAAGGTGAAGAAGAAAGTAATAGCAGAATAGAGGAGGACATTGTCTAGTTGCTTCCTTATGCGTCGTGGCTTGTTTGGGTAATTCCAACCCTTTCTAGCTTGTTTGTTCCANTCGCAGCGCGTTTAGGCGGGAGGGTAAGAAACTGCTTTGCAGTAGCATCGAGTTTAACTGCTACTGTATTTGCGTTTTCAATGGTCCCTGATGTTTACTTTGACACTTTGACGAATCCAGAGTCTATGGTACGGTGGATTCCTACGTTAGGTATAAATGCAGGGGTGTTAATCGACCCGCTAAGCATTCTATTTGCAAATTTAATTGCTTTCTTCGGTCTCATAATCATTATTTACTCCTTAGGTTATATGGCGGGCGAAGAAGGCTTAACCCGATACTATTTTTTCATGCTTCTTTTCATCGGTTCAATGATTGGACTGGTGATGTCGGATAACTTTCTTCAGATGTTTATCTTCTGGGAAATGGTAGGACTCTGTTCTTATTCGCTGGTTTCTTTCTGGTACAAACGCCCAGAATCTGTTCATGCAGGCATCAAAGTTTTCCTTATGACCCGTGTAGGCGACGTTTGCCTTCTAGCGGCGATTGCTCTTCTCTACGCTAGCTTAGGCTCATTTTCCTTCTCTTACACGATGAACAACATAGGAACTGTGCCTTTACCAACTCTAACCGCTGTTGCCTTCCTCATGCTTGGTGGAGCAGTTGTAAAATCAGCTCAGCTACCCTTGCACACTTGGCTGTACAGCGCCATGGAAGCACCGACTTCGGTTAGCGCTCTCTTACATGGAGCGACCATGGTAAAAGCAGGAGTTTATCTAATCGCCAGGTTATTCATATTGTTCGGACCTCTCACATTATCAATCCCTATGTGGTTGCCTTCCGTGGCTTGGATTGGCGCCATCACCGCATTTGTTGGAGCAACGTTAGCGGTGTATACACCAGACATAAAGGGGGTTCCCGCCTACTCAACAATTAGCCAAATAGGATTCATGATAGCAGCGTTAGGTGCCGCTTCCTCCTCTTCTTCACAAGGCTGGTTTGCCGGTTTGTTTCATATGTTAAGCCACGCTTTCTTTCAAGGACTCGGTTTCCTTGCAATAGGCGGCATCGTTCACACGCTTGGAACCCGTGACATGAGACTGATGGGTGGACTGCGGAAAGCAATGCCAATTACGTTTGGGCTTAGTATAGTCGTTATGCTAGCCCGCACCGGGGTGCCTCCGTTCGCAAGTTTTTTCAGCAAAGGACTTATTATAAGTAGCCTTTGGTCGACTGGAGATGTTCTACTGGTGCTCACAATCTATGCTTCCACATCGGTTACGTTTGCCTACACCCTGCGATCTATTATACTCACTTTCTTGCGTGAGAAGTCGGATTATTTGAAGAAAATCCATTTACATGAAGCACCAAAAATAATGCTCTTCTCCTCAGGCATACTCGCAGTTCTATGCGCCGCTTGGGGTCTGCTTGGAAATTTAGTTGCCAAGTTTATGCACGCTAACGTGGAAATAGGACTAAGTGAGGTTTTCAGCTCATCAACTCTGATTTTCCTAATCGTCCTCTTCTTAGGAGGCTTTCCCGTGTATCTCACTTATTACCGGAAGTCTGTGTTGATAGAAAGGACTAGAAGGAGCTTGTTAGCTCCCTTGAACAAGGTTTTAGAGCATGGCTACTTCTTCGACGATTTCTACGAAAGAGTCTTTTCCAAGGGAGTTGTTGGAGTCTCTGAAGGTTTTCGATATGCTGAAGGAAGTGTTTTTGGACGTTTACCTTACCTTTTTGGTCATGGAATCATTAGAATCTCTAACGGTGTTCTCAAATATGTTGAAAAAGCAATCTTTGACCGTTTGCCTCAATTTACTGCAAACAAAGTGATAAGTTCGGCTCATGGCACCCGTAAGTACCTTGACGTTTTTGTCGATGAATTACTGTATATCACAGCGAACAGAACGTTGTCATCCACCTCAAAGATTAAGAAAACATATCATGGTTCCCTACAGCATTTTATTGCGGCGGCTCTGCTCGGATTCTTAATACTCTTAATATTAATAATAGCGACAATGTCAAGGTGAATGTGGAATGCAAAACACCCTCTTGTTAACATTACTCTTGCCTACATTGGCTGTTCCAGCCGTATATTTGACGGGAAAGAAATCCACTAAAGCAGCCGCGATTTTAGTTGCCTTAATCGCCCTAGCCGACATCGCATTGTTTTCCACAACCGTACCCATCGTTCTCGATCCTGCAGCAGAATACAAATACGTTGAGTCTTACTATTGGATTCCTGTTCTCGGTTCTTCCTTTACGCTTTTTGTTGACGGCATCAGCTTATCCATGGCGATTATAACTTTAATACTTATTTTCATAGGAGCCCTTTTCTCAGTCGATTACATGCAGGAGAAAAAAGGACTTGCTGAATATTATGCGCTTTTGACGTTGCTGTCTATAGGTCTCGTCGGCGTTTTCATCACGCGAAATCTTATGCTTTTCTACTTCTGCTGGGAATTAATGCTTGTCCCCACATATTTCATAATTGGCGGATGGGGCTATGAAGAGCCGTACAGAGCAGCGTTCAAGTTTTTCATATTCACCCACGCAGGCGCCGTCTTTGTTCTTTTAGGCATAGGAGCCATCTTCATGGTCACTGGTAACTTAGACATGTTTGAGGCGCAAAAAGCGTTGATCACCGCACAACCAGATCTTGTCAGGTGGATCTTGCTGTCTCTTACAGTGGGTTTTGCCGTTAAAATGGCTGTGGTTCCAGTGCATATGTGGCTGCCAGATGCACACTCCGAGGCACCCGCACCTATGTCTGCTCTTCTGAGCGGAGTTATCATCGGAGCCGGAGCCTACGCAATACTCCGAGTATCTTTGGGAACAGTGTTCCCCGCCATTATGGCAACTGATTTGGGAAACCAATTCCTGCACGGTTTAGCAGTGTTCGGAGTTATATCCGCGTTCTTCGGTTCTCTGATTGCCTTGGTAGAAAATGACATAAAAAGAGTAATAGCATATTCAAGCATAGCCCACATGGGCTACGTTCTTTTCGGGCTTTCCCTCTTTCCATTCCAAGAAGCAATGGCTGGGACGGTGCTGCATCTCGTAAATCACGCTGTAAGCAAAGGCTTGCTCTTCTTGTCAGCTGGCGCCGTTATGAGACAGCTTGGAATCCGAGATATCCGTGAAATGGGAGGACTCGCTGGACAGATGCCTGTTACGGCTACGTCTTCAACTACATCGGCATTAAGCATCGGAGGCGTACCCCCATTCGCTTGTTTCATCAGTGAATTTCTAATATTCGTGGGAGCCTTCCAAACAATCAACAATGATAATTTCTACCTTCTGCCAACAGCCTTAATGCTGGTAGCCACTGTTTTGTCGCTCGCTTATGCCCTAAGATATATACGACATATCTTTTTGGGACCTAAGAAACTTGAAGAAGCTAAAGAGGTCCCATTTTACATGAAGTCCGCAATGATTATCTTAGTGGTGCTGGTTATAGTTCTAGGAATATGGCCCACATTCTTCCTTCATCTCATTACGACGGTAAGTTTTGTTTAGTGAGGAAAGCTAATGATAGAAATTCTGGATGTTTCTTTGCCGATAATTGGTTTTGTCTTGTTCTCGCTTTTAACGATTCCAGTGGTTAATGCTATTCGCAAAAGAAAAAACAAAATGGCTGTTCTCGTGCTTGGTTGGTTCTCAACGGTTTTCATTACCGCAGCCGTAACTGTGGCGAATTTGGCAATCAAATATTATGAACAAATGTCATCTCAACCATTCATTAACATAAGCTTAGCAGGTGAACCGTTTACCATATTCTCAAGCATTTTCATGATAGACGCAGTATCAATTTACATGGCAGTCATATTCATAATTGTCGGCGCAGTTACTTTTCTGTACAGCATCTTCTACATTAATCTCAGAGAAAGACCTTCAGAGCGATACTATTCAGTCATGCTAATAATTATTGGCTGCATAATAGGCGCCGCGTTCTCAGGTGACCTTCTGACACTCTTCATATTCTGGGAGGCCTCAGCAGCTGGCTCAAGTTTCTTAATGGTCTACCAGAAAACATCCAGATCTCTACATGCCACGTTAAAATACTTAGTCATGATAATCATTGCCTCAGCTTTCATAGTATACGGGCTTTCAATAGTTTACGGCATCACCGGCACACTTAACTTTTGGGCAGTGAAGCAAGCGTTGATAGCCTTAGAAGACAGGCATCTGCTTTTGATTGCTTTCATTTTTATTGCATCTGGCTACGCTATTGAGGCTGCAGTTGTACCGTTTCACATGTGGCTTCCGGATGCTTATACAGCAGCGCCAGCGTCCTCTTCAGCTTTTCTTTCGGCACTCATAGATCAAGGGAGTTATTACGTTCTGCTAAGAGTTTTCATCTACATTTTGACGCCGCCCACCGTTCTGGAGTGGACAGTTATGCTCGCCTTTTTCTCTGCGTTGACAATGATCGTGGGCAATTTGCTTGCATTGGCTCAGAACAACGTGAAACGCTTAATAGCAAACGTTTGCATCGCAGATGTCGGTTACAATCTTGTGGCGATAACCAGCGTAACACCGCTTGGAATCATGGGCAACCTCTACTTCTTCTTAATTGGAGGAATAACCACGGCACTTTCTTTTATGACGGTGGGAATTCTAAACCGCAGGGGATTCGAAACTTTGGACGATTTTTCGGGAATAGGTAGAAGAATGCCGTTTACGAGTTTAGCTCTACTTCTCGGCGCTTTTTCTTTCGCAGGAGTTCCTCCCCTTGCTGGTTTCATTGCAAAATACTTAGTCTTTACAGCTGCTATAGAAGCAAATTTAAGCTGGTTAGCAGTCATCGGCGTCTTAACCAGCGTCATTCAAGCCGCATACTTGCTTAGACTAATCAACTATATGTACGCGAAAATACCACATGAAGAAACTAAGATTCAAGAACCGAAAAAGCTACTTGCTCCGATATTCATTCTTGTCGCTGCAATAATCGTTTTGGGCATCTATCCCACAATCATTCTAAACCTTATCGAGCCCATAATACATCAACTCCCATTTATACCATAACTTTTCTTAGAAATTCGGGTATATATTTAAGCACAGTTTTCCTTTTTTATTACAAGTGGAAGGTTCCACAATGCTGGATAAGAGAAACAAACTCATAGCTTATAACGATCTCGAACGCATGATAATAGAACCCGAATTCTGCACCTTATGCGGCGCTTGTGAGGCTGCTTGTCCAGTTCATGCAATAAAGGTGGAACATGGCAAACCATATAGGCTTCATGATTGTTCTGAACATCTGGATTCTTGCCCAATCTGTTACGATATATGTCCGCATACCGATGCACTTTTGTTTGAAACGTTAAGGTTTGTTGCAGACGCGCCTAATAGAAGAGAAAGATTGGGTTATTACAGAAAGATTTTGCTTGCCCATGCCACTAATCCCACCTTAAGGGACGCCAGTAAGAGCGGAGGCGTTGTAAACGCGCTTCTTAATTTTGCTATTAACAAAAAAATAATTGATAGCGCCATAGTTTCAGAAGCCTCATCTAGGCTGCCCATCAAAGTCAAGCCTTCAATAAGCCTCGTGTCAGACGACATGCTTTCTGCTGTCGACACTAAAATTGTTCCTTCTGCGGTGGCAGAGGCTTTCGGTCGTGCGGTTTTTGAACACGGTAAGGTCAACATTGCTTTCGTTGGTATTCCTTGTCACGTTCTTGCGCTTAGAAAACTTGAAGCTTGGCAACACAAGCTGATGGACAGCCTTCAGATAACTATAGGGCTCTTCTGTCTCTGGACTTTTTCGCTAGGTAGACTTTTGGAGTATCTATTGCATGAGCATAACATCGCAGCTAACGAGATTCAAAATGTCGATTTGACGGCGGATGAATATGTTGTTACCACAGAAAATCGTGTTGCTCGAATTCCTCTTTCAGAAGTGAAATCCCATATCATGAACAGCTGCAAAACTTGTACAGACTTCACGTCTGAACTAGCCGACCTGAGCATCGGTGGAGCAAGCCCATTGAAAAACTGGTCTATAGTAGTCATAAGAACCAAAGAGGGTGAGGTCTTCTTCAACAGAGCTGTCAAAGAAGGTGTCATAACAATCAAGAAGATAGAGGCTGAACCAGAAACCTTAGCCCATTTGCTTCAGTTGTCCGCTCATAAAAGAGACACTGCTTTGCAGGAAATTAAGGTTATGAAAAAAGCAGGTATTCCAGTTTCTACTGCAGTAGAGTTTGCACATAAGACTACAGCCACTGAAATCAGCATTCTGGAACAAGTGAAAGTAGGAGAAATTATGACGAAAAAAGTGGTTACTGTGCCTCCAACTATGATGGTTAATGAACTTCTCGACGAAATAGCTAAACATCATCACATCGGCTTCCCAATAATGGACGAATCAAACCGGACTGTGGGGATTGTAACATTGCAGGATGCAATGAAAGTTGCTAAGGAGAAGCGAAACAGCGTTTCTGTTGGCGAAATTGCCACCAAAAGTTTGGTTGTGGTTTTTCCTGATAACTCTGTTGCCGACGCTTTCGAAAAAATGAGCGAACACAATGTTGGAAGACTCGTTGTTGTTGACAAAAAAGATTCACGTTCGTTACTGGGAATCTTGACAAGAAGCGACGTGATGCATACGCTAAGCGCGCGCCTGAGAGTCTAAATCTTATCTTCGGAACGTTTCTTCGTGCGCTTCCTAAAGCTCTATTGTCCCCCAAATAGAAGCAGCAGAACTATTAGTAACGCGACACCAATTGGAACAATTAACATATTATAGGACAGCACTCCTGTCTGAATCTTTCTGAACCGTTGACAAAATGCTGCATATTTGTCAGCTAGAAAATAATTCAACGCGTCGATGCCCCTAAGCTCTAAGTACTTATATATGAGCTTGGACGACCTGCTAAAGAAGTCTGCAACCTTATAGTAAAGCGCGTCAATGTAACAACGATTCCAAAGAAAACCATGAATCTTCCCTAGGAATCGGTGTCTTTCAACTAGTTTAACCGGGTTGACTCGCCGCGCAACATATAGCTGATACGCGGGATAGCCGCCGATTGCCAATGCTGCATAAGTTATTACAGAACTTGGTGAGAGAAACGCACGTCTCAGAATATCGATGATTTCGTTGTATGCCATGCTTTGGTATAACGGAGGAGGTGAGAAGAACTCATGAAAACTTGTGATGATGAAAGGCGCAAACACGCCTATAACAATGGTGGCTGAGGCTAAAATTACCATCGGGACCCACATTATAGGTGAAACCTCGTTAATGAGTTCTCTCTGGTCTTCTACCTTCTCTACATGCTTGCTTTCACGATCAAAGACAATACCCATCATGCGTACAATGTAAAAAGTTGTGGCTGCCGCGGTGATCATCAGAAAAGAGAACAGCCCATAGGCGGAAAACATTAAGGCAGACTCACCTAGCCTCCCTGCCTCTTGTGCAAGCTCCCAAGTCGCACCATAAATTGCTTCTTCACTCCAAAAACCGCTCAAAGGCGGTATACCAATAGTGGCAAGGGCTCCAATAAGCATACACATGAATGTAATGGGCATGCGAATCTTGAGTCCACCCATGTCAAGCACGTTTTGAGACCGAATCCTATGCAAGATCGCTGCGGCAGATAGGAAGAGCAGTCCAGATATAATGGCATCCGCCGTCTTATGGAAGATGCTTGCCAAGTATCCAGCAGCTGGATCAGTCGCCAGTCCACTTGCCCCAAAAGCCACCATCATGTATGCGTATTGACCAATAATAGAATACGCTAAAAGCCTTACAAGGTTCTTCTGAACCATAGCCATACTCGCTCCAAACAATGCAGTGAACGCACCGACCCACGCGACGGCTAGGAAGAAGATGGTTAACTCTCCACACCCTTCAGCAGCATGTAATATTGGAAAAATCCTAGCCATCAGATACACTCCTGCCAACACCTCCGTGATGGCGTTAAATGATGCAGGCGTGGCAACCATAGCGTCCGGCAGCCAGACATGCAAGGGAAATTGAGCCGACTTTGCCACAGCTCCACCAAAATACAGAAAAGCGGCGATTAGCAAAAAGCCAGATTCCAACAACTTCGTTACATCTATACCTAAGAAGTTGAAGGTCCCGCAATTGAAGTAAATGATTAGGATTGAAAGTAAGAGAGAAAGGTCGCCCACACGGAGAACCAAGAATGTCTTTAAGCCATAGCGAGCGTTTTGTGGATTTCTGTGCCAGTGGTTGACCAGGGCATAACAGCATACGCCGACAACTTCC
>JGI2172J19969_10001123_pt1 | contig 12175 bp, 12 predicted proteins | sample DeeMarSWOR230_32_FD_19969 | JGI IMG/M metagenome (IMG submission 19969)
TCCACCCCAATTATTAACGGCTTCTTCTGCGCAGAACCCATCGCCCTAATTCTCACTTTATACACATTGATTCATCCACTCTACACAATCTATCCATCTGACATCATTATCATCCTCGTCGTCGGAGTAGGACTAGTTTCGATGCTATTTGGAGCTTTATTAGCCTATCCACAAAAAGACTTCATGCGCATGATAGCTTACTGTAGCATAGATGAATTTGGGCACATTGTCTTCGCGTTGGGCCTACTCACCTCTATGAGCTTTGTCGCAGGACAATATTACTTGGTGAATAGTGCGTTAATGAAAACAGGAATGATTCTAAGCTTAGGCTCGGTTTTCATTAGTAGCGGAACACGAAACATGGATTCGCTAGGCGGCTTATTTGGAAGAATGAACAAAACCGCCTTAAGCTATATCATTTGCGCACTTTCGCTGACTGGTGTTCCACCGTTGAGTGGATTTTATGCAAAATGGCTTCTTTACGACGCAGCCTACGCTTTTCTGGTACCTTTGGGAGGCATTTTTACGGCAGTGTTAACCCTGATATTGCTCACGTGCATATCTATGATATCATTCATATTTTTACTGCGTTCGTTTCATCGAATCTTCATGGGTCAGCCAACTGGAGACTTGGAAGAGCCGGAGAAGGTTCATTTAACGATGTGGCTTCCAACAATAGTCTCAGCGGCAACGGCCATTCTGGTGGGTCTTCAACCAAGCATCCTACTCAGCTTGATCGGTACAGCCTAACCTTCTTTGCACCTATGAAAAACCCATTCCTTTGACTTGAATTTCAGTCCAAGATCTATGGTCAATCGCTCAATCAACTGTTGTATTGCATAACCGCTTTGACCAACAAGTTTAATCATTTGGTACTCAGCCGTGTAGACTGGATATCTTTCCTCTTCTCCTTGCCCCATTATTATATCCTCTTCTTGAATAACGTCGCCTAGAATGCAGACTTTAATTCTAGCCTCCAGATAGCTTCCTTCATAAATTTTAAGAGAAGACAACTTCTTTTTGATCTCCTCCGAGACTGCAGGAGTTCCTGCCCTCTCGATCGGAATTATCTCCTTCAACTCAGAGATTTTTTGTTCCTTTTCTTCGATTCTACTAAACCCGTACTTTTCAACCAAAAATTCTTCCAGTACTCGAAGTTCGGAATGCCTATAAACAACATCTTTTAACACCAATACAACGATTTCACGCGATTCTAGTGACAAACTTTGCTCACACCCTATTATTGAAGCCGTTTCCAGTTCTAATAAGCCTTATTCAACAATCAGCTCTTCTTTTTCGTGAACAACCATTTCAAAAATCGGACCGAGTCTTATAGCTTCCTTTGGGCAGATCTCTGCGCATTGTCCACAAAATATGCACTTAGAGATGTTAAATGCTACCTTCTTCTCTTCGGTGGCAGTGATTGCACCGCTGGGACATGTTCTGATACATAGAAGACAACCTATACAAGCGTCTTTGTCATAAACTATTTTGCCCCTGTATCGTTCAGGAACAGGTACCATTTCTCCAGCCTTAGTTAGATACTGAACAGTAACTGGCTTACGGAACAGCGCCCGCAAGGCATCACGAAGCATGTTTCCTAACTTCAAATAGATTCCTCCTACAACCCCACAATAGATAACGCCACAGATAGCATAGATAAGGTTAATGGAATCAGCCAGTGAAACTTGAATGCTTGCCCTATCTTCAACCGAGCAAAAACAGTGCGGGGAACAGTTACTGTAAACAACATGAGAATCAAGGCAGTCACCAAGCATAAGCACAGAGCACCTACTAGCCCCAGTGAAACGTATCCCTCAGATAACGCTGGCAAGTAGAAAAAGAGCGTCACCGCAAGAAAGGTTAAAGCAAAATTCGACGCAGCCTTAGCCAGCTTAACCAGTGCTAAATAAGGTCCACCATACTCGATTAGAGAACCGTGGATAATCTCAGTTTTCGCCTCAGAAATGTCAAAAGGAACGGTATCCGTTGCTGCTGGTATGCACAATAAAAACGTAGCTGCCGCGACTGCCATACTGAGGCGAGTAAACGCCAACAGCGACTTCATCCTAATCTGAGTCGACACAACATCGTAATACGTGAGGGAAAAACATGGACTGAATGATAAGGACATTATAGATATAAGCATAGGTATCTCATAAGCAATTATCATAGTCATTTTACGAGAAAAACCAATACCTCCATAAGGATTACCTGAAGAGGACCCACCAATCATCACCATAACTGACGACATAGCCAGCAAGTATAAGACTAGGATTAGGTCGCCAACAATACTTGTTCCTGTAATTAAGTTGGCTATAGGTATAGCCGCGCCTAGAATCGAAGCAACAGCGGCGATGATAGGAACCGCCGTGAAGATTCCCGAAGCAGCGGTTACAGGAACTATTCTCTCTTTGCTGAACAATTTAATAAAATCGTAAAAAGGCTGGATGATTGGAGGGCCTATTCTTCTCTGCATCCGCGCATGAACTTTTCTATCAATTCCCTCAAAGAGGAGGCCTAGGAAAAACACGATGGGAAGCGTTGCGAGGAGGGTCACTATGCTGTTCACCATTTCCTTCCTCGTCGCCGCAGAGTCTCTAAACTAATCACTTTGACTTCTCCCTTATTATCCTCGTCGACAACTGCTATTCGGTTGGCGCAACCTATGCATGGGTCGATGGAAGCAAGTGCTACAGGTATATCTGCGATTTCGCCACCTGTCAACATAGGCTTTAAGCTCAGCACATTAATGAATGTGGGAGTCCGCACTTTCAACCGTCTTAGACCTTCCTTTCCGTCAGTTTTTACAAAATGTAGAAGTTCTCCGCGAGGGGCCTCCACAATTGAAACAGCTTCTCCATCAGGAATCTCCCTCATTAACTTGAGAACGCTTTCTTCCATAGAGATAGAACCATTTGGCAATTCATCTAAAATCGTACGAACTAGGTTAATCGATTCAAACAATTCGAAAATACGAACTCCCATTCTTGCATATGCGTCAGCACCGTCTCTCAGGACGACTGAAAAACTGTCCTTCAATTCGCTGTAAGCAGCATAAGGATAATCTCTACGAACGTCCATACTCACCCCGGATCCGCGAGCTGTAGGACCCACAACGCATAACTCTCGAGCTTCGTTGTAACTGAGCACTCCTACTTCACATAATCTCTCTTCAACTGTTTTATCTTGAAACACCTCACCAATGTATTTAACGGATTTTTCCATTTTGTACAAGGAATCATTCACTTTTTCTACGAGATGAGGCGGCAGATCCCAGCGCACCCCGCCTATTGTATTCATGGCGTGATGAACACGGTTGCCTGTGATCTCCTCAAATAAGTCAAGAACCTCCTCTCTCACACGCCAACAAAACATAAAAAGCGTTTCAAATCCAATTTCATAAGCCATCAGTCCAAGTATCAATAGATGGCTATGTATGCGCTCCAGTTCAAAAACTAAAGCTCTAAGGTATAATGCGCGCTCTGAAGGTTTTATTCCGCCGATTTCTTCTACGGCTTGAATGAAACATGTAGTGTGACTGTGAGGACATATTCCACAAATTCGTTCCACCAAATAGATTGCTTGAATCAAGTTTCGGTTTTCCGCCAAAGCTTCTATTCCCCTATGAACATGCCCTAACCGTATGTCGAGGTCAAGAATTTCTTCCTTTCTAACAGTGACTTTGAGCGAAATGGGTTCCTTAAGCGCTGGATGAACCGGACCAAACGGTACGCGTAGGCGAGTATAGTCCACCTTGATTTCCTTCGCATCATTTGACTCTTTTGTCATATACATTCTCACTCAAACTTTCTTTTCACTGCCGTGACTATTCCCCTGACGATTGCTTCAGGTCTGGGAGGGCATCCTGCAACATAAACATCCACTGGAATAATCTTATCTAGAGGTCCTTCGATCATTTGGCTTCCCAAAAAGGGGCTACCAGAATTCGCACAAGATCCTATAGCAACAACAACTTCAGGCTCTGGCACTTGCTCATAAATCCTAATGACACGTGGAAGCATTTGGCGAGTGACAGGTCCCGTCACTAGGAGAACGTCAGCGTGGCGAGGTGAACCGACGAGTACGCATCCTAAACGTTCAACATCATAACGTGAAGTTAGTGCCGCCACTATCTCAATGTCGCAACCGTTACACGACCCAGTATTCAGATGAAAGAGCCACGGGGACTTAGTTCTGCTTCTCGAAGTAACACTCATGCCTTTCACTCTCTAAAGATGGCATTACGAGTTGACAGTTCTAGTAGAGGCGTCCTTATAAAGCATTCAAGCACAACCACTAAACTACAAATAATCTTAAGACTATTATTAATTCTTACCACCATGTTCATGGAATAGACATGTGTTTTGAGATATATGATAGCGCGCGCGGACGTAAAGAACATTGAGCCGCACATACCGTTTGAGTCTGAGTTTTCATGGCGGCTCTATCGACCGCTTTCACACTGCCCTTTCCTCTACCTTTAAATGAAGGGCTTCAACACAATTTTAGCTATGAAAAAAGTGAAAGATTTTCGGATAGAAAAATCAAATGACTTGAGAGAGATTTTAGGACAAATGGAAGAATTGGGCGGCTTCCAAGGCAACAAGGTGGCCAAAGCCGTGAACATCCTAGAAAGGATGATTAAAGATAAGAAGTCGCTCAACTTCCTGTCCTTCCCAGCGTGTCTCGTGGCAACCGGGATAAGAGGAGTTTTCAAGGAGATGCTCAAAAGAGAATGGTTTGATCTTGTCATCACAACCTGTGGCACATTAGATCACGATTTAGCGAGAACATGGGGAGACTACTACCAAGGTTCATTCCAATTAAATGATGAGGATGTAAAGAAAAAAGGCTTCAGCCGACTAGGCAATGTCCTGGTTCCAGACAAAGTTTACGCCCAACAAGTAGAAAAGGAAATTCAAAGATTTTTGAGCGAAATCTACGAAGACAAGAAAGAGTTGGCAACATATGAGCTGGTCTGGGAATTCGGAAAAAGACTAGGCACTCAGGACTCGATCATCTACTGGGCGACCAAGAACAAAATCCCGATCATAATCCCTGGCATAACAGACGGAATGATTGGATACCAGCTGTGGATGTTCTCCCAAGGCAAAAACTTCAAGATTGATGTTCTGAAAGATGAACAGCTCTTAAACGACAGGGTTTGGGAGGCTGAGAAGACTGGTGCTCTAATAGTTGGCGGAGGAATATCAAAGCATCACACAATTTGGTGGAATCAGTTTAAAGGAGGACTGGATTACGCTGTCTACTTAACGACAGCCATTGAAGAAGATGGCTCCTTGTCCGGAGCAAGACCGAGAGAGGCGGTGTCTTGGGGACAGATAAAAGAGAACGCTGAAAAAGTTTCCATTTTCGGTGAAGCGAGCTCGATTCTTCCTCTCATAGTCTCGGCCCTAGCGGAAAGATTGTGAGTTTGAATCAAGTGCGGCGTTTTTTCAGAGTTTTCCTTTGATTTGGAGCTTGCGAAGAGCACCAAGATACGCTAGGGCGCCTAGGACCGTGAATGGGATGCTTGCGAGAAGTATTTTGGCTAGAAAAACTGGTTCGATCGGAGTGCCAGCAAAAGTGTACTGGCGAAGGGCTTGAGCAGCCAAGCTTAATGGGTTTGCAGCGACGACTGTCACTAGTGAGGGCGGCAGGAATCTTTGAATAACATCAATTGGGTAGTACACTGTGCTCAAGGTCAACATTGCGACCTGCACAATATTTTGGAACGCAAAGAAGAATTCTCCATGTGTCGACGCAACCCCAGCGAGTGTAGCGGCGATGCCTGCAAGTCCCATAGCTAAAACGAATAGGAAGGGCAGTAACAGCAGCGCACTCCAGATCGCGTTAGCGGGTAAGACAATCAGTGCGATTGCCATGAGCGAGCTGGCGTAAACTAGGGCAGCTGCACCTCCAGCAAGCAGATAAGCTATGACAAGACCTTGGGTGCTGACTGGTAAGGAGAGCTCATACTGGATTACGCCTTCGCGAAGAGCCAGCCAGATTCGTCTACCAGTGTCCATACAAGCAGCGAAGAGCCCCATAACTATGACGGCTGGCACGAAGTAGGAGAAGTAGTCGAATGTCATCATTCTCCTGTAAACAAGTGCGACTACGAGCATGTCTGAGAGACTGAGGCTCAGAAGTACGGCCATCAGCCATTTTGTTCGAAAGAAATAGGAGAAGTCATTGCGCGCGATTGCAAGGATAACTTGGATCTCTTTCACGCACTCTTGACCCCCTCTACAAGCCTCTGAACAAGAAACAGGCCCAACCCTAAAGTGCTGATTGCCAGAGCCACCACTACGCTTACTGCATAGTAGGGATTCAAGAGAATGCTCGGGTCGAACCCCAAGAAGAAACGAATCAGGTCTGATCCGTATGTAAGTGGGCTAAAAGCTGCGGCTGAGGCATATTGGGGAGGCAAGAAGATGAATGGGTACAGAACTGTGCTGAAGCGAATTATTATGGTACTTAGGCCTGTTACGATTGCTGTGTAGAGGTCAGATGACTTGAAAGCGATGAAAGATAAGGCCAGCATCAAGCCGGCAACGCCGAAGCCGAGCAGAAAGAGCGTTAGTACACAAGCAATAACTGAGATCCACGTGAGATTTCCTATTATCAGCAAAGTGACTGTTAATGGGACTGCAAGCATCAAAGCCAGCTCTGTCCCACCTTGCAAGGTGATAGCTAAGAACAGTTTTGACCTTGATATCGGAAGGCTAAGCAAGTAAGGCAATCGTCCTTCATGGGCGTGTTCAACGAAGTGACGCCCCATGTGGGATCCCATATCAAAGGTTATCATGATCACCAGACCAACCGCGAAGAATTGACTGTAATTCCCTATCCCCGTGACGAGTTGAGATATCATCGCGCCATATATGCCTACTTGGACTGAGAAAACTGCCCATTCCGCGACTATCCATACAGGTGGCTTAAGTTCGGGTTTTAGGTCGAACCATACGAGGCGGAGGATGTTACTCATTTGAGGTTCCCTTCAAGGCTTTCCCTGTAAAATGGAGAAAAACATCGTCTAGAGACGGCTCAGTGACTCTTATGGAGAGAATGCGGGCTTTGCTCTGATAACAGGTGTCTGTCATCCTTGGTACCCATGATTCGGCCATGGACACGTAAGCTTTGAATCGGCTGGAGCTTGAGTTGGTTATCTTAACCGTTCCCTCTAGTTGGCCTAAGGCTTGCTTAAGAATCTCAGGCTTGGGTGCCTCGATTTCAAGTTCGACTATGTCTCCGCCAGTGATGCTGTCCTTCAATTTTCCTACGGTGTCGCACACAACGGATCTTCCTTCATCCAACACAGTCACACGGTCCGCTAGGTATTCAGCTTCGCGAACCTCATTTGTGGCGACAAGGATGGTCGAGCCTTCTTCCTGTAGTCTGCGTATCTGCGCCCAGATCTTACGTTTTCCCCGTAGGTCTACTTGACTACTTGGCTCGTCTAATATAGCGAATTTTGGGCGATGGACAAAGACTTTGGCAACCTCTAACCGTTTCGCCTGCCCACCTGAGAGATGCATAAAAAGCTTGTTCCTTGCATCCCAGAGTTCTAGGTCTGTCAGGACATTTTGTATTAACGTGTCACGCTCTGCCTTTGGTACGCCACACACGCTCGCGTGAAAACGTAGGATGTCAGCGGGTTTGTGGCGCCAGAAGCCTCTCGCCTCTTGAAAGGCTATGCCTAGGATCTGGCGTACGCGTGTCGATTGAGTGATTACATTTACACCCATTACTTCTGCATGCCCTGATGTTGGTTTAAGGATTGTAGCGAGGATGAGAAGGAGAGTTGTTTTGCCTGAGCCGTTCGGTCCGAGGAGCACCATAATTTCGTTTTCATCGATTGTGAAGTCTAAGTTTCTGAGGGCTAAAGTTTTGCCGTATCGCTTTGTCAAGTCCTTCGTTTCAACAGCGTACATTGCTGCTCTCCAACCTTCAGGGTTATTATGAAAGGCTGAAAGTGTAATTCGATTCCAGAAAATAAACCTAATGGTTAGCTCGCACAACTAGAGCATACGCGACGCTGAAAATCTCTGAATCATTGTTTCATTGGTTTCTGAAGAAAGTCTCTAACTTTTTGGTTTCCGATCTCTTCAATATTTCGGCACACTTTTTAGGGTCTAAAGCTTTAAAATCCAATTCGACTGTTGCCAAGAGCCTTTGAACTCCCTTCGCAATGTTTGGTGCAACAAGAATCCCTCGAACTTCGCGATGTACCTTACTCTTAATTGCGTCAACATACTTTGCGAGTTGAAGCACAGCTTTGTTGCCTGCTGTTTTACGCTTGATCTCCACAACAACAAAATTGCCATCTTTGTCCACACCATAAACATCCACGAAGCCTGGCTCAACCTTTTTCTCATAACTCATAGGCTTGAATCCTCCCTCCACAAGCAAAGGCTCTAACAGAATCGCTTTCTGCATGTCTTCCTCGCTTGCATAGATGGAGAACTCTCCAGAATCCACGAGGCTTAGAGCCGAAACCAAGTGGATTTTGTCAAAAAACACCTTAACGGATTCGGCTGGCTTCTGCCTCACAGCATGGATTTCCAAGGCCCTTTTTGTGATCTGAACGTGAAAAATACAGCCAGGAGGTTGCCAGTTAACAGGCTCATAGCCAACTGAACGGTGAACAAGAAGGGAACCATCCTCTTTGATAATCAATATGCGCTCTCCTGGCTCCAGTTTCGAGCTGGCTCTTCCCCGATAATGGACCCAACAGTCACCAATAACGATTATCGTCTTACGTTGAGAAACAGCTTCCTTAACAGCCTTCACTGCTTGCTCAACGTTAGGGCTCACCAAAACGGCAAATGGTTTGGAATGCAACATGGTGTTCGCCAATAATTTTAGAAGCCTTGCACGTACATAAGATTTCTGAAGGATCTGTTATGAGCGAGTGGGACAAGAAACGCGATGTAATGTATCGTTATGATTCGACAGCGCACATTTATGATATGCGCTATGCGGAAGAACAAACCACGAAGATTAAGACTGCTTTAGAAAGCATAGACCTTAACAAGCAAGATTTCGTTTTAGATGTAGGTTGCGGAACAGGACTTCTATTTGATTATGTTTCAAGCCAAGTGGAGACGATCGTTGGATTGGATATTTCGAGAGAAATTCTCTTGCACGCGAAAAAACGTGCGGAAAAATTTCAAAACGTACATTTAGTTCTAGCTGATGCTGATAACATACCTTTGAAAGGAGACATGTCTGGCCACGTTTTTGCTTTGACTCTTATCCAAAACACGCCTAACCCCCTAAGAACTTTGAACGAGATTAAACGGGTTGCAAAAGAGAATGCCATAATTGTGGTCAATGGTTTGAGAAAGAAATTTCCTTTGAAAACCTTCAAAGGGTTGTTGCGTGATGCCAGTTTGGATACCATTGCTTCTAAGAATGAAAGCCTAAATTCTCATGTTGCAGTTTGCAAAAAATCCATCCATTGAAATCCTAGTGGGTGTGAACTAAACTATATATGAAGGTATGGTATTAGAGCATGCTCTAATGTGGATTACGTCATACGTAACTGGTGGTTAATGGATGCCTCTGAAAACAATGAAAAATGACACAGAGGAAGCATTAACGTTAGAGTGGATTTTACATGTCAGAAACTACAAGCTGACCGTCGACAAGAAATTGTGTGTTGGCTGTCAAATCTGTGCTCTTGCGTGCCCGAAAGAAGCTATCAAGCTCGAACAGCGGCCAAAAGCTCTTGGAGAGAAGGCTAAGCATGCAGAAATCGACGTAGACTTGGAAAAGTGCAATTTCTGTGCGATCTGCGACTTGCTGTGTCCTTACGGAGCGATAAAAGTAACCGTAGACGGAGAACATCTTCTTTCGGTTGTGGAAAAGGAAAGCTTCCCACAATTGATTCGAGACATCCAAGTAGACGAGAGCAAATGTCCCGTGGACTGCATTGAATGTGAAGAAGTGTGTCCTCTGGACTTGATTAGGGTAACAAGGTTGACGGCTGGCGGAAAAATCGTCGAAAATGCTGACGCCTTGAGCGAAAAGGAGAAGGACAAACTTCAAGTAAAAATCGACGTCCAAAAAGAACATTGTCCATGTTGCAGAATCTGCGATTTCAAATGCCCTGAAGGAGTCATAACAGTGCGGAAAATCTTTCACGGAAAAATAGACATTCACCCAGAAAAGTGTCCGGAAGGCTGCACAGACTGCTTAGATGTTTGCCCAATAACAGATGCACTCTACCTCTCTGATGAGGACAAAAAAGTGCACGTAAACGAAATGCTTTGCGTTTATTGCGGAGCATGTAAAGTCGTTTGTCCAGTTGAGGAAGCATTGGAACTTAAACGCACTTGGGTAAGGCATACACCCGTCAGTTCAGGAGCTTGGAACAAAGCGCTGGAAAGGCTGGCGTCACCTATCGAGATTTCCAAAGAGTTGAAGGCAAAAGGTTCTCAGAAAGTGTTGGAATCCGTTGAGAAGAGATTAGGATGGAAGGCGGCGTAGATGGCTCAAACAGAAACTCAGAAGCAAGCGGAAACTGAGGATTTACGGATAGGGGTTTTCATATGTCACTGCGGTTTGAACATAGCTGGCGTGATAGACGTAAAGGAGCTAGTTGAATTTGCGAAAACTCTACCTGACGTTGTCTACGCGAAGGATAACCGTTACACTTGCGCAGATCCCGGTCAAGATGAAATTAGAAAAGGCATAAAGGAACATAATCTCAATCGTGTGGTTGTGGCAGCGTGTTCGCCAAGGATGCACGAGCCCACTTTTCGGAGAACAGTTTCTGAAGCCGGTTTGAATCCTTTCCTTTTTGAAATGGCTAACATACGCGAATTCTCGTCGTGGTGTCATCCGAGCACTCCGAAGGAGGCTACTGAAAAGGCTAAGGACCTAATTAAGATGGCTGTCGCAAAAGCAAGACTGTTTCACTCGCTTGAGACGATGGAAGTTCCAGTGACTAACAAGGCGTTAGTCGTAGGCGGCGGCATAGCCGGAATGAACGCTGCTCTGGACTTAGCTGACATGGGCTTCAAAACCTATTTGCTTGAGAGGGGCGAAAGCATAGGGGGTCACATGGCCCAGCTTGATAAAACGTTTCCAACTCTCGACTGTTCCATATGCATTGAAGGCCCGAAGATGGTTGACGTCGGGAGGCATCCGAATATTGAGATAATATCTTTTGGCGATCTGTTGAGTGTCAGCGGTTTTATAGGTAATTTTAATGTTAAGATTCGGAAAAATCCGCGCTATGTGATTGCTGACAACTGCACGGGTTGCGGTGAATGCAGAGATGTTTGCCCAATTGAATATCCGAACGAGTGGGACATGAGTCTAGGTGTTAGGAAAGCCATATCTGTCCCCTTTGATCAGGCAGTTCCACTCATTTACACGATAAATAAGAACTATTGTATCGAGTGCTTCAAGTGTGTTGACGCTTGTGGAGCCAGACGTGCTATAAACTTTGAACAGGAACCTGAAGAAATCGAGCTAGAAGTTGGGACGATAATTGTGTCCACAGGTTATGATATTTACTTGCCGTATGATGATGCGCTCTACGGATATGGCAAATATCCGAACGTGATGACCTCTCTCGAGTTTGAAAGACTTATACTCGCTGCTGGTCCAACCGTTGGAAAAGTTATTAGGGCTTCAGATGGGGAGAAACCTCACACAATTGCCTTCATACAATGTGTTGGCTCACGCGACGTGAACAAATACCCGTATTGTTCAAACTTCTGTTGTATGTATACCTTAAAGCATGCCGTCCAGCTCAAAGAGAAGTATAAAGAAGACATAGAAGTCTACGTGTTATACATCGACATGCGAAGCAACTTCAAGGGTTTTGAGGAATTCTATGAACGAGCGAGAGAACTCGGCACAAACTTTATTCGCGGAAGGGTGAGTCGAGTTTTTGAGGTTCCCGAAACAAAGAATCTCAAAATACACGTGGAAGACACTGGACTTGGCCAACCCATAGAACTTGAGGCTGAAATGGTTGTATTGGCAACTGCAGCCATCCCGAAGAAAGGTACAGATGAGATGGCACGTATACTTAATGTGACTCGTGGAGCAGACGGATTCTTCATGGAAAGCCACCCGAAACTCAAGCCTTTAGATGCCCCTACCGATGGAATATTTTTTGCTGGAGCGTGCCAAGCATTGAAGGACATTC
>JGI2172J19969_10001124_pt1 | contig 12169 bp, 11 predicted proteins | sample DeeMarSWOR230_32_FD_19969 | JGI IMG/M metagenome (IMG submission 19969)
TGGATAGTCATACACACGCAGGGTAATCTCATACTTGACACCTAATAGAGAATGATCGCCGCAGAACAATCCAGTTAAGTCTGCTGTACAGTTGAACCGATTGAAGGGACGGGCATTGAGGTTGATCCGAGATCCCGTTTCCAGGATGTCTCCTTCCGGTAACACTACTTTCAGACTGGTCACTCCTTGAGGGGCCTGGCCCCACTTGGCAGAGGCCAACCCTACTGAATTGGAAGATACTGAACCTCCCACTGTAGCCGAATGTCCAGAGTATGGTCCTCTGAACCCGGGTTTGAATCCCTGATCCTTTAGCTCGTACAAAAGGTTACCCCATGTGCACCCAGCGCCCACCGTTGCTGTCATATTGTCTTTATTGACAGAAACGTGGTTAATTCCCGTTATATCCAGCATGATCCCTCCTTTCTGAGGGAGACAGGCACCTCCCATGCCGCATCTACCCCCTGCAGCAATGACCGGTGTTTTTGTCTTATTTGCTAGCAGTAAGATGTCTGAAATGTGTTCTGCAGTCTGAGGTCGGACCACATACTCGGGTTTTAGCGTATCGATGAGAGAAGCATCTCTAGAGTACGCAGTGAGTACCGTGTCTCTATCAGATGCATTAGATCCGCCTACGATGGCTTGAAGTTCAGACAGCATATGTGGGAGGTCTCAAAGGAGCATATATATGTTTTCATCACAAATTTATGTCTGAGGTTGGGCTGAAAGATACTTTCAAAAGACCAAAATAAGATTTCACCCATTTCACATACTGTGGCAAAACGATTATCCACTGTTTCTTTTCCAAATACCAAGAATCCTTCTTGAACCCCATAAACTGTGAATTTCAGAGATATTGATAAGATTTTCATAAATATCAATAACATTAAAGGAGTTCCCATACAAACTTCTCACATATCTGCAGGACACTGCATTTGCATTGGAAATGATGGTATTACCAACTTTCGTGGCGTACGGGTAGGAAGAATGACCTGTCAAAACCAAATCCACCTGCAGATCGCACAATGATCTCAAAACATCTCCTGCATCTTCCAGCAATCCCTTTTCTCTAATGTGGGGAAGAGGAACCACATTATGATGCAAAAAGATAATGCTCATCTCCTGTTCCTGTTCTTCTATAGCCCCTTCCAGATTGCGAAGGGCGAACCGACCAACAGAGCCAACATTAGAATCATATTGTGAAGAGTTCACTCCATGGATACAGAATAATGGGGTTTTAAAATTCTGTATTCCTCCTGTTATCCTGGGAAAGAGTTCATATCCAATGTAATTAATATCTCTAGGTCCTGGAGTGTATACTATGGGGGCTTCAATCGTCTGCAAGTATTTTCTGGCCAGCTCATAATGGAGTGGAATTCCCTTATCCACAATATCACCGCAGTGTACCACCACGTCTGGAGACAGAGAATTTATGGTTTTAACTGCATTTTCGTACTTCGTAGTTTCAAAGATTTTTCTGTCTGAGAAAAAGGTCCCTGTAATGTGCACAATTCTGGACAGTCTCTTTCCTTCTGAAACGAAGATTTCACTTCTTGATCGAGAGTACCTGTATTCCTGAGAGGTTTTATCCCCTTGGGGGTCTCTAACTCTTTTAATGGCGACTGTAATTTCTTCTGGAGAAACAGTAATGTCATTGTAGCTGCACACATCTCCTGCCCGCACCTTCCGGCAGGAGACACATCCTGCATTGGAAATCACCATGCCGTTGGTATTAATGACGTTTGGATAGTGCCTGTGACCAGACAGAACTAGATCTACATCATATTTCTGGAGTAAATCCATGAGATCCCCAGCATTGAAAAGCACATTGCGTTCTGTTCCCGCTTTCGGAACAGGGATCAGGTGGTGATGAACTGCCACAATCTTATATTTTTTTGAACTGTATTCTATCAATCGATTCTTCAACCAGGTGAACTTGCTGCTTCCCACTCTCCCTTCGTTTTGGTCAGGAATGGAACTATCCACATAAATGAGAACATAGTCTTCTCCCTGTCTAACCCCATTCAAATCTCCAAAATAGTCTTCAAAGAGTTCGTACCCCACATTTCGACAATCATGGTTCCCGGGGAGAATTACCAGCGGCTTTCTAATGGTTTTTATCACTGATGCTGCATGTTCATACGCTTCTCGCAGACCAGAATCAGTCACATCTCCTGTATGGACCACAAGGTCGAAGGGTGCTTCATTGATCTCTTTTACAATCTGGTTGAACACTTCTGTTCTGAATGCTCCTGGTGCAATATGGGAGTCTGAGATGTGAGCAATTCTCATGCTCATGCTACTCACTGGAAATGGCTGTCTCCAAGAACTGTCTTTCTGCATCCACCAAATCTTTCAAGGAGAACAATCCTGTAATGTGCGCTTCTTCAGTAATTAACATGTGGCGAATCTGGTGCTTCTGCATGAGCTCTAAGACTTCATACACTGGAGTGTCAATATCTGCAGTAATCAAATCACGGGTCATAATCTTAGAGACAGGCTCTGTGTACGATAATCCCGTAGCCACCACCCGTTCTATGATATCTCCCTGGGTAAAAAATCCTACTACTTTCTTGTTGCACACCACCAATGATCCAATACGGAATTCTACCATTTTTTGACATGCATTCTGAATTGTTTCATTTTCGGGGACTCCAATCAATTTCTTGGTGGTATACTGTCTTACAGGAACCGAAAGGCTATTTTTTTTCATCATATTCATGTTTTTCAGCCTCTTTTTGCATTCTCTCATAAATTGTGTTTAGAATCTGAGTGATTGTTTCTCCAAGTGTCTTGTTCTCCAAAACTGGGATCTCATTCTTGTGGGCTCTCCCCACAATATGGTCTTGAATTTGTCTGATCCTATCAATTTCCCGGATGTAGTGTTCAGGCGGCCTCCTGCTGTCCTTTGCCCGGGCGTGGAACCTATTGATATGTTCTTCTTTGTCAGAAAGGGTTAACACGAAATGAAAGGTTGTTTCACTCTGAAGATCAATATGGCCGGGAACCAGGTGAATTCCTTCCATCACCAAATTCACTCCTTCTTTGATAGCCCTGTGGATGATAGCATTTACCCCAACGCTCACGTGGAAAGTTTGAAGCTCAAAAGCATAGATTACAGAACTCAAATAGGAAGAAGGTGCCTGTATTGCTTTCCATGCAGAAAAAGAAGACGTGTGTAGTGTGGGAAGGAGGTCTTTTGACACCATCTTACGCATTACTTCCCGTACAATATCTGTCCCGATAATGGAGTGAATTCCCAGACGATGGCTTGTCTCAAAGGCTACAGTAGATTTGCCGATACCTGTGGCTCCTCCCAGGAGGATAATAATGGACTGTTTCTCTGCACGCAGAGAATGCCACATCTGGTAGTAGGAAGCAACGTGGGAATATCCTGCATCCAGCAGTGTCTGGTAGGCCATGGCAGTTAGATCTTCCTCAGTGATTCGTTCAATGTGAGACGCTTCAATTTTCTCTCTGATATCAGCTGCCATCTGATATGCTTTGTCTACATCAAGGCCTGCTTTCATCAGTGACCCTGCCAGAATCCCATTTGAAAAGGGAGTGACATATTTCTTGCCGACGATCTCTATCACAAAGACACCTCTTGTGCAAGCTGTGCAAGCTGAATCAGTGTTTTCTCCACATTCTTAACAGTTCCTCCTACAAGATGGGGGACATTATCCATATAAACAACTTCAATTCCGCTATTTAAAGCTTCTCTGGTGGCCACATCAATAGATGACGCCTTCACTTCGGTGAGAAGTAAATCTGCGGCAGGAAGAAAATGCTCCAAATCCTTTCTGACTTTTGGTCTATTAGATAAGTGAGGTGAGGCCCCCACTATTTCACAGTTGTAGGTCTCCTCGAGGTAGGGGACTATGTTCCTTTCTAAAACTGCAGGGGGCGCGGTGGTGACTAGCGCAACTTTCCGACCCTTAATGGAACCCAGTGGAATTGGTCTGAAAACGCAGTGTGCCTGCTTGATTCCTGGATGAATCTTATCGAGTACTTTCTCCATAGTTTCTACCTTTTCTGGTGATGCCATCGGTTCTTCACACATCATCACTATTGCTAAATCAGCAATGAGAATTCGAAAGGGGCCAAAGTACTTCTCGATGGATTCAGTGGACTGGTGAGCTCCCACAACCACCACACATGTATCTGTTTTCACTGAAGGTAACGTAATACCTGAGCCCTCCATAATAACAAAATCAGTATCCAAATCATTTGCAGTAATAGCCCCTTCAACTGTATTGGAAGTGAAAGGAGCCCCTGCCATTCCTCCACCACATCTCCTGCATCCTACTGTAATCACCCGGGAGGTCAGTGCATTTTCCCAGTGATCAGATGCTGCATGCTTTCCTGCATCTGCCTGCTTCACCAGATAAGAAGGAGTCAATTCAATTTTATCTCCTCGAACAATTTCAGGTTCAGCAGGCCCGCCCCTGCCCATGGTGACAATACAGGGAGTATACCCATTACTTTTGAGAGTGCGGGCAATGTAGCCAGAAATAGCAGTCTTTCCCACTCTCTTTGCAGTACCAATAACCATCATACTGGGCTTGGATAAAACATCATAAAGATGAGGAGGAGTAAAACAAAAATCTGATCCTTTGTACTGGATGTCCTCCTTCATTAGAACTGATGCAATACAAAACCGAGCAGCATAATCAACCACTGGTTCATCAGACAAATCTATGACCTGCTGGATATCATGCTTTTCACAGGCTGTTACAATACAATTAATAATATCAGTTATAGACCGAGTTTTTGTGCTGTATAAAGGAAGTGCAATATAATCTGTAAGCTCCTTTACACTTCCAATCTTTTCAGTTCCTCCCATGAATACTGCTGCTTTAACATCTGGTCCTATAGAAAGTACAGTATCTCTGGTAACTGGCGGATAATGCTCACCATCAATGAGAACTAAAATTTTCATTAGTAGCATTATATGAAGAATCTATTTAAGGTTATTGCCCTCTTCAGAGAACCGTAGTGAAAAAGAATGCTGCCTACAGTTTGTAGTAGTCAGTACAGATCTTTTACTACACTTTGTAACTTCGCTCTGGATCTCGGTTGCTTGAAAGCTATCTGATGGAATAGGAGAGAATGAGAGACCTACCCCTTTATTTCCTGTGGAGTGGATAGAGAAATGGTTAGTCTATAATAAAGAAGATAATGAAATGGTTTCTGGTTCTTCTACTCCTGTAGTTATATAAGTTTTCCTAACCAAAATTTTTGCACATTCAGTATATTCTTTTTACACCTAAACCTTTCACACACTTTCCAGTGGAAATAGAGGGGGCGGAGGAAGACTTAAATAGAGAGAACCATAGATAGAAAAGGTGATAGAGTGGAGGGACAGAGATCGCTCGATCAGCTTTTCGACCAGTTACTGGTTCAACGAAGAATCTTCAAGAACAAAGAAGTACTCCGTGACTCGTATACCCCTTCTCTAATGCCACATAGAGACCGCCAAATTGATGAATTAGCAACTATTTTAGTTTCTGTAGTAAAAGGTGAAACACCGTCTAATATTTTTGTTTATGGAAAGACAGGAACTGGCAAAACAGCGGTCACTATCCATGTCGGCGAGGGGTTGGTAAAGAAGGTCGGTGGATGCTGTTTTATTCGACCATTTGGAACAAAGATTGAAGTTAAGCAGGATACTATGCCTATACCAGTATGGTTTATTTACACTAATTGCGAGATTGTGGATACCCAGTATCGATTACTGGCTAAATTAGCAGAATATATGGGTCAATCAGTTCCTTTGACAGGATGGCCAACTGACAAAGTGTATGAGAGTTTTGTCAGAGCATCAGATAAAGAAAAACGATTGATTGTTATTGTGTTGGATGAAATTGATCGGTTGTTAAGAAAGGGAAGTGACAGTGTCCTGTATAATTTGACGAGAATCAATTCTGATTTGAAAAGAGCAAAAGTTAGTATAATTGGTATTTCCAATGATTTGAATTTTATAGAATTCCTAGATCCCAGAGTACGCAGCTCTCTGGGTGAAGAGGAGTTGATATTTCCTCCGTATCATGCAGAACAGCTGGTGGATATTCTTTCTCACAGAGCTGAAGACGCTTTCTATGAGCTGTCTCTCGATCCAGGAGTCATACCATTGTGTGCCGCTTTTGCAGCTCAGGAACATGGTGATGCACGGAGAGCTTTGGATTTTCTGAGGATGGCTGGAGAGATTGCAGAACGACAGCGCGCTTCCAAAGTGACTGAAAAACATGTGAGAATTGCAAAAAATCGAATAGAGAAAGATAGAGTTGTTGAAGTCATTAAGACTTTTCCCACTCAGTCCAAGTTTGTGCTTTTTGCTATTACTCTGCTGGAGAAGTATAATGCGTCTACTATCACCACCGGAGAAACCTACAATGTATACAAAGAGCTGTGCAGACTGTCTAAAATGGATATTCTCACTCAGAGACGGGTCTCTGACATTATTAGTGAATTAGATATGATGGGTATTGTGAATGCGACAGTGGTGAGCAAAGGACGATACGGCAGAACAAAAGAAATCCGCCTGGGCGTTCCTGTCAGTCAGGTAAAAAGTGTTCTGGAGAAACATCATAAAATCGAGCGCGTTTCTAATTTTGTTCCACCAATTCAGCGTAAACTTATCTAGGAACGCCATTACCATAGCGTCAACTCATAGTCTGAGTGTTATGGCAGGTACTTGTTCAGATTTGTGGGGTTCCTTACTATTGAAACCGTAACATTTATATATTAGACTAACTTAAAGTTAAGATAAGTGATGCTTATGGTTTCATCTGAACAGCTGCTCGATGTATTGGGAAATGAAACAAGGAGGATGATTTTGGAACTGCTGGCAGAAAAGCCACGGTACACCACAGAGATCGCCAGCTTGCTGAACATTGGCCAGAAGGCCATTAACGATCATCTTAGAATCATGTCAGAATTTGGCATAATTGAAACCTATGTTCAAAAGCAGCAGAGAGGCTCCCCAAGAAAGTACTTCAGGGTCGATGAGAAGTTCAAGCTGGAGTTTACATTAACTCCTGGGTTCTTTAGGGTGCGTATACTGGATACCAATGTAGATTTAAAGTCCATTTTTGAAGAGTTTCCAGAGTTTAAAGAACTGCAGAGAAAGGTAGAACGGACGCAGAAGATTCGCCGCATTGAACAGTACAGAAAGGTGTGCAGGGAACTGATGGAAGAACTCACCCGGCTGACCCAGGCCAAACTGTACATTGAGACACTGCTGGCCAGAGCGAGAGGGCGCTGCATGGAGTTAATTGATAGTTTAGATATAGAGCCTGTGGAACGACGCGTCCTTTTTGAAGTGGTTATTGCTGGAGGAGACATATCTGCAGAGGAGCTTGCGGAGAAGTGCAGGATCTCTCCACAGAAAGCACTGCAGGTGTTACACGGCATGGAGAAAAAGGGTGTGGTGAGGCTATGAAATTCTGCAGTTACTGCGGGAACTTCCTCTTAGAAAGGTGGAATTACTGTCCGTATTGCGGCAAGAAGATAAAAGGAGAGCCAAGCCCATTCGATTCTTTGTTTAAGAACAGTATTTCTGGTATCAGCATTCGTATCACATCTCGTGAGGGTAAAAAGCCTAAAGTACGGGTGAATCGATTTGGAGGAAGAAGAATCCCTATTGAGGAACCAGAAGAGCCAGAATCAAAACAGGCGCTGCATCCACCTCCTCGCAGGGTATTGGAGCCTGAAGGAGAGACCCAGCAAGTAGGACAGCACATGGAAATCAGAGTAAGGCTCCCTGGAGTAAGAGAGGAGGACGTGGATGTACGAAGGCTGGAATCATCAATAGAGATTAAAGCGTACAGGGGTGATGAAGCATACTTCAAACAGTTCCATGTACCTGAATCTGCAAGAATTATCTCCAAACACATGGAGGGAAATGAATTGGTTGTGGAAGTGGGGTGATTTCATGGGCATGAATGCTACAGAATCTGAAGATGTTCTTCTAAAAAAGAAAAGTCAAACAGGACCTGTAAAAGAATCCAACAAAAAACAAAAGTCTGCAAAAAAATCAGAATCAAAAGAAGAAATGACAGAAGTAAAAGTGACATCAGAAGAAGAGGAAGAGGATTTTTCCGAACCTGAACACATTGTAATGCTCCAAGAAGAGATCCAGGAGAAAAATCAACAAATAGAGGAGTATCTTTCTATACTTCAGCGTCTCCAGGCAGAATTCGAAAATTACAAGAAAAGAGCAGAAAGAGAGCGAAAAGAGTACATTGAACAGGCAAATAGAGATATAGTGCTGAAGTTACTTCCAGTTCTGGACAACTTTGAACGGGCATTAAACACTGGAGGAAAAGAATCCAAAGCAAGTTTCAATTCAGGTTTCAATTCGTTTAGAGAGGGTATTACGATGATCTATACACAGTTGTGCAAAATACTGGGAGCAGAGGGACTGTCTCCCATTGATGCGGTAGGAAAAGAATTCGATCCTCACTATCATGAAGCTGTGTTAACAGCAGTTGGTGATTATGATGACGACACTATCATTGAAGAACTGGAGAAGGGATACCTTTTCCGGAATCGGTTACTTCGGCCTTCCAAAGTGAAGGTGAGTAAGAGAGGTGATTAAATGAGGATTTTAGGAATTGATCTTGGAACTACCAATTCCTGTATGGCGGTCATGGAAGCAGGGAAGCCAGTGGTCATTCCCAATGCAGAAGGTTCGAGGACAACACCGTCAGTGGTGGGATTTTCCAAATCAAAAGAGCGATTGGTAGGCCAGGTGGCTAAAAGGCAGGCTGTATCTAACCCAGAAAAGACAGTCTATTCTATTAAGAGATTCATGGGGCGGTACTACGACGAGGTCGAACAAGAGCGAAATACAGTGCAGTACGAAGTGGTGAGAGGATCTTCAAACGATGCTCGAGTCAAAATAGGGGATGAAGTGTATTCGCCACAAGAAATTTCTGCCATGATTCTAAAGAAAATGAAGGAGGATGCAGAGGATTACCTAGGTGAGAGTATACAAAAGGCAGTAATCACTGTACCAGCGTACTTCAATGACTCCCAACGGCAGGCCACAAAGGACGCAGGCACTATTGCTGGATTGGAGGTAGTGCGTATCATTAATGAACCCACTGCTTCATCGTTAGCGTACGGGCTGGAAAGGGGTGAGGAACAGAAAATTCTGGTGTTCGATCTGGGAGGAGGTACCTTTGATGTGTCTATTCTGGATATTGGGGAAGGAGTCTTTGAGGTGAAAGCCACCTGTGGAGACATGCACCTGGGTGGTGATGACTGGGATAAGCGCATCATGGACTGGATAGTGGAAGAGTTCAAAAGGGAGCATGGCGTTGATTTGTCCAAGGACAGAATGGCTATGCAGCGGATTAGAGATGCAGCAGAAAAAGCCAAAATTGAGCTTTCTGGATTGAAAGAAGCGTCTATTAGTTTGCCCTTTGTTACAGCAGATGAATCAGGTCCCAAACATTTGGAGTTGATGTTGACCAGGGCCAGATTCGAGAGCATGACAGAAGATTTACTGGAGCGAACCAAAGGACCCTTACGAACAGCAGTGAAAGATGCAAAATTGACACCAGATCAAATTGATAAGATCATTTTAGTGGGAGGCTCCACCAGAATGCCGAAAGTGCAGGAGTTTCTGAGGGAGTACTTCGGAAAGGAACTGCAAAAGGATATTAACCCTGATGAGTGTGTGGCTGTAGGAGCTGCCATCCAGGGAGGAGTTTTGGCTGGAGATGTGAAAGATGTGTTATTACTGGACGTGACCCCCTTATCCCTGGGTATTGAAACTTTGGGTCAGGTGTTTACGAGGTTGATTGAGAAGAACACGACTATACCTACCCGGAAATCGCAGATCTTCTCTACTGCAGCTGATGGCCAGCCTTCAGTGGAGATTCATGTATTACAGGGAGAGCGACCTATGGCCTATGATAACCATACGCTGGGTAGATTTATCCTGGATGGAATACCGCCTGCCCCCAGAGGAATACCCCAGATAGAGGTGACTTTTGACATCGATGCCAACGGGATTCTGGATGTGACAGCAAAGGATCTGGGAACCAGGAAAGAGCAGAGTATCAAAATAACAGCCACCACTAATTTGTCTAAGGAAGAAATAGGAAAGATGAAAAAGGAAGCAGAAGCTCATGCTGCAGAAGATGAAAAGAGAAAAGAACTGGTGGAGACAAGAAATCAAGCAGATACATTGGTGTATACCACAGAGAAGATGTTAAAGGAGCTGGGAGATAAGGTAATGCCGGATGAGAAAACGAAGGTTGAAGAGGCGCTGAATAAGTTGAGAGAGGTTTTGAAGGGTGACAATTTGCAGGAGATAAAGGATGCCATGGAGGGAGTGAATAATGCTATGTATCCCATCTCTCAGAGAATGTATCAGCAGGCAGCACAGCAACAGGCGCAGCAGCAACAGCAGCAACAGCAGCAATCTCAACAGCAGCAATCTCAACAGCAATCAGATGAAAAGGTCTATGATGCAGATTACGAGGTCAAGGATGAATGAGGAAAGACTATTACGAAGTGCTGGGCATTCCCCGGAATGCTACCCCTGAACAGATTAAGAAAGCATACCGGAAGTTAGCTCGAAAGTACCACCCGGATGTTAACCCTGATAAGGCGGAGGCAGAGGAGAAGTTCAAAGAACTCTCTGAAGCCTATGAAGTCTTGATGGATTCTCAAAAACGTCAGGCGTACGATCAGTTTGGCCACGAAGGAATCAGGAGTTCATTTGGAAGAGGGGGATTCCAGTGGAATGATTTTAGCCATTTTTCAGATATTGAAGATTTATTTGGGATTAACATTGAGGATTTATTTGGAAGAGGATTTGGCGAATCTATTTTTGACATATTTGGTGGAAGGAGAAGACAAAGACCACAAAGGGGGGCAGATATACGGGCAGATATAGAAATCCCTTTGAAGGATGTGGTTACAGGGGTGGAAAGAGAGGTTGCCATAAGACGGAGAGAAAAATGTCCCCAATGCGATGGGACAGGGGCAAAGACTAAAGATGGGGTAAGAGTGTGCGATGCATGCAATGGGACAGGGCAGATACAAAATGTCTCTCAGAGAGGATTTATGAGAATGGTGAATATTGCCACATGTAGCAGGTGTGGGGGACGAGGAAAGATTGTAGAAGATCCCTGTGAGCGGTGCAAGGGATCGGGAATTATTGCCAAAAGCAGGAAAGTGTCCATCAAGGTTCCTCCTGGTGTGGAGTCAGGGACCCGGTTCAGGATGTCAGGAGAAGGTGAGATGGGCCTTGGCGGCCCTGGTGATTTGTACGTGGTGGTGCACGTGAAGCCTCACCCATTTTTTGAGAGGAGAAGGAATAACTTGTACTGTGAAGTACCTATCAGTTTTGCTCAGTCATCGTTAGGAACGAAAATTGAGATTCCTACCTTAAAGAGTTCGGCAGAGATTGCTATACCTCCAGGGACACAATCTGAATCTATATTTCGGTTGAGAGGACAGGGGCTGCCTTCCATGAACTACGGGAGACAGGGGGATTTATACTGCAAAGTCAAAGTGANAGTGCCGGAGAAGTTAACGTCTGAACAGAAGGAATTNATTGAAAANCTGGCTGAGTCATTCGNTGAAGATATAGAAGAATTAAGTTTTATGGACAAATTAAAGAGTAAGATTTAATTCTCTATTTATTATAAAGATATAGGTGAAAATTAGCTCTTATGCCGTATGGGAGGGCGATGATGGGGATTTTTGGGGATCTACTGGGTAAAGTAGATGTAACAGGTCACAAGTGGAATCGGGGACATGTAGTTCTGGTTAATCTGAACTGGGAAGCGTAGGTGAAGATCGTAGTGTGGTTTTCAGCATCAGTAAAGGAGGGTTAAATTTTCTTGATGATTTCTACAAACATGACAGAGTCTTCATTATATAGATAATTGGCGGAATATGGCCAATTGCAAGATAGAAAGTTCCTGAACAAGTTTTAAGGGAATCTGTAAGTAAGAAATACAAATTAAGCGGCAGACATAATGTTAAAACTATAACTGATTTCACCAACGTTTTCTTTTCACTGGATTCAGCATGTTTATTCATAACTTCACCCTTGAAAGCACATGTTAAACGTTTCTCTTTTATCATAATATATTATCAATATTTGGGTATATAGATGTTTGCATAATCTTATCTTAATCAATCA
>JGI2172J19969_10001126_pt1 | contig 12158 bp, 11 predicted proteins | sample DeeMarSWOR230_32_FD_19969 | JGI IMG/M metagenome (IMG submission 19969)
ACAGAGATGATCTCAGTCGTGGCTCTGACCGATAACTATGTCTACAGCGGTGATTTACTCTCGACATTGACCATGGCCGAAAATATATTAGGCGCCAGCAAATTCTGCTCGACCAACCTTATTGGAACTCCGCTTCCAGAAGAGCGGTTTGCAAGGATAGAAAAAGTGACAGGGGAGAAATTTGAGAGAAAAGATTTGGGTAATGGCTTGAGTCAGATAATCCTGAAAAACATGGGCACTGCCTTCGGTAACCTGGGAGGGGTTGAAGTTGGAAACAATAACCATCTCATCTATCTTGACGGGATTACAAGGGCTGCTCTTGCTACAGGAGCGAATTTTTTCCTTAATCCAAGCTGGTCAACTATTGTGGCTGCCTGCTATTACGCCAGAGAAATTCCTAATCTTTCCTTCAAAATATCCATGCTGCTCTCCACTCAAAACGCTATCCAGCTCAGGATGCTCCTCAATATTTTCAAAGAATATCTTCGCGACGACGGCACCACTCCTATCTATGAGATAAACATCGGAAACGCAGCCACTGCTGAAACCTTCATCCAGTGCTTCGACGAGCTTGAAGCCTCAGGACTTCCTAAAATTTATCTCGCCGCTCATATAAGGATCAATCCGGACTTGGGTATGGCTGACTTTAATTGGACTGAGAGCGCCTTCAAAGTCCTCGATGCAGGAAAGGATCTGACAATTAAATATGAGAGCGACGGCGAATCTCGTCCCTATGATACCATGGAAGCCTATTTCCTCTCAGATGAGGAGAGAAACGAGAAAGCAGAACTGATTGGCGATGTGATTTATCACAAGTGTATAAGGTGCGACAAGGATGCCAAAGAGATTATGAGAAGAGGGCACGAGACCAAGTTTGCACAGGTTTCTTACAGAGAATAAATTCTGGCTATGAAAAAATAGACATCAGGAGATTAAAGATGGATTTCGGCATCAAGAATAAAGTGGCCCTGGTGGCAGCATCGAGCAGGGGCCTTGGAAAAGCGATTGCCTTCCAGCTTTCCAGGGAGGGAGCAAAAGTTGTAATCTGTGCCAGAAATAAGGAAAAGCTTGGCAAAACCAGGGATGAAATTGCTGCCGAAACAGGAGGAGTTGTGAGGGCATTTGTGGCTGATGTAAGAGACAAGAAACAAGTGAGCAAAATGGTCGAACAGACCGTAAAGGAGTTGGGGACAATTGAAATATTGGTTACGAACGCTGGAGGACCTCCTTCAGGCATGGCGGATGACTTTACTCTAGAAGACTATCGAGATGCTCTAGAGCTTAATCTTTTGAGCACAGTAAACCTCTGTTATGAAGTTATCCCCTTCATGAAGAAAGAAAAGTGGGGAAGGATCATTAACATGGTTTCGGTTGCAGCCAAGCAGCCTATAAATTCTCTGATCCTTTCCAATACGGCAAGAGCAGGAGTCTTGGGCTTCTCGAAATCCCTTTCAAATCAACTGGCACCCTCCGGGATTACTGTAAACTCAATCTGTCCTGGGTACATAAAAACAGAAAGAGTGGAAGAGCTGGCGAAGTCTTTTGAGGAAAGTAGGAAAGGTAAAGTCAAAGATTTCTACAAGAATATAGAGAAAAATATTCCTATGGGGAGGTTAGGAACAGCCGAAGAGATAGCTCAAGCTGTGCTATTCCTTGCTTCTGAACAAGCAAGCTATATCACTGGAGTTGCCTTGCAGGTGGACGGCGGCTATATCAGCGCTTTGTTTTAGTCCTATTGAGGATTTGTAGAAAAATAATTGATATAATGTTCATAAAGAACATAGAAAATAACGACAGTCGCCAATTATGCGTGAAAACCGGTGAAAGATGTTGAAAATGGAACAGTCCCCAATTATTTGCAACCCCCGATTTCAGTCCCCATAGAAGAATAGTAAGCAAGGATGAAAATAGGGAGAGTTCCGATCACAGGCCCTACTGAAGAATAACATACATAATATTTATATAAAGTCAAAAGGAAAGGATAGATGAAAGATTACATGAAAGAGTGGGAAGGCACTCCCTATCCCGAAATGCTAAGAGACCTCCCAGAGATCGATGTTCCTCTCGAGGGAGTGCGAGGCTGGCTTCTTCAGAGCAAGGACAAACAGGTAGCCTTTTTTGACATAGAACCTGTCGGCAAAGTTCCTCCTCATTCTCACTGCGCCCAGTGGGGCTTTGTGGTCGAGGGAGAGATGTCCCTTACAATAGGGGAAAAAACCACGGTATACAGAAAAGGCGATTGGTATTATATCCCCGAAGGTGTAGTGCATTCAGCCACCTTTCTCACAAGAGTAAACGCGATAGATGTCTTTGACGACCCAGAGCGGTATAAAATAAAAAAATCATAAAACAATCACAACAAGATAATATATGCAAAAAAATAATCATAGAGGACCGATATGAAATCATTATTCACTAATATTATGAAAGGATTCGAGGGTTATGCCATCGGAAAAACGCTGAAGTATCTGAATGATCCCGGAATAATCTCTTTTGCCGGTGGATTACCCAGCAGTGATGTTTTTCCTCTAGGCCTTATTCAGAAGGCTGCGGTGAAATCCCTAAAGAAGGATTGGGATCATGTACTTCAATATACTCCTATTCCCGGAGAGAAAGAATTGATGCAGTCCATAATAGAATATCTCAAGACAGATAACATCCATATCGAACCTGAAAATATAATGATTACCACCTCTGGACAGCATGGTTTAGACCTGGTTGGAAGATTGTTCCTTGAACCTAAAGATATCATTGTCATTGACCTCCCCACATTTGGAGGTGCCTTGGCAGCTTTTGAGATGGAAGATGCAGAATACATTGCCAAAGATATAGAAGAAGATGGATCTGATGTTAAGGGAATGGAGGCGGAGATAGAAAACTTTATAACTAAAGGGAAAAAGCCAAAATTCATTTATGTTGTTCCGGATTTCCAGAATCCTTCAGGTATAACCATAAGTCTTGAGAAAAGGCTTGCTCTTTTATCACTGAGTAAAAAGTACGGTATTCCTCTTGTAGAGGATAGCCCTTACAGGGAATTGAGGTACAGGGGCAGCCACCTTCCTTCCATATATTCCCTGGATAAAAATCAGGGGAACGTGATTGGTATTTATACCTTTTCAAAAATACTCTGCCCTGGGATCAGAGTCGGGTTCAACATTGGTCCCCACGAGGTCATAAAGAAATTCTCCTTCATCAAAGGGGCAAATATACTCAATACTCCCAAGCTCAATCAGGACATCTGCACTGCATTCCTGAGAGAATACGACCTAGATGCTCACTTCAAGAGGTCTATAAAGTACTACTCTAAAAAGCTGAATTTCTTTCTTGAAGCCATGGAAGAGAATTTCCCCAAGGATATGGGGGTAGAATGGACAAATCCTGAGGGAGGATTGTTCCTCTGGATAACAGTGCCAGGGGAGATAAATACATCAGAGCTTTTCTACAAGGCTATTGAAGAGAAGGTTGCTTTTGTCCCTGGTGATGTTTTTTATCCTAAAGGCTTTCGCAGGTACAACACGATGAGGATAAACTTTTCCTATCCCACAAAGGAGCAAATTGTTGAGGGTGTCAGGAGGCTGAGTCTTGTCCTAAAGAAATATAAAACTAAGAAAAAAAAGTAAAGGAAATTTTAACAAAGCACAGGAGGAAACATGGCTGATGATCACTTATATAGTCCAGGTGTAATGAAATACGTCAAAGAAGCTGAAAAATTTTTAGTCCAAAAAGAGAAACATATTGCCCTGATAAAAAAACTCAAATTTGACACAATAGCCGTTCACGGTCTCTACACCGTAGAAGAAGCTCTATCTCAAAATCAGGGATCTGTAATAGAACCTCTTTTTCTTGCCACTGCCCAGGCTTACAGGGACTCTGATGAAATGGAGGCTGCTCTTGCCTATTTAATCCCAACCTGGTGCTATACGCGGATAGCCAATCCTACAACATACTATTTAGAATGGGTTCTTGCCTTGCTTGAAGGTTACCAGACTGGCTACGATACCTCCTGCTTGGTAACAGCTTCTGGAATGTCAGCGATCATGTTAGCTGTAGATTCTCTTCTCGTAAAACAGAAAGAAGGAGCAGAGAAAATAAATTTTGTCTCTTCCGTCCAGCTATACGGCGGTACGTTCCAGCACTTCACCGTGAGGAAAATGGAAGAAAGGGGAATAGAAGTGCGCTGGGTTGACCATCAGGAGGACCTAGAAGAGTGGAAGGCAAAAATTGATGAGAACACGCGCTTCCTCTACTCAGAGGCTCCGAGTAATCCCCAGCAATCTTTCTGCGATGTCAAAGCACTTGTAGAACTAGCTCACTCTTGGGAAATCCCATTTATCATCGATTCAACCTGCGCTACTCCAGCCTTGATGCGCCCCATTGCTTTTGGGGCAGACATCGTTATCCATTCTCTTACGAAATCCATAACCTCAGGTGGTCTCGCTATGGGAGGAGCCTTAATAAGCCGCAAGCCCATCATTACCAAGATAAAAAACGATAATCCCCTTTTCAAACAAAGCTTCGCTGAGTATGTAAAGTTCCTTCCATATAGGGATAATGGTCCTGCAGCGGCACCACTTAATGCTCTTTTTGCCTTGAATGACCTTCGGACACTGCGCTCCAAGATGGACCTGGTTAGCGCCAACTCAGAGAAAGTCGCAGCATATCTCAGCCAGCATCCCAAAGTCTATCAGGTAGATTATTTAGGATTAGAGAGCTTTCCTCTCCATTCCTTAGCCAAAAAATACATGAAGCTTGTAGACTCTGATGATGGAAAGGGTAAAGAAATAAATCGCTACGGTCACCTCCTCAGTTTTCGAGTCGAAGGACCTCCTCAGAACGCACGAAAGGTTTTTGATAATCTTAAGATTGTCTTCAGGGCCGGAGATTTAGGCCGTATTAAAAGCATTGCTACAATCCCCGCCATTTCTACTCACCTGCAGCAAGGAGAAGAAGCCCGCGCCAAGGCTGATGTTCCACCTCAAATGATAAGACTTTGCGTGGGGGCTGAAAATCCGGACGATATCATAGCTGACCTTGACCAGGCTCTCGGCTCTCTCTGATTCCTAGAGGTTAAAACAGACGACCTTAGGCTCAGTCATCTCCAGGAGGGCAAATTTAATCCCTTCCCGACCGAGTCCGCTCCATTTCACACCGCCAAAGGGCATCATATCTATGCGGTAATCTGTGGAATCATTAACCATCACCCCGCCTACATCAAGTTCCTTGATGGCTTTAAAGGCATTTTCCAGGGAACGGGTGAAGATAGCTCCGTGGAGCCCGTATTTGACACTGTTGGCCAGGTCGATCGCTTCATCCAGGGAAGAAATTTTATAAAGATTCACCACCGGACCAAATACTTCTTCACAATTGAGGTTGGCGCTTTCGGGCATGTTCCTGAATACGGTAGGCTCAAAGTGTGTTCCTTTCCTATTGCCCCCTGTGAGAAGCTCAGCTCCTGACTCACAGGCTTCCCCAACCCACTTTTCCACTCGAGCGGCTTCTTCCTCTGTAATCATGGGACCCATGTCCGTATCTTCATCCAATTGATAGCCAACCTTTATTTTCTTCGTCTGCTCCACAAACATCTTTTCAAACTCATCATAAACAGTCTCATGGATATAAATTCGCTGAACTCCGATGCAGTTCTGCCCTACGGCCCAGAAAGCCCCAGACACAGAAAGCTCCACTGCCTGTTGAAGATCAGCATCGTCCATAACAATAACCGGAGAGTTCGAGCCCAACTCCATTCCTATTTTTTTCAAGCCCGCTTTCTTGACTATGTCCTGGCCAGCTTCAGTTCCTCCCGTGAAGGAGATCATTCTCACCCGAGAATCTGTCACCAGGGCATCAGCAATCTTCGAGGCACGGCCGGTAACAATGTTTAAGATATTCCAGGGAAGGCCGGCTTCGATAAAAGCCTCCCCTAACTTTAAGGCAGAAAGGGGCGTGACGGTAGCAGGTTTTAGAACCACCGAATTTCCACCGGCAATTGCTGGCCCAACCTTATGAGCTACAAGGTTCAAGGGATCATTAAAAGGAGTAATGGCTGCGATTATTCCGATTGGAAAGCGAAAGTAGTAGCCCACCCTGTTCTCGGATCCTTCGCGACTGTCGAAGGGAATGGTCTCTCCTACAATCCTCCGGGCTTCTTCAGCAGAGATTGTGATTGTATCTATACAGCGACTGGCCTCTTTTCTGGCTTCCTTAATGGTTTTACTCCCTTCGCTGGCGATCGTTCTGGCAAAATCTTCTTGCCTGCTTCTAATTATTTCTGCGGTTTTATAAAGAATAGAGATGCGTTGATGAACTGGCAGATTCCGGTTTATTCTAAAACCTTCTTCGGCCGCCCGAAGCGCAGCTTCCACATCATCATTATCGCCCGAAGGAACTGTGTCTATAAGTTCATTATTATAGGGGTTTAGGACTTCAATCTTTTCATCCTTATCAACCCAATTTTTTCCTATTAGCATCTTCATTTGTTCCCTCCATTTTAAAATTCAATTTTATTTAATTATGGGGCCTTAATTATGGGGTCAGGCCCCATTTTCTCTTCTTTTCTCTTCTAAATTATGGGGTCAGGCCCCATTTTCATTTTCTGGCCCCATTTTCTAAAGTGTGCTGAGGCAGCAATTTTTACTATCTTTGAAATTATAAGTAATTGCAAGCCAAAAATTCTTGTGTAGGGGCTTGATTCATCTTGTGTAGGGGCTTGATTCATCTTGTGTAGGGGCTTGATTTATCAAGCCCACCTTATGTTCCCAAGAAAATAATTGAGTCTGATAAATAAGATCTTAACATTAAGAAAATACAGCCTCCTTTTTGAAAAAGTAGCCTGTTGTACTAGCTCAATAATTCGGTAACACTTTCATAGTGTCATTGCGAGCGGAGCGAAGCAATCTCATAGAGTGAGATGAGGTCATAAATAGATAAAAATAGCCTCTTATCTTATGAGATTGCCACGCTCCCTTCGGTCGCTCGCAATGACGCTTCTGCCTTCAATATCATTACAGGAAGTGTTACCTAATTATTGAGCATAAAGACCTGTCCCCTTTCTCACTGTCCCCTTTCTCACTGTCCCCTTTTTAACTTTTTCATTAATAACTCAAGTTTTGCAAGTCTGACCCCAAAAGTCAAAAGTTGAATTTTAAATGGTAATACTTTAGAATGATTGCACATGGAAAGAATCAGAATCGTCGGAAACCCTAACCTACAACTAAAGGGAAAAGTCAAAATCAGCGGGGCAAAAAATGCAGTCCTTCCCGCTATTACAGCCTCGCTCTTGACCAGAGAAAAGGTGAGGCTCAAAAATGTCCCCCTTGTTAAAGACGTTTTTACGATTTTAACCGTCATGAAGGAGCTGGGAGCCAACTACAGCAAGAGAAAAAACACTTTATCCATTCAAGCAAAAAAGATTAAATCTGCTGAGGCTTCCTATGAACTGGTCAGTGCCATGAGGGCGTCCATTCTAGTCTTAGGCCCTCTCTTGGCTCGCTACGGAAAAGCGATAGTCGCCTTGCCAGGAGGCTGTGCCATCGGTTCCCGTCCCATAGACCTCCATATCCATGGATTAGAAAAATTAGGGGCGACGATAAGTCTCGAACATGGCTATATTAAAGCAGAAGCAAAAAAACTCCATGGAGCAGAGGTAGAATTCGAGAAAAAATCCGTGGGGGGAACAGAAAATCTTATAATGGCAGCTTCCCTGGCCCAGGGAGAGACTGTTTTAAAAAACTGCTCCTTGGAACCAGAGGTATCAGGCCTGTGCGAGCTTCTAGTAAAGATGGGAGCTAAGGTTGATGGAATTGGCCAGGAAACCATACGGATCAAAGGAGTAAAAGAGCTGAGCGGAGCTACTCATGATATCATCCCCGATCGGATAGAAGCAGGGACCTTCCTTGTAGCCAGCGCATTAACCCGAGGAAACATCGTGCTAACCCATGTCCAGCCCCACCATCTCGATACCATCATTGAAAAACTGAGATACTCTGGAGCAAAAATAGAGCAACTCAATAATCACTCACTGCGTGTTATCGGAAGCCAAGATATTAGGTCTCAAGATGTCACGACCTCTCCCTATCCGGGATTTCCTACCGATATGCAAGCCCAGTTTATTGTATTGATGACTCAAGCCTCCGGAACATCCATTATCACAGAGACTATTTTCGACAGAAGATTTACCCACATTAACGAATTGTTGCGTCTTGGAGCAAATATCGAGGTCTCTGGAGATAAGGCCATAGTTAGAGGAAAAACTCCCCTCTCGGGAGCAGAGACCTTAGCTTCGGATCTTAGGGCTTCCGCTTCTCTTGTTCTGGCTGGGTTGATAGCAAACGGAGAAACCATTGTCAACGAAGTCGAACATCTGGATAGGGGATATGAGAAACTGGAAGGAAAGCTTAAGTCTCTCGGAGCCCATATTGAAAGAATAAGGGAGTAGGAGAAGAAGGTCTAAGATGGAAGACTGCATTTTCTGTAAGATCATAAACAAAGAAATCCGGGCTAGCATAGTCTTTGAAGACGATAAAATGATCGCGTTCAATGATATAAATCCCCAAGCTCCGATCCATATTCTTCTCATTCCCAGAGAACACTTCGCCTCATTAAATGATATCCCCGAAGAGAAAAAGAATATCTTAAGCCACCTACTCCTTAAAGCGCGGCAGATTGCGCAAGAAAAAGGAATCGCTGAAAAAGGTTACAGGATTGTGCTCAACACTGCCAAGGATTCAGGCCAGGAAGTCTTTCACATCCACCTTCATCTCTTAGGGGGAAGGCGGATGCATTGGCCGCCAGGATAATAGAGATAAAAAGGAGGTAAGGACAATGGAAATTACCTGGTTAGGACATTCAGGAATAAAACTGCAGGGTTCAAAAACTGTATACATTGACCCTTTTTTAACAGGAAATCCCGTTGCCTCAGCCACTCCGGAAGAGATTACAGAAGCAGACCTTGTCGTTGTCACCCATTATCACAGCGACCATTTAGGAGACTCCTTTGCAATTTGTAAAAAAACAGGCGCCACCCTCGTTGGTATCCATGAGATAGCAGTAGAGGCTGAAGCAGAAGGCATAGCAGCCGAAGGAATGAATATCGGAGGCACAGTAGAAACAAGAGAAGTGAAAATTCACATGGTTCAAGCTCTCCACTCGGCTGAAAAAGGTGACCCGGCGGGAGTGGTTATCGAGATTGATGGCAAGAAAATTTACCATGCCGGCGATACAGGACTAACCTATGATATGAAACTTATCGGTGAATTCTTTAAACCAGACTTGAGTTTTCTTCCTATCGGAGACAGATACACCATGGGTGTTCCATCTGCCGTAAGGGCAGTGATGTTCATCCAGACAAGAAAAGTCATTCCTATCCATTATAATACTTTTCCTATTGTCAGCGCTGATCCTGAAGAATTCAAAAAAAGAGTAGGAGATCTGGCAGAAGTCATCATCCTCAATCCAGGAGAATCTTACACTCTGTAGCTTCTTAAACGTTCTGCCTTCTTATTCACACCTTCTCAAATGGCTTATTTAATCGATGGCAGTAATTTCATCGGACATGATTCGCCCCGCAATATCAAGGATCCCCAAGCTAAATACCGCCTTGTCTCTCGTCTTTTGATTTTCCAGCGCCTGAAAAAAACAAGAGTTGTCCTGGTTTTTGACGGAACTCCAGTCTTAAACTTAATAGGTGAGGAGTTTCAGAAAAAAAAGTTTTCCGTAATCTTTCCTCCTTTGGGCGGGGACGCTGACGAAACCATTAAAGAATTAATTTCGAAACAAACAGATTTAAGAAGATTCTTTGTGGTCAGCTCAGACCGCGAGATTAGAAGATTCGCCAAGTCAAAAAGAGCTACTCCCCTGAGCTCTAAAGAGTTTAACCGTGAGCTTCAAACAGCGCTGAAAGAACACAGAAAATCTTTGGAAATAGAGAAAAAAGTTACCTCGCTCTCCCCTTTAGAGATAAATCAATGGCTCAAGATTTTTAAGGATGAAAAATGACTGATATTTCCATAATCGGTGCAGGTAGACTCGGAACCTCGCTGGGACACGCTCTCTCAAAGAAAGGCTACAAGATCAAGGCACTCTCCTGCAGGACGACCTCTTCTGCTGAAGAGAGCAGGAAAATCATAGGAGAAGGAATAGCTTCCATTGATAATATCCAGGCAGCAAGAGTTGGAGAAATCGTCTTTTTATGTTTACCTGATGAAGATATTACAAAGGTAACAAGAGTACTTGCCAGCTCGGACATTAATTGGTCAAAAAAATTTGTTTTTCATTGCTCCGGTCTCGTCCCATCTGAAGTCCTTAAACCTTTAAAGGACAAAGGCGCTTTGACTGCCTCCCTCCATCCCATCCAATCCTTTGCGCAAAAGAAAACCCCCCCGACACAATTTGAAAACATTTATTTTGGACTCGAAGGATGCACTGAGGCTTTAGCTTTATCTACGAAAATTGTTCGACGACTCGGAGGCCATCCTCTTATCCTTCAACCAGAAGACAAGGCTCTTTACCATGCAGCCTGCAGCACAGCTTCTAACTTTTTTGTGGTTCTTTTAGAAATGGCAGTGTCTCTTCTCAAGCAGATAGATCTTCAAGAGGAAAAGGCACTCCAGATTCTCCTACCTTTAGTGAAAGGGACTTTACATAATGTAAAGAAATTTAACATCAGAACCTCTTTGACCGGTCCTGTTATAAGAGGGGATCAGGAATCCATACAAAAGCATCTTGAGGCTTTGCGAAATTTCCCCCCTTATTATGAAACATACACGAGGCTGGCAGCACAGGCACTGGAAATGGCCAGAAGAGAAGGAAAAGTTTCTCCCCAAAAAATCAAGGTGTTGAAGGACGTGCTGGAAGGAAAATAACCTCTTCTTCAAGCTCGACACCGAATCTCTCTCTCACTCGTTCTTTGAGTTCCTGGGCAAGGCGAAGAACATCTTGGGCTGATGCCTTCTCCTTGTTCATAATAAAATTCGCGTGGTCCCCGTAAACAGCTGCTCCACCAACCCTCACGTTCTTAGCCCCGACTTTATCTAAAAAATGGGCAGCAGGAACTCTTCTCCCATCAGGAAGAACAGGATTTTTGAAATAGCTGCCAGCATAAGCTGCATCCTCTGGAGGATGATTGCTCTTCCTTTTTTCTAAATTCTCTTCAATGCGTGCCTTTATCTCTTCTTTCTCTCCTTGTTGAAGTTCAAAAACAGCTCTTAAAAAGACATCATATTTTTTACTCAGGACGCTATGGCGGTATCTAAACTCAAAATAATCACTCTTGACCTTAACTCTTTCTCCTTGCCTGTTTAGGATTTCAGCGTCCTTCAAGAATTCTCCGATGCTATGACCGAAGGCACCAGCGTTGCTAAAAACAGCCCCGCCTACGGTTCCTGGAATACCTGCTAAAAATTCAAAGCCACTAAAACCTTTCTCTATCGAGAATTGAATCAAATCCCTCAAAGGAGTACCAGCTAATGCTTCTATCTCTGCTTTTTTCCCCATTTGCTTTATACCCTTCACACTGTTTTTTATGATGAGACCGCGAAATCCGTCATCATCGAAAAGAAGGTTATATCCCCCTCCAATAATGAAGTAAGGAAAAGATTGTTCTCGGGCTAAAAGAATCGATTTCAACAGCTCGGCGATGGAAGTCGCTTCAAAAAAATAATCCGCCTCTCCGCCAATCTTAAAGTTTGAATAATCTCGAAGAAGCACAGACTTTTTTAAAGGCTTTCCCACATTGTCCAAAAAATGCCCCGGGAAATCCGGCTTTTTTTCGCCCATTTTTATTTTATTCTATACCACACCTCTTAAAATGTCCAAAAACATAATTCCAAAGCAAGTATCTCATGGTAGGGTCAGGTCTTGCTTTTTGCTTGGGGTCCATGGTAGGGTCAGGTCTTGCTTTTTGCTTGTCTCGAAAATCTCGTACAAACGCTTTAAAATTTCATTGCAAGGGTGAAAGCGACATAGATATCTCCTATCCTCAGTATGAGATTTTGCCACGCTCCCCTTCCCAAATATAAAAAGAGCTGGATCGTACGCAATATAATGCATTAGNATAAATTGCGTTTGTATGGGTAAAGGCAAAAAGCAAGACCTGACCCCATAACGGGAGGGGAGTATATCCAAATCCACTCACTTTCTTTAAATTTGGCATGTATTTTGCT
>JGI2172J19969_10001130_pt1 | contig 12145 bp, 13 predicted proteins | sample DeeMarSWOR230_32_FD_19969 | JGI IMG/M metagenome (IMG submission 19969)
CGAAGAGACACCGAAAACTCGCGTTAGCTTTGAAGCAATTTCTTGAGCATTTTCTGTTTTTATGTAGATTCTGCCCCGTTTGCGTATGAATTTCTCGTAATGGACACCGTGATGTTCCAAAGCTTTCTTCATATTCTTCAACAATAGTCTCTCGTAGACCCGTCTTGTCCATTCACCCTTAATGCCTATCTCTCCGCCAAAACGAACGATGACTGAATCGTATTTCACTTGAACTGACCAGCCCATGACAGATTTCATAAAAGACCCAACAAACTATTAAAACTATACTGAAAGCTCATGCTCTTGAAAAAGCACAAAACAAAAATCACCTAGTTACTATAAAACTGTCTATGACATCTCAATTTGAGATAACAATGCTGGGAACAGGCGGTGGGAGATTTGCAACAATCACTCAGAAGAGGCGTACTGCTGGAATCCGCATAATCAGCGAAGATCTGAACTTACATTTAGACCCTGGTCCCGGGGCATTGGTTCACTCGATTGGTGAAGGCTTAGACCCTCAGAAGCTTAACGCTGTTTTCGTTTCCCACTGCCACCCAGACCATTACACAGATGCTGAAGTATTAATAGAAGCCATGACTAAAGGCACAAAAAAGAAACGCGGAGTCTTAGCCGCTTCGAAAAGCGTCTTGCATGGTAATGATATGGGATTCGACCCAGTTGTTTCTAAATATCATCAGGAAATGCCCGAACGTGTAATTGAGGCTTTACCAAACAAGAATTTTCAAGTTGGCAACATCAACGTTCTGGTAACTGAAGCAAGACACACAGACCCTGACACTGTTGGCTTCAGATTTGAAACCTTAGAATCTGGAAGTTTTGCCTATACAAGCGATACAGAATATTTCGAAGGTGTAAGCAAATACTGCAGAGGCGTAAGGCTTCTCATATTATGTGTGATGAGGCCATCTGGTAAACCTTGGAAGGGACATATGACAACAAATGATGCAATAAAAATCGTTGAGCAAACACGCCCAGAACAGGCTGTTTTGACGCATTTCGGAATGCAAATGATATTTAGAGGACCAGCAAAAGAGGCAAGACGTATTGAAGAAGAAACAGGCGTTCCAATAATCGCCGCTAAAGATGGAATGCGAATAAAATTCGGAAAAACAATAGACGTACAAGCGAGAAGGAAAGCTGAGCAAGGCTTGAACAGGTTCCTCTAAAGAATTTTAACTTATAAGTTGTATAATATGAATGAAAGAGGATGTAGAAGTTTATGCTGATTGTGCTGCGAATAGGCGGCTCGGTTATAGCTTCACCGATCAATCCAGCTTTAATCAACAAGTACGTGGACTTATTGAAAGATTTGAAGGAGCAAGGACACGAGCCAGCTGTTGTTGTCGGAGGTGGCGCCCTAGCAAGAGAATTTATTAATATCGCAAAGGATTTGGGGCTACACGAAAGAGCTCAAGACGAAGTTGCAATTTCTGTTTCAAGGATTTTCGCTCAGCTTTTCCTCCAAAAACTCGGAGAGCTAGGATGCAGGGCTGTTCCATTAACGATTGAGGATGCTGAAGAGTGTTTACGTGAAGGAAAAATCACAGTTATGGGCGGTCTAAAACCAGGCATGACCACAGACACAGTCGCGGCGTTGATTGTTGAACAAACAAATGCTGATTTGCTCATTAAAGCTACTGATCAGGAGGGCATATATGACAAAGATCCTAAGAAATATGCGGATGCAGCTAAACTTGACCACTTACATTACGAAGACTTGCTGCGGGTTTTCGCTGAAAACAAGCATAAAGCTGGGATACACCAGATTATCGACCCGGAAGCAGTCAAAATCTTGAAGGAGAAACGAGTTAGGGTCTTTGTTGTGAACGGGTTTAAGCCTGAAAACGTTTCAGCTATCGTCAAAGGCGAGCACATCGGAACGATTGTAGATTAAGTTAATTTTTCGCGTGCTGAAAACAAGAAACTCGTTAAGATGCGGCCTCACATGCGCTGAACAAAATTTAAACAAAACCTTTGCATATCAATTCAAAAAGGGGTAATGCTGGTGAATCGACTGTATCCAGAACAGCCACTCGTAGGAATAGGCGCGGTCGTAATCTGTAATGGCAAAATCTTACTTGAAAAGAGAAAAGGTGAACCCGGCAGGGGCAAATGGACTATTCCCGGCGGCTTAGTGGAATTAGGCGAGGACACTGAGCAGACGGTGATAAGGGAAGTCAGGGAGGAAACCAACCTTGAAGTTGAAAAGCCCAGACTAATTGATGTTGTCGACAGCCTAACCGCGGATGAAGATGGCAAGATAAAGTATCATTTTGTAATACTTGACTATTTTGTGAAACTCAAAGGCGGAACGCTTAAAGCCGCAGATGACGCTGCAGAATTAAAATGGGTCAAGTTTGGCGAAGTGGAAAACTACGATCTAACAAAAAGTTTCATAGAGTTTTTCCAAAGGAACAGGGAGAAACTGGAAAAGTTCAATTCATGTCCTTGAAGAACAGCCTTGTTTCCCCCATGGTTTTGACATCTAGCGCCTTCACCTTTGCAACCATTGGAAAATCTCTCACGACCTTTCCAAGCGCCAGACAATAGTGTGGTGGCAAGTCTCTGGCAACAGATTTGACTGTTTCTGCATCAACCCTAGCGGCCCGCGAAACAACCTCTAAATCATGCTCATTCGTGAAGTTGAAAAGGAATATGTTATCTGCTTGCCGGTATATGTTTTGGCGGATTGTGTCTGGCTGATTGGTAATAAACGTTGTGAATATTCCGAAATGTCGCATCCTTGTCACAATGTCATCCCAATAGGTCTCACGCAGGTAAAGATGCGCTTCCTCAGCGAAGAGAAAGATAGCCTTAAGTTTCCAGCTTGTTAGCAGTTCAACAAGTCTTCCAAGCAGATATTCAACAACTATCTGACGGTCAATAGAGGAAGTATTTCGCAGATTTATTATGATGGCTCCGCCTTCCTTCTTAGCTCTGAATAGGCTTTCTTCCAGAAGCATGCCTTCGGCAACATTGTCTGTGAAAACGCCGGAATTGACCAAAGCGTAATAACGTGAGAAGAGGGCGTCCCTGACGTGTTGATTGCAACGCCAGTTGCGTATCGCTTCCCCTAACTCATGCATGGTGAGGTTTCCTGTTTCTTTTAGAGATCGCCATATGCGGCGAAACTCTCGGGCAGATGTCCCTGGCAAGTGAAGTGCATGAATAAGAATATTCAGCAAAACATGTAGATTTAATTGCTTTAAGGCAACCTTAAAGTTTTGAGAAGGAGTCAGAACATGAACCTTATGGTGGTAAGCGTTTCTTCTCCCGTCAGCTGTCATACCCAAGCTTATGTATTCCCCGTTAAGATCAAAAACAACCACTGTGGCTCCATACCGTACTAGGCTAGGAATCAAAAGCTTGGAAAGATGGGATTTGCCTGTCTCTTTCTTCCCAGTTATTATGTTTAACCGCCCATCCAAGGATGATGCGTCTATCGTCAGAAGCGAAGCATCCTTTGTACCGCCTAAGATTATTGGAAGTTTTCCATCGGTCTTTGCGAGTTTAAGCAGCGTGGGGAGTGGAAGCTTCTTTATTATTGATCGGGAACGGGAGGGAAGCCATGAACTACTCGGGCTTAAGCTTTCATTTTCAATTGTGGCGCGAATCTTGCATGTGAGGAGCCTTGCATCCTGAATATACATGATATGAGGTGCGATTTCTAACGGGTCAAAATCTTCGCCCTCCATGACTTCTCCGCCGTCGGGAAGGCTACGAAGCAGTTCTTCCAAAATCCCTGGAATGTTTGCAAATTGCACGTCAATCACTTGTACAATCAATGCTTTTGTTGCATCGTCGCCATCCTCAATAAGCAGGTAGTCACCTTTCTCTATGGTTTCGTTTGGAAAACTCAGGATCTGGAGGATATTTCCCTCTTTCTTGTAGATTTTCATGAACAGCTTTCACCTTTACCGAAGGGTCCAAACAAGAGCCTGTGCATGTCTGGTCTGTTGATGATTTTAAGATTGTACTTGCGTGCGATGAAGTGTTGCATTGCTATGACCTCGTTTGCTGTGAAGGTGCAGAAGATATGAGCTAAACGTAAGGTTTCAGGGTAACTCTGTGAGAGAAGATCGTTTCCTAAGAGCTTCTCAATGGATTCAACTCTCCGCTCAACGGGAACTTTTTTGTCTATGTCAAGTCTAAAGGCATAGTTTCCCTTAGTCAGTCTGGCCACGTAGACATCACCCAGCAAAACAATTGGAGGCTTAGGCTTCAAACCAGACAACTCAAAGAGATAAGGAGGCTTGTATCCAAGCAGCACGTCCGTAATGAGATACCCGTTTAACCTTAAAGTTGTCATTTTTGAAAAAGCCAAAACAACGTTATCCCTTTTCCTCGTGTTGTCCAAGATTTCCTTCATGCGTTGTGATGGAGTGTCAGCAATTCCAGAAGTTAAGGAACCGTCAAAAAGAATTAGGCCATTACTTACCGTTTTTGAGAGAGTGTTCTGCAGCCACCTTTCGAGAAGGTTTGCTATCCTTGTCGGCATCTGGAAAAGGCTGGGTGAGCTTTGGCGGTTCTGCTCGTACGAAGAGTTGAAGTATGTCATTTGCAATGTGTTGTAGACTTCTTTTCTGTTTTCATCTGTTATGTGGAAGATGAAGGGTCCAAGCCTCAGGTACCTGTAGTTTCTTTTCTTTTTCCAGATGCTTGCTCCTCTAACTGCTATCAGTATGCCTTTGCTTGTTTCACCGATTTTTATGCTGGAAGTGTCGACAGCTGCAACAGCTGTTTCTTCTAGTCTACGTTTCAACGGTATGTGTTGCAGTTCAACTCGGCCAGCTTGTATCTGCTCTTTTTGGTTGTTTTGTTGAAAAGTTTGTTGATTTAGTTGAAAGGGTCGATTTTGCACATGCTTGAGTGAATGTATGCTCAGCTCTATGAACCGTTGAGGCAATGATGTTTCTATGGCGGGTTGTGGAAAATTATATTTTGGTGTTGCTGTAATAGTTTGTTGTTCAGTCACCAAGATTCACCAATAGCCAATTGTTTGGAGACGAAATATTTAAATGTTGTGCATGAACAAGATGCACAATTCAACAAACAATAGGTGAAAATTTGACAGAAAAAGAAGCAAAACCACCGATACGCGTAAAGATGAAAGTAGGAGAAATAGAGTTCGAGATAGAATGCCAAGAAGAACAACTCCAAACAACCGTTGACAAAATCCTCTCAACAGTAACAGAAAAACTGAAGGGTACAAGACTTTTGACTGAAAGAGCCACACCACCAAGAGCAGAAACATGCAAAGGAATAATCCAAAGGCTCTGGGAAGAGGGATGGTTTGCAACTCCTAAAGGCTTAAGCGAAGTGCACAGCGAGATGGCAAGACGCGGATTCCATTACGATCGGACAGCCGTAGCACACGCACTAGTAGACCTGGTCAAAGACGGAATACTGACAAGAGAAGGAAAACCACGTAGATACCAATACGCCCAGAAAAGACCACCATAACTCATGAAGACAATCTTGCGTTAAGCGCGCGCTAAGGAATAGAACATAGGTGGAGATCTTCTTAACTCTCAAGCACTAAAAACTTCTTTATCACGCTCAAGTAATTTGAACCCTTGAGTATCAAGTTATATGCTTCAGCAAACTTCCGCAAAATCTTAAAAAGAAAGGATGAACTGTAACTTATGAACTTGAAAGACATTGACACTTTTGTTTTTGATTTGGATGGAACTGTTTGGTATTGGACTCGTCTCATTGCAGGAGCCAAAAGAACGATAGTCAAACTGAAGAAGTTGGGTAAGACCGTTCTTTATGTTACCAACAACACTATTGAGTCGCGAAAAAACCTTGCAAAGAGACTCTCCAAGTTTGGAATCGAAGCTCACTATGAAGATGTTATAAACGCCGGTATTGTCATAGGCTACTACATAAAAGAACATTATGGTACTGCTTTGGCCCTGAACATTGGAACGGAAAAAGACTTAAAAGAAGTTGGCGTTCCCATCCGAAAAAGAACGCCAGTTGACTATGTGGTAGTCACCGAAGACTGGGATTTTGACTATCGTCAACTTAGCCTCGCTTTTGACGCTGTCATGTCAGGAGGAAAGCTTCTGACAAGCGTGATGGGAAGACACTGGATAGTTGGAAACAAAATGGTTCCAGGCGTAGGATGTTGGGTGAAGGCGGTGGAGTTCGCAACAAACACAACTGCCACCACGTTGGGCAAACCATCAGACTACATGGCAAAGATCGTTTCCAAGAGACTTGGAGACTGCAAACGCACTGTTTACATAGGAGACGAATACGAAAGTGATATACTCTTTGGACAAAAAATCGGGTGCCACACAATCTTCATCAACACAGGCATGGATAAAAACAAAACAAGTAACATAAAGCCAGACCTATGGCTAAACACAGCTAAGGATCTACTAGATCATATCTAAAACTAACACTACGCGGAAATCATGTCAATGGCCAGAAGCCAATCAACAAAGTCAACGTCTGAGTCATGATTTTTTTTCGTATTCACTTTTTCGTTCACTAAAATCTCACTCACTCTTTCGTAAACAACCAACTCACTTATAAGCAGGGCGACTCCAAGAAAATGATCTAAGACATAAGCTGCAGAACTTGCTGTCGATCCGCGCGCGTAAGTGAAACGATTCTGAAAAAAAGCTTAGCTGTCTATTTTTGCCTTTATCCTCGGAAGAAAATCCTTCTGCATCTGGACGATCCCAAAAGTTGTGATTATATATTTTCCATCAGGGGTCTTTGTAACCATTTCGCTTTTGACGAGTTCACCTAGGCGCGTACTCGTGATTTTCGCAGTTTTTCCAAGTTTGGCTTGGAGTTCTTCCCTTGAAATAGCATCGCTCTCTAATATGCCTAATTTGTATCCTACGTGACCAGCTAGAAGCTGCAAAGCCAAAGTCTCGTTGTCCGTCAGCTTATCCCTCGAAACGAGTAAGTGGGGGCCTTCTTGTGTGAAAGCAATAATGTTTTCACAGTCTCTGATGAGTTTTTGCAAGTCCACTGTTAAGACCAATTTCCGTAAAATCTCAAAGGCTGGAATAAACTCGCTGAAAAACCTGTTGATGCCTAGCCAAACATCATCAACACGGCCGGAGAAGTTTTCTTCAACATCTTTATACCTAATTTGAACCGTGATCTCGTCCTCTTTACCTGTCAACTCATCTTGCCTCGAAGCCTAGCCAAAACTTCTTCTTCAATCCACCTTTCACCCTGCACAGTCAACTTAAACTCCGGCCTGTTCGGGTCCGGTTTGAAAACTCTTCCTTTCTTAGTCATCTCGTTCAAGCGGGCTGGAACCATGGACTTTATCCCGCTGGACTCCAAAAGCTTTGTAATCTGAGCTGCTGTGCTCTTCTTTTCCTCAGAAGCGTACAGGACCAAACCTATGGCTTCGTAATGCGTGAGCTTCTCGTGAGTCATTATGACAGGTCCTTCGGTTGTGAACTCAATCACTCCTTTCAATTGAACCGCGGCTGTCGGGGCCAACCTCACGGAGACGATATCTACAGTTTTTTCTGCAAAATCCTCAGGGAAACCTTCAAGCATGTCGAGGATCTCTTGCGGATTTTCACCTTCAACAACGATCTCGCCGAAAGGCGCCCTTATTTTCACTTTTACCTTTCCCATTCTAATCTCTCCTTTCAGGCTGGATTTTCTTCTTCAGCAAGAATGTAAACGTAGCCGGCGTCAGTCTTCCAACGTCTAAGTTTCCCCCTCTTAACAAGCCGCGCCAGGACTCCTGAAAAAGTGCGTCCCTGATAACGCAAATCATTGGCTTTCAAAGCCTCTTTCAACTCAGAGACCGTGCGGGGACGCCACTTTCCCCAGTCAGTCTCAAGAACCTTCAATATGGCTTCACCGCAACTCTTAGCTCGCAAAATCTCAGGATATTTCCGTGCCGGGGCCTTTTCTTTTGTGGCTGCCTTTTTGACAGTGAGTGTTGCCGTAGTTTTAGGTTTGAAGCTTTCAAAAGCCTTGTGAACGTCAGCCATCAACCTCGGCATCTCTTTGATTGTGTTCAGAACGTCTTCATGGTCTCCGTTGATTTCTACCTCGTACTCGCCCATTTTCACGCGAAAAGCGAAACTTCCTCGTTGCATTTTTTTAACCGTTTTGCTTGGCAAAGTCATCCCGAGATATAAGAAGCGTTAACTCCTTTTAGAATTTACGTATTTTGATATATTTCCAATAGGAAATATTGTATTAAATATTAAGATATAATACTATTAATGGATCGAACGTGCTTGAGGAATCCTTTTGGCTAAAAAGAGAATCTCAGTATGGTTCTTCAGCACTCTGACCTTCGTAGCACTTATACACTTGATTGAAGCGATCTGCGTCCTAATTTTTAACAGCCAAATCAAACTTCTTCAGCTGTATCCTTTAATAAACGAGAAGTTGCAGGCTATAACCCCGACCGCGTATTTTTGGGTAAGTGCAATCGCAACCTTCATTCTCGGGGGAATTGCCTGTGCAATAGCCTTCGAAAACCCTGTGGAAACCTTTCTAAACAAGATACTTTCAGACGCTAAGAAACAGAGTGCTGTTGAATCCCAAATGTTAGCCGAGAAAAGTGAACTACTTGATGTAATGAACGAAACAGTGATAATGAACAATACGCTTCTAGCACAGGTTAAGGATATAATATTCAACGTAAGAACGGAAGTTAAGGAAATTCAGCCGTTAAAGGAGAACGTTGAGGAACTGAAAACCGAAATAAGCCGCTTAATAAGGGAGACCAGAAAGCTCGAAGATAGCTTACCATATCTGAATAAATGCCCAACATGCGGGAAACCATTACGACTGGAATTCAAGGTTTGCCCTTACTGCGGCGAAAACATTAAACTCATTCCTGAAAAAATGATTTCACTAAAAGATTACAGATGAATAGATGTACCAATAAGAGAAGAGTTGAAGTCCCTGACTAAGGCAATGTTTGGATAACATGCTATATGTATTCCTTGCCTCCTATAGAAAAACTAGATGACCAGAACTTCTTTCGAAAGGTTACTCAAAAGTTTAGACTTTGATGTTGAAACAGCTATGTCATCTTCAACCCTGACTCCAAACTTTCCAGCAAGATATATTCCTGGTTCAATTGTAAACGCCATACCCGGCTTCAAAACTGTTTTGTTACCAGGGGCTATATAGGGCTCTTCGTGTACTTCTAAGCCTAACCCGTGGCCTGTTCTGTGAGTAAAGTATTCGCCATACCCTGCGTCTTCTATAGTTTTTCTGGCGGCTCTATCAACCTCTTCAGCTCTAATGCTCGGCTTTACAGTCTTTATGGCTGCTTCTTGAGCTTTAACAACAATCTCGTAAATTTTTTTCTGCATTTTTGTTGTCTCACCGACGAAGACTGTTCGAGTGATATCTGCATAATATCCTTCATAGACTGCCCCCACATCCATCAGCACAATGTCTTCTTTTCTCACCTTTGTGTTCGATGTCTCACCGTGAGGAAGAGCAGAATTGCTTCCCGAAAGAACTATACAGAACGGAACACTTTCGCCCCCATTCTCCTTTATGGTTTTTTCTATCTGAAATGAAATAGCTAATTCACTAACTCCTGGTTTTATGAAGTCTATCCCTGCCTTTATTCCCTCCGCAACTATGCTCGCTGCTTTTTCCATTCTTTTCAATTCTTCAAAAGATTTTATGATTCTGAGTTGACTGAAAAAGATTGAAGCGTCCTCTATTCTTATTTTCGGCGAACATTCGACTAGCATTCTGTAGAATTTGAAAGGAAGAGTTCCTTCAACTCCAAAGACAGCCTTTTCCAGCCTAAGCTCTTCTACCATTTGGCTCAGCAACACAGCAGGATTTTCTGAGTCGTCGTAACTCCTAATTTCTTTGAATGCAGAATACTCTTTCGCTTTTTCCTCTTCTAGTTTAGGAACCACAACTATTGGAGCGCCTGTTTCGACAGGGATAATTATTCCAGCAAATCTTTCTATGGCCAACGCTGAAAAACCAGCGAAATACCTCATATTTTTCTCTGAATTAACTAGAAAAGCGTCTATTCCAGCTTTTTTGCCGGTTTTCTTCATTTTCTCTACTCTTTCCATAAATATTGTCAATTCTTAACCTCTCAATATCTTCCAATTTTCTGAGAAAACTACTGTTTGTCAGTAACTGCTTTAAGATTTTTATCCTTCTTGACTGGAGTTTTTGATGGAATTTTACAACTTACTTGCGCTGTGGCATCGATGGCCACCCACAAGTTAGTGGAGAACTGTGAAATGTAAGCTGCAAACAATTTTGGATGTGAAAGAACAGAGCAGTTAAGTATTTTTAGGAAAAAAGAAAAAGGAAGTTGAGTCTAGAATAGCCATTCTCCGTCTTTTATTACCACCTTTCCATCTAAGAGCAACGTAGGACGAGGAATAACAAAGTCTTGATGTAGATCTGCGGAGACTTTTCCTCCAAGGTGGGAGCCATCACCTATAGCGAGGTGAACAGTACCTTTTATCTTTTCAGCTTCAAGAATGTTGTCAGGTCTCTTTGCATCAGGGTTTGTACCTATTCCAAGCTCGGCAAGATTTCTCCTTGAAATATAAGGCTCTTCATTTTTATCGAAAGCTAGCAATTCTCTGAATTCATCACCAACTTTGCCACCACCAGTGATTTCAGCAGCACGTCCATTTTTGATGATTAAAGTCATGTTCTTTTTTAAGTTAGAGAACCAGCCAGCTTCGACAACGATTTTTCCTTCACCAGTGCCTTCTATTGGAGCGCAGTAAGTTTCACCTGAAGGCAAGTTTCCCCATGCACCTTTCTCTGTAAATATTCCGGTGTCCACTCTACCATTTCTGGTTAGGAACTTCATTTTTGTCCCTCCCGGAGAGGTTACAATAGCCTCTCTATTATCCTTCATTAACTTCGCAAGTCTTCTACTGTCTTCATCTATTTTGCGGTAGTCGGCAGCCATTGGTCCCCCTGGATGGAACATTTGCGGAAGAAATGTGGGCATGCTTGCGACTCTTGTTCCAGCTTTTGACGCGTTTTCGCGTGCTTCTGTATGACTTAAAGAGTAAGATGTTATGGCAATCGCAACGTCTGAAGCTTTCATTTTCTTTTCAGCTTCATTTCCAGGTTCTGATCCATGTTTTCCGACGGATGGATAAGCAAAGAATTCTACTGAACAGTCCGGCAACTTCTCTTTAGCTATTTCATAGACCATTTTGGCTAAAACAGACCTTTCGACAAAATCTGTCAGTTTTTCACTGTCATATTTCATCCATTCCTCAACGGTCGGCGAATCCGTAACTATGAGAACTTTTTCACCGCTCTTGATGCCCATGTTTACCTTGAACATGTTGAAGACACCTTGCGTAATCTTCTCCTTTTCAATCAAGTTAGATCCCTCGTTCAATTAACAGAAGAAATGGGAGTATCAGGCTTTCCCCAGCTTTTTCGCTAGTTTTGCAAGTTCCGGATGAACCGCTCTGCCCTTGTCCCAGATTTGTTTTCCGTCAAGCCAGACAGATGTGTTTAGGCATATGCCATCAGTGTGTGAAGGTGCTGGTATAGGTTCGCCGCCTGTTAACATTGGTCCTACGTATCCCAATCCCCACTCTGTGCAACCCCAAACTCTCTCATCCTCAACTATGTCACCAGTTAGTTTGGCACCTGGGTTGCATCCGTAACAGACATGAGCTACACGAAACATCTTTGGGTCGTTAAAGCTTTTCAGCCATGCCTCAAATGTTCGAGCGTCTTCTCCGCCCTCAACTTTCACTACTTTTCCTTCTTTAACGTGAAGTTTTACTGGTTCTTTAACGAGACCTATTGGAGGAACTATTGAGCCGTTGAACACTATCGTGCCGTTTATTGAGGGAAAGATTGGTGACCAGCCTATCTGTCCGCCTAGCATGTGGGACCCAGGTGTATCCGCGTATCCAACTTCACATATTATAGGTCTCTTGGGGTCATTGTCGAACTCTACATCTTCACCTGCTGGCGTCGTCATTCTGACATGTTTGGCTGCTTTAGTCAAAGCTATGAGTTTATTTTGGTAGTCTGCGAGAGTTGGCAAGTCAACTCTGGCGATTACCCTCGTCATCATGTCCACGTTCATCCCGACGAGGCATAGGTGTCTAATTTTCTTGTTCTTTTTCATAGCGAT
>JGI2172J19969_10001131_pt1 | contig 12133 bp, 10 predicted proteins | sample DeeMarSWOR230_32_FD_19969 | JGI IMG/M metagenome (IMG submission 19969)
TTCAGCTCTGAGGGGCTTTTCTAAAATTTTAGTATCAGGTAAGGACGGGGTAAGTGGCGTTTCGGCAAGAACATATCCGCAAAATATCACCAAAATAATAAAAAATATGGATAAATTTTTTTTCGTCAACGCAGAAATACTCCCTTCTATTTTGTTAAAAGTAGGCTTTCTCCGATATTCCCCATATCAACTTTACAAAAGAGAATAATGGGCAATGAATTGCTCTACGTTCCATTCTTATTACTTTTTCTTACATGAAACAACACTTTTTTATCCCATCTTTTATCAAAATAACGCTATTTTCTTTGACTTCAAAAACTGAATTAAATGGGACTCTAATTTTTTATTTTTTTGCTGATATTTTTGGGAATTATAACAAATAGATTTTTTATTTTCAATTGATATGGTTACTCCTTATTTCTTGATGTTAACTAAGCTTGTAAAAAAACTTTGGGGATCATCCCTGTCTTGCTTTTTTAGGCTAAAAATGATAAATTTTGGCTTAATTTTTTCTTCATCTTTTTAAAATGCTTTCAATCGACTCGAGCCTGATCGTTATCTTCCTGATTGTCTGGATACTGGTTTTTGTCCTGACAAAGATCTTTTTCAAGCCGCTCCAGAAGGTCATGCGCGAGCGAGAATCCCGGATCAAGGGAGACGAAGAGGCCTCTCAAAAATCGTTGGAAACCTTTGAGCAGGCTTCCAGGGAGATCGAGGAAAAGCTCCAAGCCGCCAGAACTCAGGCGCAACGGATCAAAGAAGACCTGGAGCGAGAGTCCCTGAAAGAGAGGGAGCGGGTGCTGGCTGAGATCACTGCCGAAGCCAGGAAAAAGGTGGATGAGGCGAAGAAAAAGCTTGAAGAACAAGTAAAGGAACTGAAGAAGGACCTGGATTCAGAGACCAGGCAGTTGGCTGAGAGCATTGAGCGCAAAATTATGAACTGATGACAAGAAAAAAAATACTGCTTATGCTGCTTGTACTCCCTTTCCTTGTATTCATGGCTTCCGAGGAAGAGGACCACTCCTCCGGGCTGGTGGACTTTCTGGGAAAGACGGTCAATTTCATCCTCCTCTTCGGCGGATTGACCTATCTTCTTTATAAGCCCATTCGGAACTTTCTGGAGAAAAGAGGGCAGGATATTCAGTCTTCCTTGAAAGAGGCGGAGGACTCCAGAGCAGAGGCAGAGAAAAGGCTAAAGGAAATAGAAGCCCGGCTGGCTGGGCTGCAGGAGGAGATGGAAAGGATTAAGCAGGAAGGTGAAGCAGAGGGCCGCAGGGGAAAGGAGAGGACTCTTCAACTCGCTCAGCAGGAGGCGGAGAGAATCAAGCATTTTACAAGCCAGGAGATTGATTCAATCATCCGCTCGGGTATCCGGGAGCTCAAGGAATACACCGCAGAGCTGGCAACAGCCCTTGCCGAAGAACAGATCAAGAGAAGGCTGAGTCCTGAGGTTCAGGCCGAGCTTATCGACAAATCCATAGAAAGGCTGGACAAACTCTATGAAAAGTCAGATTCTGGTCAAGAGATACACTCTGGGACTGGTTAACGCCATCAAAGATGAGGAGGAGTTTTCGGTCCTTCTGAAAGAGTTGTCTGCCTTTTCTGAGCTTCTGGACAAGCATCCCAAACTGAAAGACATCCTTCTCAATCCCTTCCTGCCGACGAGCCGCAAGACCCTGATCGTCAGCGAGCTTTTGACCGGAAAAGCTGTAGATGAGAAGGCTTTTCGGTTGATAATGCTGCTGGTGGAGAACAACCGGCTCGAGCTTCTCCCGGATATACTGAAGGCTTTTCCTGAGATGTGGAATGAGGAGAAGGGAGTTCATGCTTTTGAAGTGGCTTCGGTTGTTCCGCTTTCCGAGGGCCAGAAGAAAAAACTGAAGGAAAAGCTGGAGAGGCTGGAGAAAAGGCCGGTCATCCTGAAGTACCGGATCGAACCCGGATTGATCGGCGGCCTCTGGATAAAAAGAAAGAATATTGTTTATGATATATCCATCAAGGGAAGTTTGATGAAACTCCAGGAAATAATGAGTGAAGGATAGGCGGAAAAATGGAAATAAAAGCCGATGAAATAAGCAAGATCATCCAGCGTCAGATCGAAGGCTATGAAGCTGAAGTGGACGTCAAAGAAGTCGGGACCGTCATCTCTGTCGGAGATGGGATCGTTCGAATCTATGGACTGGACAGGGTGATGTATAACGAGCTTTTGGAACTGCCCAACGAGGTCTATGGAGTGGCTCTCAACCTGGAAGAAGACAGCGTGGGTGCGGTTCTTCTGGGAGAGAGCCATCTTGTCAAAGAAGGGGACCTGGTCAAGCGCACTCACCGCATAATGCAGGTACCGGCCGGACCAGCCATGGTGGGAAGGGTGGTGAATCCATTAGGAATTCCTCTAGATGAAAAGGGGCCGGTCAAGACCGATAAATTCATGTTTGTCGAGCGCTTGGCTCCGGGAGTAGTGGAGCGGCAGCCGGTGAAAGAGCCTCTGCAGACTGGAGTAAAAGCCATCGATGCCATGATCCCCATCGGAAGAGGGCAGCGTGAGCTCATCATCGGAGACCGCCAGACAGGCAAGACGGCTATCGCCACCGATACCATCATCAACCAAAAGGGCAAGGATGTGATCTGCGTCTATGTGGCCATCGGCCAGAAGAATTCCACCGTTGCCTACACCATTAAAGTGCTCGAGGATCACGGGGCTATGGACTATTCGATAGTCGTCAATGCCTCGGCCAGCGAACCTTCTTCCCTTCAGTATTTGGCACCCTACAGTGGTTGCGCCATCGGAGAGTATTTTCGGGACAACGGCAAGCATGCCCTGGTCATCTACGACGACCTCTCCAAGCACGCTGCCGCTTACCGGGAGATCTCTCTGCTTCTCAGGCGGCCGCCTGGACGGGAAGCTTATCCCGGTGATGTGTTTTATCTTCATTCCCGGCTGCTGGAGAGGGCGGCCAAGTTCAACGAGGAGAATGGAGGAGGCTCTCTGACCGCGCTCCCGATCATCGAAACCCAGGCCGGAGATGTTTCCGGCTACATCCCCACCAACGTCATCTCCATCACCGACGGCCAGATCTATCTGGAACCGGAGTTGTTCAACGCCGGAGTACGTCCAGCCATCAATGTCGGAATATCTGTCTCCAGAGTGGGAGGACACGCCCAGATCAAGGCCATGAAGCAAGTGGCCGGACAACTGCGTCTTGACCTTGCCCAGTACCGGGAGCTGGTCACCTTCGCTCAGTTTGGGACCGAGCTGGATAAGGCCAGCCAGTCTCAGTTGGACAGGGGCCAGAGGTTGACTGAAGTGCTCAAACAGGACCAGTATGTTCCTTTGCCCGTGGAAAAACAGGTTCTGATCATCTATGCAGGGAACAGAGGATTCCTGGATGAGTTCAGTGTCGGACAGATAAAGGAATATGAAGGCAAGCTTTATGAGCATTTTGAAAAGGAGCATGCTGACCTTTTAAAGAAGATCGCGGCCAAGAAGGAGATCGATGCCGAGATGGACCAGATGATCGGTTCCGCGATAAAGGAGTTCAACCTCAAGTTCAAGGAAGAAAAAGGATTGGAATAAAATGCCCGCATTGATCGACCTGAGAAGAAGGATAAAGAGCGTCCGGAATACCCAGCAGATCACTCAGGCCATGAAGACTGTGGCCACGGCAAAATTCAAGAAGGCTCAGCGTTTGGTGCTGGAGGCCCGTCCTTACTGGCACGGCTCCCCTGACCTGATGGCCAGGGTCGTTCTCTGGGCTGAGAGACAGGGCCATCCTTTGCTCTCCAGACGGGAGGAGAAGAAGGTGGAAGGTGTGGTCATCACCTCGGATAAAGGGCTGGCCGGAGCTTTCAATTCCAACCTGCTGGCAGAAGCGCTCGCATTTTTTGAAAACAAATCCAAGGATTCCCAGGTAAACCTTGTTTTGATGGGGAAGAAAGCCGTGTCTTTCTTCAGGAGACATCGCTTCCCTGCAGACCGGGTCTATGCGGACGAGATTCATAATCTTGGCGAAGAGGATTTAAAAGACCTGGCTCAGTTTTTGATGAGGCTCTATATCTTCAATAAAACCGATGCTGTCTACGTGGCCTACAATGAATTCAAATCCATTCTCTCTCCCAGGATAATCCTTGTCCGGCTCCTTCCCCTTACTCCGTCGGAAAAAGAAGAAAAGGAATCGCTTCCGCCAGACTGGGAGCCCGCTCCAGCCCCGCTCCTGGAGGCGCTCCTTCCCCTTTATGTGGAGGATCAGGTCCGGCATTTCTTTTTCGAATCCCAGGCCGCAGAACAGGCCGCCCGGATGATGGCCATGGACAATGCGACCAAGAACGCCGAGGAACTGATCGATGACCTGACCTTGGTTTTGAATAAGATCCGACAGGCTTCCATCACCAAGGAGCTTCTGGAGATCATGACAGCCGTCGAGGCTTTAGCTAAAAAATAGAAGGTTCGGAGAGAAGCATGGCAGAGAAAACAAAAAAAACGGACGAGAGAAAAGAAGATAAAATAAAAGCCCGGAACTCAGGGAAAAAAGAAAAGGTAGGGAGAGTGGTCCAGGTCATCGGTCCTGTCCTCGATATTGAATTCAAAGGAATCTCGCTCCCCGAGATTTACAACGCAATCCGGATCACCAGTGAGGGATTTGATGTCCCTAACCCGGTTGACATCATCGTCGAAGTGGAACAGCATCTCGGAGAAGACAGGGTGAGATGCGTGTCCATGCATCCCACGGATGGGCTTTCCCGGGGGATGAAAGCCATAGACCTGGACGGGCCGATCCAGGTTCCAGTGGGGGAGGAAACACTGGGACGCCTGATCAACGTCATCGGAGAGCCTGTGGATTATCTTGGCCCGATAAAGGCCAAGACAAGATACCCTATCCATCGGCTTCCTCCTTCGCTTGAAGAACAGAGCACCCAGCTCGAGATGTTCGAGACGGGGATCAAGGTGATCGACCTGATTCAACCCTTCCTCAAGGGAGGGAAGATCGGCCTTTTCGGGGGAGCAGGCGTCGGCAAGACCGTTATCATCATGGAGCTGATCCATAACGTGGCCAAAAAACACGGTGGCTATTCTGTTTTTGCCGGCGTCGGAGAGAGAACGAGAGAGGGGAATGACCTCTGGCTGGAGATGAAGGAATCCGGGGTCATCGATAAGACGGCTTTGATCTACGGCCAGATGACCGAGCCCCCCGGAGCGAGGCTCCGGGTGGGTCTGGCGGCACTGTCTGTGGCCGAATACTTCCGGGATGAAATGAATCAGGATATCCTGCTTTTTATCGACAACATCTTCCGTTTTGTCCAGGCCGGCTCCGAGGTTTCCGCCCTGCTGGGAAGAATGCCCTCAGCGGTCGGCTACCAGCCCAACCTGGCCACAGAACTGGGTGAGCTCGAAGAGCGGATCACCTCCACGAAAAAAGGCTCGATTACCTCTGTCCAGGCGATCTATGTTCCTGCTGATGATTTTACCGATCCCGCGCCGGCCACCACCTTTTCCCACCTGGATGCCACGACCAACCTCTCCCGGGCACTGACCGAGATGGGGATCTATCCGGCTGTGGACCCTCTGTCCTCCTTCTCCCGGATTCTGGATCCCAGAGTTATCGGGGACGAGCATTACCAGGTGGCCAGAGACGTGAAGGAAGTCCTGCAGAGGTACAAGGACCTTCAGGATATCATCACCATCCTGGGCATCGAAGAGCTATCCGAGGAGGACAAGTTGATCGTGGCCCGCGCCCGGAAGATCCAGCGCTTCCTATCCCAGCCGTTCAATGTGGCGGAGGAGTTCACCGGCAGACCGGGAAAATACGTCACTATCGAGGAGACGGTGAAGGGCTTCAAGGAGATCGTGCAGGGTCTCCATGATGATAAGCCGGAACAGGCTTTCTACATGGTGGGAAATATCGACGAAGTCGTCAAGCGGGCAGAGGAGTTGAGAGCGGCATGAGCAATAACCTGCCTCCCTCCATCCGGCTCAAAGTCATTTCGCCCCAGAAGCTTATGGTCGATGAAGAGGTGAAGGAGGTTTCTCTGCCCAGCCTCGATGGGTATCTCGGGATTCTACCCGGACACCGGCCGGTCTTTCTCGGCCTGGCTGAGGGAGAGATCGGCTACCGGCTGGATGGAAAGAAGATAAGCCTGTCCATCCCGGGAGGATACGCAGAGGTCCTTCCTGACAGAGTCCTGGTGTTTGTCGGTTCAGTCAAAGATGAAGTTGAGCAGCCCGCTGAAGGGTGAGGATGAAACCCTCGATACTTTTTATCTGGGTCGAATCCTTGTCCTGCAAAAGAAAAGAGGCTACCGATTTTCGGTAGATGCTCCTCTCCTGGCTGACTTTATCCAGGCAAAACCTTCGGATGAAGTCCTGGAGCTGGGTGCGGGGAGCGGCGTCATTTCTCTCCTTCTCAGCATCAAACCCGTTAAGCATATCACTGCCGTGGAGATCCAGGATTCCCTGGCCGACCTTGCCCGGCGAAACGTCAAGATCAACAACCTGGAGAAGAAGATCAGCGTTGTCCAGGAGGACCTGCGGCGGTATCAGCCAGCCCAGAAATACGATGTCATCTTTTCCAATCCCCCGTATATCAAAAAAGGGGAGGGGCATCTCAGCCTTTCTGAGGAAAAGTCGGTCGCCAAACATGAATTGAAGTGCGATATTTTTACTGTCATGAAAAAGACAGCCGAGCTGCTTCGTAGGGAAGGGAGAGCCTACTTCATTTTTCAGGCCAAGAGAAAAAATGACCTGTACCAGGCTGCAGAGAAGAGCGGGATGATGATCGATTCTATCCGGTTTATCCATCCCAGAGAAGGCCGGCCTCCAAACCTGTTGCTCGCCTCCTGCAATTTTTCCTCCCGGCAGGAGACAGTTTTGCCTCCGTTCATCCTTTATGATAAAAAGGGGGCCTACACACCCGAGGCAGAAGAGATATTCCGGGGAAGAGGGTTATGAAAAGGACGGAAAAAAAATTCAAGACGCTGACGGAGCTTCAAAAGATCCGGGAAGATCTCAGGCGCAAAAAAAGGAAGGTCGTTTTCACCAACGGCTGCTTCGACCTTGTCCACAGCGGACACATGCACCTTTTCCGGGAGGCGAAGAAGCTCGGGGATGTATTCATCGTTGCCCTCAACGAGGATGAGTCAGTCAGGAGATTAAAAGGAAAGTCCCGGCCGATTTTCACCCTGGAAGAAAGACTGGAAATTCTGGGGGCCATTGAGGCCATCGATTATCTCATCTCTTTTTCGGATGATACCCCGCAGAGAGTCATCGAAGCCCTGCTGCCCGATATCCTGGTCAAAGGAGGAGATTGGAAGCCAGGGGAAGTTGTGGGGAAGAATGAGGTCGAGAGGGCAGGCGGGAAAGTGGTGATCATCCCTTATCTGGAGGGCCGGTCCAGCTCCGAGATTATCGACCGGATCTTCCGGTCGGCAGAGAGTAAAAAATAAAAGGCCTTACTCCTCTTCCGGGAATAAGGCCTTCATAAAGAATATTTTTAAACCTAAAATAAAGAGCCTTTTTACATCCTGCTCAGGATACTCTTTGGCAGCCCTCAGAACAATGGGCAACTCGAGGAACAGCAAATCTCTTCATTGGATGCTCCTTTCTCTGCTTGTCTATACAATATATATCCTATCATTATTATCGGAATAATGTCAAGCTGCTTGATAGCCTAATAAATAATAGGATTTGTCCCAAAGTGACGGGAATTGAATTTAATAAGAAGACTTAACCATGTCATTGCGAGCGACTGAAAGAAGCGTGGCAATCCCATAAGATGAAGATAAAGTTATCATTGCGAGAGCAGCGCGACAACCCGTCTAATGAATGTCATTGCGAGGAACGCAGTGACGTGGCAATCTCTTATAAAAAGTCTAATTATTTTTATAAGATTGCTTCACTCTATTCGCAATGACACATAATCCCATCATTTTGGGACAAACTTAAATAATTTATTCGTCAATGAGGATTTTGTTAAATTCAGAGCAGGTTTTCTTAAGTTCACATTGTAAATCACATTTTCATGTGATGACAGCTTCTCTTTTATCTGTGTAGTATGATAAGCAGAACAGCGATTGTTTTTGGACATATCCTGCTGGAAAACATATGATTGATTTGAATCATTTTATTAAGGAAAGGCGATGAGAGAAAAAATATTAAGGTCACTGGCCGGGTTTCATGCCCATCATCCATGGAGGATGTTGGCGGTAGTCGTGGTTTTATCCATCATCTTCGTTCTTCTGGCTTCCCAGATCAAAGTCACCATGCGCTGGTCGGACCTGCTGCCGGCCAAAGACCGCAGGACGATCCAGTATAACAAGATCATCGACGAGTTCGCCTCAGCCACGAGCATCGTGGTTGTTGTTCAAGGGGAGGAGAAGAGGATAAAGACCTTTGCCGAGGATGTGGCTCCCAGAGTCAAGGCTGCTGTCGATCCCAAGGATGGCCAGTCCTATATCAAGCGGGTGGATTACAAGCTGGAAGTTGATTTCTTGAAGCGGCACGGCTTGATGCTGATCAAAGCCGATGACCTGGAGAACATGAAGGATGTCTTCACCGACCCCAACCTGGCGCCGTTAGTGGAAAACATCAACAACAGCCTGGAGAAAGAATATGTCGGCCGTGAGGATTCCCTTTCGACCAGGGAAAAGGAGGACCAGGCGTTCAGTTTTCTGGACGGGCTCCAGAGCCTGATCTATGTCATGCAGGGGTATGTAGAGAACGGTTCTTCCGCCGATTCTGCGGCGCAGAATCCCCCCCTGGATGCTCGGCAGGCTGCGGATAGGATCCTTTTCGGGGAGCCTTATCTTCTTTCCTACGATAAAACGACTCTCATCCTCAATGTCATCCCCAATTTCACCATGTGGGATGTGGACAAAATGGTCTCAGGCGTGGATGCGGTCCAGGAAATCGTCGATGAGCTGCTGGGACATTATCCTGATGTTCAAGCCGGCCTGACCGGAATTTTGCCGGTCGGTCACGATGAGATGGTTTACAGTGAACGAAGCATCGGCTATACCACAGTCATCGCTCTGGTGGCGGTTTTTTTCCTGCTTGTCGTTTCCTTCAGGATGTGGATGGCTCCGGTTTTAGCCCTGTTGAACTTGATCGTCGGCATTCTCTGGGCTGTCGGTCTGGCGGCGGTCCTCGTCGGCACCCTGAACATCATGACCTATATGATGACGGTCATCCTGGTAGGCCTGGGTATCGACTTTTCGATTCATATGATCTCGGGGTTCACCGAAGGAAGGTCGCTGGGAAAGACCATCACCGCTGCCCTGGAGGAGATGTTTTTCAAAAGCGGCAAAGGCATCATGACCGGAGGAGTGACCACAAGCGTCGCCTTTCTGACTTTGATCATCAGCAGCTCGCGGGGCATGAAAGAGCTAGGGATCGTCACCGGCGGAGGCCTTCTGATGATACTGGTGGCCACCTTTCTTTTTCTGCCGACTCTTCTTGTTTTGCGTGAGCGCCGATTCGAGAAAAAAAGAGAAAAGGGAAAATTGCGTAAGGGATTCATGGCCAAAGACATCTCCTTTAGATCTCTTGGAAAGTTCGCCGGACTTCTCGCCAGACATTACATCCTCACTATCATCGTTTCGTTCCTTGTAACGGCCTTTTTAGTCTTTACTGCCACCAAAATAAGATTCGACCAGAATTATATGAACCTGGAACCCAAAGGTTTGCCCTCGATCATGCTTCAGGATACGGTGCTGGAGGAATTTGACTTGAGTATGGATTATGCACTGATCCTGGCCGACAGCGTGGAGGATTCAAGGAGGATCTCAGAAGAGGCCAGGGATCTGGGTTCGGTGGCCATGACCGAGGACATTTCCCTCTATCTTCCTTCCAGAGAGCAGCAGGAGAAAAGAAGACCTCTCATTGAAGAAATCCGGAATGAAGTTTTAGAGGCCGAGCCGAGCGACTCTTTCAGTGAAGCAGACCTGAAGAATCTCCTCGAAGAGCTTGGCCGTCTGGAGATGAACATCATGGAGATTCAGGATATGGCCTTTTTGGGAGGCCAGGATAAGGTGGACAGCAAGTGCGCAGAGATCGTAGGCAAGCCGGACGCATCTCAATCCAATAACATCATCCAGGATTTCATAGTTCTTCTTGGTAAGAACCCCAACAGTTCACGGCCAGGCCTTGAGGATTTTCAGAGGGATTTTGCGCCTTATTTTAAACAAGCGGTCATCCAGATGGCTTCTCTAGAGCCGGTCGTCCTGGACAACCTTCCTCGGACGATCTTGGACAGGTATGCCAATGAGAACAGGTCACAATTCTTGGTGACAGTCTTCCCTTCAGGGAACATCTGGAAGGATGCCGAGTTCCTCAAGCGCTTTGTCGAGGACCTGGAGAGAGTCAGCCCCAAGGCCACAGGCATGCCCCCGGTCTTCAGGGCTCTGATCGAGATTATCGGACGGGATGGAAGAAACGCGATCCTGCTCACGCTGGTCGTCGTTTTCTTCCTCCTCTGGTTGGATTACAGAAAGATCGGTCAGGCACTGATGGCTATGATTCCTCTGGTCATAGGTATTTTCTGGATGGTCGGAGGGATGGGGCTCTTCGGCATCATGCTGACGGTGGTCAGCATCATGGGATTGCCGATGATCATCGGCATCGGCGTGGATGATGGCGTTCATATTGTGCACCGCTGGCGAATCGAAGGAAAAGAAAGGATTCCCACGGTTTTTTCCAGCACCGGGAAGGCCATTTTCCTCACCAGCGCGACGACCATGCTCGCTTTCGGCTCCCTGGTTTTCTCCGTCTGGCCCGGATTTGCCAGCCTGGGCATTGCCATGTTCATCGGCGTAGGCGCTTGCTTTTTGTCCACGGTCATCGTTCTCTCCGGAATACTGGGTTTGATTGAAAGAAAAAAGTGAGACCAGACATCGAATCAGCCCCATGGATCATGACCCGTTTTGTGAAGGAGATATGCAGCTTCGGAACGGCAGGAAAATCCCCTCGTCCCAATCGGATTTTTGTCCCGGATATTATTTCTGCTTAGCCTGATGGCTTTCGATAAGCTCCTGGCTGAACCAGCCCCATATTTTTTGATGGAAGTCCCAGCTCGGCGGATTATCCTTCAGGAAAGAGTTGATGTTGAATCCCTCTCGATCCTGAGGGATGATCCTGAATTTTTCCGTTGTATCCCAGAGCAGAGGAAATTCCGGATGGAACTGGACTCCGAGCACATGAGTGAAGACTTCGTGTTCGATCGCTTCTACGATTTTACCGTCCAAAGAAGTGGCGGAGACTATCATCCCCTTACCCAGCTTTTCCACCATCTGGTGATGGCTGCTGATGATGTAAGGAGCGTCGTCCTCCTTGAAGCCCATGATCGAGCAGAACTTGCTTTTTTCATTGAGTTTAATCCGGTGAAGGTTGTAGGAAATGAGCTTTTCTTCCGGATAGACCCGGGCATAGGGATTGTTATGCCAGTTTTCTTGGCCTAATGCGAAGACATCCTCGACATACATCTTCCCGTATTTTTCCGACCAGATGTCCTGAGTCAGCGTCCCACCCGCTCCCACGTTGAGGCTCTGGGCTCCGAGGCAGATGCCGAGGACAGGAAATTCAGCTCGACTTTCGAGCAAAGGTTCGAAATCTTTGTCCTGGGATCCTCCGAGGAGGTGGAAAATAAATGAGAGCTCCAGGAAGTGGCGGTAGGTGGTGTGTATCTCGGACAGGAGGTTGGCTTTCTCGCCGTAGATAGAGGGAGGGATGTCCGCTCCCCCGAAGAAGATGATTCCGTCTGAGTTCTGAAAAATCCTGGCAAAATCCTCACTGCAGGCATTCTTTTGGAAGAGATTGTTCCTGTCCAGCTCGCCCGATATTTTGTGGAACTTGAACCACTCCAGGTCGTTGTCGCGGACATAATCGAAAGATCTCCGGTAGTCAGTTCGCTCTTTCTCATGATAGACACCGATGACAACCAGGTTCTCGAGTGTGATCAATTCATTGCTGCGGAGCTCAACAAGGGCCTTGATGGAGCCCAGAGAAGGATAGAGGACAGCCAGCCTCACCTCCTCATAGACCGGTTCCGCTGTGTCGAAGAACAGTTTGGGAGGCTGGTAAGCAACCGTGCAGCCATTCGTCCAAAAGAGAAAGAAGATAAAAGCGGTGAATAGAGTGAGGGTGAGA
>JGI2172J19969_10001134_pt1 | contig 12129 bp, 13 predicted proteins | sample DeeMarSWOR230_32_FD_19969 | JGI IMG/M metagenome (IMG submission 19969)
CTGAGGAAGTTTGATGAGGCTGAAAATGCATATGCAGACGCTCTGAAAATCTATAAAAAGCTGGCAGAGGAAAATCCTGATGCCTACCTCCCTGATCTGGCTATGACCCAGAACAATCTCGGTAACTTATACAGCGATCTGAGGAAGTTTGATGAGGCTGAAAATGCATATGCAGATGCTCTGAAAATCTATAAAAAGCTGGCAGAGGAAAATCCTGATGCCTACCTCCCTGATCTGGCGGGGACCCAGAACAATCTCGGTCTCTTATACNGGAATCTGAGGAAGTTTGATGAGGCTGAAAATGCATATGCAGACGCTCTAAAAATCTATAAAAAGCTGGCAGAGGAAAATCCTGATGCTTACTTATTTGATCTCCTTCAGACTCAGGCAGATATTGGAACTCTTTACATCAGCACAAATAGAGTTGAGAAAGGAGTAGGTATCTTAAAAGAATTTGTGGAAAGTAGAAATTTACCACCAGATCTCAAAGCATCCTATCTTGCAGACCTAGCAAAAGGTTATGAAACCCTGGGAGATCAGAAAGCGGCCTATAGTTATCTTTTAGCATCTGCCAACTATTTCATTCTACACACACGCGGCGTTCACTGCCTGGGTGATGTACTCACCTATCTAGACAAGGCAACAACGCTAGGTGATGAAAGTCTCAAAGGAGATGCTATATTGATGAAGATAGCAATAGAAACCCTATCAAACAAACAAAAAGATGTCAAAATTCCCGAGACTAGCTATTCAAGAAGAGGAGAGGCAATCATAGAAGCCTTCAAAGGAAATAAACTCAAATTCAACCCTGAAGATGAAGTTGATGAGATGGCTCTTACACTGGCAGAAGACATCATGTTGTCATCCAAGAAATGATTGAGTAGAACTGTTGTAATGACAGAAGCTTTCAGCAATTTCATGATACCATCAGTTGCGCATAAAAGAAGAAGTAATGAATAATGGAAAATCAGACTAAAGGAGTACCAGAAGAAAAAGGATAACCTCAGGCTGTGCAATCTGCAGTTAATACTCTGCCAATGTACCTTCTCTCCTCACCCTTCTATCTACAATATGAAATATTACTAATCCCATTATCACCCAGCACACCCCAATCACAATTAATCTGGAGTACGCATCCCACAAGGGAAATTCCATATTCTCAGCAATCAGAAAATGTCTGATCCCTGTTATAGCATAGGTGGTGGGCATTGCCTTGGACAATTTCTGGAGCAATGGGGGTAGTACTGCGAGAGGATATGCAATAGGGGTCACAATAGTAATCAGGGAATACAAAACTTCTGAAACAATCCACCCTTCCTTAAATATTAATGCGAGCCCTGAAACCATCAATCCCAATCCCACTAATGAGATCAACATCAATGCTACAAGAATCAACACAGGTAGTACACCCTGCACATTCAAGATAACCCCAAATAATACGTACACCACTGCAATCTGGAAAAATAGTATGATCCCCTGATGGACTGTGGAATGTAATGCCATCCCCATGACATACACCCACCGAGGTACAGGCATCACAAATATGGATTCCAATGTACCATACCACTGCTCTTTTCTCAAAGCAAACCCCATCCCCCATACTGCGGTATTCAAAAAACCCATAAAGATATACCCGATGATAGTATACGTGACCCCATCAGATACTCCCGTTAACTCCTCTAGGACAGATGACGTCCGCCCGCCCATTAAAGACATGGCAAACAAAACATAGGGAAAGACAAAGATCAAGGGTTCCAGCATCCCTCTGATAAAATCCACCCTGTAAGTTAACTCAATCTTCCATTCTTTCATATTTTCAGCGTTCATCGCTCTCATATACCGTTTCATCCGATCAGTACTGGGAAACAGCGCCACTTTTCCTCACCTTCTTTTCCATGAAATAAAAGATAGAATACCCAAAAGCAATGAATACCACATCTAGAACAGCCAGAATACCAATATTTCTCCATAACGCATTAATGGGCTGATTTAATAACCACACTCCTCTAATAGCTATTAACGCATAAGTTAAAGGAATAATCACCGATACTGAAGCAATTAATGGATGAATACCCACCGGATATCGTATGGGTGAAAACAAATAAAATAAATACTCGATAGTGTGCACCAATGATCTGCTCTCTTTAATCTGTAAGGTCACTCCAGCCAAAGCAATGGCCATCCCGTACAATCCAGCCACCAGTAACAACATGGTCAGCAGTATGGGCAGAATCTTTCCTACTGCCAGAGTGAGCCCAAACCCAAATATGCAGATAACCATCTGAGTGGCCACAAACAAGGTGGAGGATATGGATTCACTCAATGCTTTTCCCATCAATACAGATATTTTTCGCGCTGGGCTCCCCAGAATGTACTCCAAGGTTCCCCAGTAAGATTCCATTCGAATACTCCCTCCCATGCCGTACAATGACGAAAACAAGTACGTGGATACAATGGCTCCAATTAACACAAAAGGGACGAACCGCTCTGTTCCTGCCAATTCTCCAAATTCAGGACTGTTCATTCCTCCCACTAAGGCTTCTCCCTGGAAGATGAAGGGGATCACCCACAATATGGGGAAAATTGCCCAGAACATGATCTCCACCGGGTAACACAATAGTATTTTGATATTTTTTCTGATTTCTTCCTTTATCAAGAAGAGATCATTCCTCACGGGACTCACCTGTTAGTCTGGCACCTGTCAAATGGATGAATACGTCCTCTAACGTGGGTTTGGTCACGTTCATGGAGAGGATCTTGGCAGAATCAGCAGCTTTTATCACTTCAGACATGATCTCTTCAACGTATTCTGCATGAATTCGGTACACTGATACACCGTTCTCTGTCCGGTAATACATTCTCTGGCCAATACCTTCAAAGTCAGCAGTTCCCACACATTTCACTTCTAAAACCTCATCGTGGGGAATTGATTTTTTCAAATTTTCAGGAGTGTCCACAGCCACAATCTTCCCATTATTCATGATGGCAATGCGATCACATAATTGATCTGCTTCATCCATGTAGTGGGTGGTGAGTAATATTGTTTTTCCCCGCGTTTCATTCAAATCCTTCTTGATAAACGAACGGATGAATCGAGAGAATGAGGGATCTAACCCCAGCGTGGGCTCATCCAATAAGAGAACTAATGGATCGTGAATTAAGGCCCGACATATCGATATTTTCTGCCGCATACCAGTGGAGTACTTCTCAATACGTTCATCCTGTTTTTCTTGTAATCCCATGATCTCCAGCAAATAATCAATCCTTTCATGTGCTTTTGCAGAGGATAATCCGTACAGGGCTGCAAAATATCTCAGGTTATCTCTGCCTGATAATTTCCAGTACAATGTTCTTTCTCCCCCAGTGGTGATTCCAATAGATTCCCGAGCAGCAATGGGATCATCAATAATATCGTGTCCGTTAATCAGTGCAGTTCCTCTATTCGGTAGTAATAATGTGGATAAGCACTTCACTAATGTGGTCTTTCCCGCCCCATTGGGGCCTAATAACCCAAATAATTCTCCTTTCTTAACTTCCAGATCCACTCCATTGACTGCATAAATTAGTTCATCCTTGCCAATTTTGGGGCCTACAAGGTATTTTCGTCTGGCTTTTTTCTTGAATGTTTTTACAAGCCCTTTAGCTATGATAGCATTTCTGCTTATGTCCATTTTAACCCCCTCAACACTTTGTATTTCTGGGATTGCTCTAGAGAATCTGCTGCAGCAAAGAAAGACACTGAGGTCACTGTACTGCGCGGGGGAAGCTTCGTTTTGTTAACAGTAAACAAGTGAGCTCCCTCCTTTCCCAAATCGGCCACTTGAAGAGAATCAGTGACCAATGTTAACCAGGTGGTTCCTCCCTTTACTGCTGCCCAGTCATGGCAGTGAGCCCAGCCTCCATACTGGGTACGTCGTCTCTCCTGGAGTCCTTCCTGGTGGTAATATAAGGTGGCATCCTTTACTGAGCCTTCAGGCTGTAAATACAGTGACATTCCGGTGGACAGGTCAAAAGGAGCAGATGTTACATTCTTCAAAGCGTGTTCTATCACCATTACGTTACTGAAGGCAGTAGTTGCATAGACTGTTTCTGATTGAATGCCTTTTATCTCCTTCATTTTTGATGTCACTTTTACCCCTTTCCACAAGATGCCATGGTTCTCAAAAGAAACCATTGTATGAGTGAACGTTTCTTTGTGCATTCTCCCTGGAAAATTCCTTTCTTCCTGGTATACCACAGGGTGAATGCCACCATACCAGGGTCTGAACCAGGCTAACTGTGTGGGTTCTGGGTAAGAGGTGAGCAAATGATTGGTTTCTCTTCCAAAGAAGATGACCGACCCGCAGAAACGGGGAGCCACCTTAATACTGTATAGCCCATTGTCAATTTCAATAATGTCTTCTTCTTTTGTAGTAACTTTTCCTGAGGTTCCTACTCGTACAATAGATACAGGAACCTTTTTCTCAAAAAGAGCTGTTTCCAAAGGGAGATCCCTGGTATTTACTCCCAGATCCAGATTAGCATACAAGACTTCAAAAGTGAAGGGATTCCCTCGTTTTACCTCAAAAGGAATGTTGTTAATGACTCCTTTGAACGGTCTCCCTCTGTAGCTCTCTAAAGTCACTTCTTGATTAATTTTATCTTGGGTGCACAGAATGATGGAGGGCTTTACTTCCCAGATTCTTTTCGGTTTCTCCTCTACGTCTGATACCTCCTTTCTGTGTATTCGAGACCACAATGCTCTCACATCCTTCCAGGTTCCACTCCCAGCATACAGGTAAATCGGTTTCAAATTGTGAACATCCATGGTAATATTTATTAAACTGAAGAATTTTGGCTCAATCTCTGTGCATTTCTCCCAGACCACTCCAAATGCAGTGCCGTCCCGTTGGTGGCATACCCACTGTTCTTTGTAGTGAGAAGGGTCTTTGGGGAGATCTCCATCCTCTAAGGGGAATTCGTCCTCCATGGTGGGCTCAGAAATAATGCCTTCCTGTAGCGGTATGGTGAGAACACCCCCATCCAGTGAGCCTTCTCCAGTGAAATGAAGAGATATGTCTTTTTCAGGTATCATGGTATGGTTAATAGTTATGATGGGACTGGAATCCATTTCAATCCGGCGGGTGAGCCTTGCTTTAAATTTTTTGGACTGAACAGTGAATTCTGCAACAGCTTTTCCTCTGTAGGATTCCGTGGAAACAGTGTACATGTTTTTGAACAGCTCTGATGGCCAGAAGGGTGGACCCAGTTCCTCGCTCATTTGTCGAGCAAAGGGTCTTCTCGTTTTCTTGTTGATAATGGACGTTTCTCCTCCCCGTAAAGAGATCACCACACGAACATGAGCATTCTCCAGGATAACTTCTTTTCCCTTCTGCATCACGTTGGCACCTTTTCTTGTCTGGACAGGGATAGTATGTATGACAGAGGTACCTTTTATTAAAAACTGCAGTTGGCCATCTTCAGGTTGAAGGGTGAAGGGAACTGCTTCTGTGTATTCTGGATCAATGGAGAAATTGTGAGATTCTTTTGTGTTCTGACAGGTAATGGTACCTTCTGCTTTTTCCTTCTGATTATTTTTTAGCACTACCAGAATTTCTTGTTCTCCTTCTGGTACAAACAGGTACTCAGGATGTGTGGATACTTCAATGGGATGCTTTGCCCGTAACCCAGACACTAAAGAGAGAGATTTTCCATTAATCACCACATCAGTAGCCAGTAAAAGAGGAGGTTCTTCTTTTTTCCTGATCTCAGCATCTATATCAATGAATGCTTCTGCAGTTATTTCGGTTTCTTCTTTTGCCTTTAGGACAAGAGATTCTCTGGTATCAATGGAGATCCCTTTTTCTCCTCTAGATATCAGATTAACATGTAAAGGAGTATCTGTTTTGCTTTTTATCTTCCAGGTAACCTGTACTGGCCTGCCCACAAATGCATCTTTCACTTTTTGAGATATGAAAAAGGTTGTGTTCTCAAAGTGAGTGACTCCTCCCGATTCTGCATCAATGGTCACAGAGAGTGTATCCCCATTTTCTTCCCAGTAGTACGGGAACGTACCCTCGAAGTCATCTTCTTCCACTTTTATCTCTCTCTTTGAAGTTTTGTACCAGTCATGGTTCTCAAAATAGGGCTTTGCTGCATCCATGTTCAATATCAAGGGCAGAAAATTCTTCATATGCACCAGCGTCTTGGGGACCCAGAAGAACCCCGTTTTCTTGTATACAGGAACAGCTTTCATGTTGCCGGACCAGGTATGTAAATCCACTCGTTTGCATTTCAATTCAGCACATTTTTCAACACAGGCTTTCAACAAATCTCTACCGTATCCTTTGCCGTGGTGGGAGGGAATCACATTGAGAAACCCTACATACAACACGTCAGTGTCTCTCCAGAATTCTGTTAACTCTAATACACCTACAATCTTGTCCCCATCCCAGACTACTAATGAAGAAATGGTGTCTTCCTTTTTTTTGTACTCTACCACAATTTCTGCAGTTATGGGCATGCCCCCGGTAATCCCAGTGGGCCAGCCTTCATCACTTGCATTGAACATGTCAGCAAGTTTTTGAGCATCTTCAATTCGAAATTCTGTAATCACAAAATCACCTAGAAAGTCTAATCGTTAACAGGATCAGTTACCTGTGCTAATCAAAATGAGAGGACCATATATGACACCTGGCCCTTATGGGGCGACCCCTTTATAAAGATTTCGATAATAACAGCAGTTCCGAATGCTTAAAATTATTGCACACTTTTTGGGAGTTTCACACCTGCAATATAAAATTTCATAATAAATGCACTCTCATAACTACAATTAAGTGTTTCAGGATATATATAATCTCCCCTACTCCCGTGAAATATCGTCCTATCCGGTAAAACATCTAAAGGTTTGCTTGTCTGCAGCAAAATATCAAACTTACCAGATGTATATGTTATATAGACTGTATCAGACTGTTTCTTATAATGCTCATACAATTTGTTAGCAGAATCACTTTGTATTAAATAAATGTACTCTTTCCTGTTTTCATACATTTTCAAGCGTATATGAGGAGGAAAAAAGATTTCTTCCTTCAATCCATCTCTCCAATATGTAGAAACGGTATTCCGACATGAACTGCATTTTTTCGTTGCATCAAGGAAATGCAGTCTCGGATCTTCTAAAAATGTCCGGTGCATACAGTGCCGGAGTCTGTATTCTTTCTCTTGTGTGAAAATGCACATTTCTTTCACCGCTAAGTTCTTATACAATAAATGTGCTTATAAATCTATCGTTGAGATTCCAGATATTTGTCTCAATGAGAAATCACTACAGAAAATAAAGCAAGTGAACGATTGTCAAAACAAAAAAATTAGAACCTTTCGGCCCGAATTTTAACCTTAAACACGAGATAGGTGCTCAAAAGGCATCTTTCACCCCCTATCAGTAAATGCACAAATCTCCGTCTTGAAAGGTGATACAATAGGAATAAAACAGTTATTTAGACTATTGGGGAAAAAGGGAACTATAGAAATACTAAAGATGTTAAGAGATAGGAATAAGACGCAATACAAAGATTTATCAACTATTGATATTGCTATATCAACTTTAAGTAGTAGAATTAATGAATTATTGAGAAATGGCATCATTGAGCATCATTTGAAGCGAACAGATAAAAAAGAAGAGTGGTACACATTAACTGAGAAAGGAGAGAGAACTTTAGAGAAAATTGAAGAAATAGAGAAGATTATTGATTCTAATTGAGAAGATAAATGCTTTTTCTTGGATGAATTTTCTATTATGTTCACCAGTTCAGGAAGGAAGCAGTTCACATCTCAGAAAATAAATGGAGGTAATATTATGCCAGTAGAACATCAAAGAGGGACACGGTATCTGCATCAGGGACAGCTTTTCCACCAGCTTTTCTGTTGATGCTGTTTGATGTATCTTCAATGAATGAATTACGTAACCCAGCCTTACCAACGAGATCAAAAATAGCAGCATTGGAGTAAACAATGTTTCTCCATGTCGGCACATCCAAAGCAGGATATACCAATTTTCTCAGTTTAATAAGAAACTTCTCTTCATCTATCTTTCTTTCCAGTTCTGCACCGGAACATTTATATTTCCTCTCACCGTTTTTGAATACGGTGGAGGTGATTTCTTTATTGTGCATCAGAAATAAAAGATAAATAGAGCACAAAGGGCATAATAAGCATTTGAATCAAAACCATTTGAAGAGCTATATAAAGAACCCATTAAGGGGGTGATTGGCATGTACTGAATGTGGGAAGGAAATCGAAGGTGAACCCTATTACAATGCTGGAATTTTCTGTTCCAGAAAGTGCTTTGTTCAGTTCATATTAGGACAACAAAGATGTGACTGAGAGTCTCAGATGGAACTAGTCCGCATTGACCACAACCACAACCGAAATCTTTATATACTCTCCAAGATCATATTATATTGTTTTATACCCGCTGTCGTTCGCGAGGACGGCAGTTTTTTATATCTTTTGATATACGATGCTTGCGATCAGCGATTTGAAATTACAAAAGAATTAATAGAAAAATCAGCATATTAAAGTAGCTTTCCCTTTTTACATATTTCCTTTTTTACATATTTAAGATGTACTTTCGGAGGTACTGAATAAATTTGATACAAATTGGACACTGTATTATAAGGAGGAACTGAGATGGAAATAATCCAGGGTAAGAAAACGTCTGAGATGGAACAAGAGGAATTCAGAAAAATAATAGCTCCGTATTCATCTGTCAACGTGGAGATAGGGACTGGGAAAGGAAAATTTGTATATGAAATGGCAAAAAATCATCCAAAAGCTTTTTTTATTGGGGTTGATGCTGACAGGAACAACCTGGAAAAATATTCACACAAAATATACAGAAAGCCAGAACGGGGTGGACTACCAAATGCTCTTTATGTCATTTCCAATGTGGAGGAGCTTCCTCCAGAATTAAATAATACCGCAAATATCATATGGGTTATCCTCCCCTGGGGCTCACTCCTTCAGGGGTTGATCCTGGCAAGAACGTCTTTACTGCAGAATATGATGAGAATTTCCTGTGCAAAGGGGATTTTGAACCTGTATATCAGTTATGATGTGAAATACGAACCTACTAAAATTGAAAACCTGGGGTTACCTGAATTGACCTGTGAATTAATAGATGAAAAGTTAGCTCCCATGTATTCATCTGAAGGCATTACCATTACAGAAAGAAAAATTCTAGACAATGAAGCTCTGAAAGAAATCTCATCACAATGGGCGAGGCAGTTAGCGTATGGTAGAAAAAGAAAAACCTTTTTTATTAAAGCAGAAATTAACAAAGAGTTGGTTCAATGAAGCACGTTTTTCACTGCTATGGACATGAAAATATTAGAGCAACCCATTATAAAACTATAGAATTCACCAGGGATTCACATTTGACAGTGAAGGGAGACTGCATCATTGGAGTGAAAGCAGATTTTGATGCATCGGAACTGAAGAAACTGAAAGGGAAAGTGCGCATTACAGTTGAGGTTAACAGATTGAAAGATACGTTTAAGGCAGTCATTAATCCCTATTTTGATAATGAGGAGGAAATTGTGTTTCGAAAGAGTACATATAGTTCCAAAAGAACGTTAGGCCATAAATTGAACAGAGGAGCAAATAGATTGGAAAGATCTATCGTGGAATTAATGCAGAATCCACACACGGTAATGAAGGTCACCATTGAGGAAATAACAAAGAAAAGAAGTTAAATATAATGACGAAAATTATAAAAATACTCAATTCTAAATGGGAAATAACAAGCTGTTCCCAAAGAAGATGCAATAAACGGAGGTAACAAGATGCCAAGACGTGAGGTATACTATGTTTCTCCACATGGAAAAAGGTGGCACGTAAAAAAGGAAAAGGGGAAGAGAGCATCAGGTGTCTATGATACAAAAGAAGAAGCTATTGTGGAAGCAAAAAAATTGGCCAAGAAAGCTACGCTTGGGCAGGTAAAAGTCCAAAAGAAGGATGGCACGTTCCAAACAGAGTACACATATGGAGAAGATCCCAGGAAATATCGGGGCTAGTTCGTTTCCATGGAGAAATTCTGAACTCACTTTTGTAAAAAGAATGTGGACAGAAATGAGAAAGGTAGAGGGAACTATGAAAGGAAAATTTAGCCACGGGCAACACCCCGCAAATATTCATCATAGATTTTCTGGTAGTCCTCAAATTCTCTTATTGTTTGGATTGCCACTTCATACAACATTTTCTCATCTCTTCAGAAGCCAGCATATCTGCTAATGATTTTGTTGTGATGACCACCTCTACTCTAACCCCAGTGTTTAAAACTCCTCGAATCAAAGAATTCAAATGCGTGGACTAAAGGTGCCCAGATCAGAAGGAGAAAAAGTAAGAAAAATCCTTATAGAAAAGAATATGCTGTTAACAAATTACAAAATCAAAAGGAATGAAACCTTTATTTACTTCCCCGTAAAAGAAGGCATTCCCGGGTATGATATTACAGAATGCACCTTTGAAAAAAGGGCACCCCATCCTGGATCTGTAAAGAAGTACGGTATCAGCAGTTTTGATACTATTGGAGACATTGCTATTGTGGACATACCTGAAGAGCTGCAGCACAAGAAAGAAGAAATAGCTGAAACTCTCCTCACCAGAAAACCAATTAATACTGTGGTTGAAAAAGTATCCAAAGTGAAAGGAGAATTCAGAACAAGGAACTACCAGTACATTTTGGGAGAAAAAAAATGTGAAACTTACCATAAAGAACACGGCCTCACATTCAAAGTGGATATTAACCAAGTTTATTTCAATCCCCGGCTCGCCACCGAGCGGTTGAGAATTGCTGAAAAGGTTACTCCAGGTGAAAGAGTGACCGATATGTTCTGTGGAGTAGGTCCTTTCTCTCTCATGATTGCCAAGTTCTCACCTGCTGAAAAGATATTTGCTATAGATATTAACCCTAAAGCTATTGAATTGCTGAAAGAAAACCTAAAAATAAACAACATTAATAATGTCACTCCCATACTAGGGGATGCAAAAGAAGAAATATCCAGAGTAGGGCACACAGACAGAATTATCATGAATTTACCCCAGAAAGCCCTTGAATTCCTCCCTCACGCTTTACAGTATGGTGACATTATTCACTACTATACCATAACTGCAGACATGCAAGGAGAAATTGAGAAAATTAATGGCCTAACTGATGGTAACTGTGAAATTTCACACTACAGAACAGTAAAATCCTACTCCCCCGATATGGAACTATACAGAATTGACATTGTTACTCAGATATGATTTTCCCATCCTTCAATTGGATATTTCTCTGTGTGGACCCACTGATTTCTGGATCGTGGGTCACCACCACCAATGTGGCCCCCATGTTCTGGTTCAAATCTTGTAGTAACTTTATGATCTCTTCCCCTGTTTTGGAGTCCACGTTGCCTGTTGGTTCATCTGCGAGAATGATTTTGGGATTGTTAATCAATGCTCTGGCCATGGCTACCCGCTGCTGTTCTCCTCCTGACATTTCTGAGGGTTTGTGCAGTATTCTCCCTCCGAGCCCCACCGTCTCCAACAATTTTTTAGCTCTCTTGTATCCTGTTATCGTTGGTGTATTGGTGGGCACCAAAGGTATTAACACGTTCTCGATAGCACTCAGAGTGGGGATCAAATTAAAGGATTGAAAAACGAATCCCACTTTTTTTCTTCTCAACTGGTATAAGACAGATTCATCCACTCTGGACAGATCGATTCCATCAAAGAACACTGTACCAGATGTTGGTTTATCTAAAGCACCCAGTAAATTTAGTAATGTGGACTTTCCGGAACCTGAGGGTCCCATAATGGATAAAAATTCTCCATCTTCTATAGTCAAATTGATGCCATCCAATGCTTTCACTACGACAGGACCCATTCTGTAGAATTTTTTAAGATTGATAACTTCGATCATTGAATCACTCCGTTTTCAGTGCCACCACTGGATTCAAATTGGCTGCTCTGTATGCAGGGTATATGCCACCAATGACTCCTAATGACATGGCAAAGGTCATGGCTTCTACAATCAGTAATAGAGTGATCTTTCCTGCAAATCCGGGAACCTGATCCTGTACTACAATGACAGCTACAAACCCAAGCAAGATT
>JGI2172J19969_10001137_pt1 | contig 12123 bp, 14 predicted proteins | sample DeeMarSWOR230_32_FD_19969 | JGI IMG/M metagenome (IMG submission 19969)
TGCTCTTCGCAAACCAGCACCTCAGCACCTAGTTTGGCGGCTGTATACGCTGAGAATAAGCCGCAGGGTCCTCCTCCGACTACAACGATGTCAGGTTTTTCCTTCACGTCTCTTCCTCTTTTGTTCAGCCAACAATTTTACTATAGTACTGGAAAAGAATTAAAAGATAGCATATATAAGAGGCAGTGTTTATATCCAAGTTTCCTTGAGGTGTTGCTGTGAGCGAGAGAGTAAACATCGTTATGCCCAAGTGCATGTCATGTAACCGAACTATTCCTCCGGGAGAAGATGCAACAAAATCTTATTGCCCCAACTGCGGAGAAATACTTATCTGGCGTTGCGCTAAATGCCGGCAGTTCGGAAGAAACTACCGCTGTCCAAAATGCGGATTCACTGGACCCTAGCAAGAGTTTAACGGACTCGCCACTTTGGAATAGGTGCAGTTTTGAGTGCATGATTAGCTTATCCTGAGATAGAAACAATCCTTTTTGTCACAATTTGTGCAGAATTTTTAAAATCGATTGATACAAAAATTTAAGTTGCTAATGCGCTGACATGTTTTCTTAGACTGTATGAGAGGAGTTGATAAGATGGGGTTCTTTAAACGCCATTTTGGTCGTCAAGATAAACCTAAAAGCCGTGCAGATTACCGTGAAGGCGACATCGTCAAATGCGGAGTTTGCGGAAAGTCTCTCAGAGTGAAATACTGTGATCCCAGTAAGCCGATAGCTGTAGCAACAGCAGATGCACTAAAGGGGATAGCACTGCGGTGCCAAAGTTGCGGCTTTATAGTGTGTGATCCCTGTTCTATGCCTCCTGGGGGCATAGGCATGCCGACCTGCCCTAGTTGCAAGGCTCAGCAAGGAGGACCATATTTTTTCATACGTGAATAGAGCAGGAAAAACTACGAATTGTAAAACACTGCTTGGAATCTCGCGCTATTAGAGAAGTGGGAAGATTAATTTCATAGTAGATTAGTAAAAAGAATAATGTATAGTCAAGCAGAGGGGGTGAAACAGTGGGAGTTCAGAACGTTGATGAAAAGTATCGCTGCAACATTTGCGGTAACGAAATTGTTGTTACTAAGGTCGGTGGCGGAACACTTGTATGTTGCGGACAAGATATGGAATTAATCAGCTAGAATGTAGAAGTTACGCTTGTATCTGGTTTGCTCCGTTTCTAAACCGTAGAATGTGTGATAAAACAATTCTGTGAAGTGTGCAAGCAAATAATTATATTGTACTGCAAGAACGACTAGTCTTCTTTGGAAGAGGCTAAGCCGTATTGAAGACTGCAAGATTGTTAGCTACTGTTTCAAGACCCGAGTTTATTCCAGCGAATTCAGCCTCCCTAATTGTTGGAGTGGCGTGGGGCATCAATCTCCCAGTAGTAGACCTCGTTTGGGAGCTGTTGATTCCAGTGGCTTTAGTATATGCTGTAATCAGTCTTGTTGCAGCCGTGGCAGCCCAAATCAACACTATGGCTGATTATGAACTGGACCTTAAAGACAGCAACAAAAAAGAACTTGTTAAAGCCATGAAAAGCGTGGGACAGAGCAAAGTCAAAGCGCTTATTGTCGTCGAGCTTCTGCTAAGCTTAATTGTTATCGTATTATTGGGGCAAACTCAAGGGAAACCTGCTCTGCGCCTTATGTGGGCAGCCGCAGTTTTCTTGGCATACGCTTATTCTTCACATCCCCTTAGACTAAAATCTAGATCGTGGCTTGCAGTGCTCACGCTGCTTATTGTCCTCAGCATCTTGCCCGTAGGCTTCGTGTATTACACTTTCACTTCTGAACTGGACTTTCTGTTCCTCATTTTTCTCTCTGGACAGGCTCTGACGGTGTATGGTGTAATCGTACCCGCTGAGATTCGGGACTACTTTAATGACAAGGCAATGGGTATTCAGACTATGACCGTGCAGTTGGGTCTTGTCAAGGCTTCACTCTTCAGTATAGTGTTGCTTAGTGTCGGAGGATTCCTCGCGGGAACAGGTTTCTTACTCAAATTGGTTTACGGGTCTCATCAGGTGCTGATTGTTTTCTTGCTTGTAATGGCAATTGTTTACGGTTTTGTTCTGAGAAAATATAACCGACTTTATTCTCTTTCCAAGAAACATCTAACCTCAAAAGACTCAACTTCTGTTGCCCAAGAAATCGAAAACTTGGCGGCACAAAATCCACATTGGATCACTATTATTACTCAATCAATCGTCTTCATGTCTGTCATACTTTTGGTAAGCAAATTCTTGACTTGATCAAATTCAGTCGAAGCTTTTTCCATAAGCCAAAGAAGTTGAACTCCGCTTAGTGGAATTCACAAAAACAAACTTTTTTAAGCAATACGTGTAATCACCTAACAGACGCGGGTAGGTGGGGCCTCCCACCCGTTCCGCAATAAAAATCCCGGAGTAGGGAGGTGAAAATGAGTGAAAACTAGTGAACTGAGTTTAGCAGTAGTTTTTTCCAGTTTATACGCGGTTCTTCTCGTTGTTTTAGCTCCAATATCTTACGGTCCGGTTCAACTGCGCGTTGCTGACTGCCTGATTCCATTAGCGGCTTTGTTTGGTTGGCCAGTGATTACTGGAGTAACAGTTGGCTGCTTTCTGGGCAATTCATACTTCTGGTTGGGTCCTCAGGATGTTGTCTTTGGAACAATCGCTAACCTTATTGCGGCAACCATAATTTTTCTGCTTAGAAAACGGCAATTCTTGGCTTGCATTGCAGGTTCTTTACCCATCGGAATCATCGTAGGCAGCTACCTTTGGATTTTCTTTCCCCCGCCAAGCATCTTCGGACTACAGCTTCCCGTATGGGGCGCCATGATCGTGAGTATCACAATCAGTAGTTTGGTTGCAATGGCAGGAATAGGATATGCTCTACTTAAAGCATTAAGCAGTTCTAGCGTTATCCGTGCGTTGAAATCACTTGGAGTGAAAGTCTACATCGAGGAGTGAAACTGCGTGCATGTGCTGATTGCAGAAAGGAATTCGGCAAGACTTTCAAGCGAACAGCAGAATTGGGAATGGGCGAAAGAATAACTGTCGAAGCACCGTTCAGCAATGGTCCGAAACCTGCCATAACCAACATGGATTGGAATTTGATGCCCTCCCTTTATTCCAAGTTATCTTAAGGGTTGATGTTTTGTCTGGAGCAAAGTTTGGTGTACTAAGGGGGTAGTTTTTGTAGAATTTGTGTGCGCACATAGGCGCTAACTTGGGTTTATACACAAATTTTTTGAGTCTTGAGGTATGGACATAACTTATGTATATTTCGTATCGACAGACTGAAGATTCGTTAAATAGGGGAAACAAAAATGCATAACAAAACATTGTCTAAATTTTTAGTAATGCTCATTATGGCATCGTTGGTCTCAGCAGCTACTGTATCATCAAATGCCTTCACAGTTCTCGCAGAACCAGCCACTCTTGAGGACATCCTTGCAGAGATAGAAGCGCTTAACGCTAGATTGGATAACATAGAAGCAAACATAACCGCCCTGAAATCATCTTCAAATTCATTAAAAACCGCAATTGATAACACACAAAATAGCTTGGATTCTCTCAGCGCAACCACCGTAACTAGCACGGAAGTAGCCGTTTTGGATTCAGCTCTGGATTCAGTTTTGGACGCACTAAGTGACGTGAACAATGATCTACAGTCTAGCTTGGATTCTCTCAACGCCACTGCCGCAAGCGAATCTGATGTAGCCGCTGTAAGTTCAGCTGTGTACGAACTGAGCATAGCCCTTGACGAACTTGAAGCCAGACTGGATTCTCTCAGCAACGCCGCCTTAACTCCAGACGATCTAGACGCCACAACAAGCAACCTATCTGAAAACATCGAAAGCTTGAAAACGCTTGTAATCGTAGCCATCGGTTTGGCTCTGGTAGCAATCGCAGCTGCAATAGTCGCAGTCTACCTTATATTGCGAAAAATAGCCAAGACCCACAACTAAACCGAGCAAAACCTCCTCCTTTTTATTTTTTTTAAAAATTCAAGAATTCACTGTGACATTTTCTCATAACTTAGTAGCAACCTAACATCTAAACCTCAACAGTTAACTTTTTGAAATAGCCCTTGACATTCTATATAGAACCGTTTCTGAAACAGAATAGACCACTAACCGCAAATAGCTGTGGAGATTCGGTCCGCTACTTAACGTAGAATATGTCTTTTCCTTCTTGCGGCTTCTTTATGGCTTCTTTTCTTATTTTCTTCTCTATCTTTTTTTCTTGACTTCCAGTTATCTTTGCGTCGTAGTCTACAAAGGCGCACACAAGATCGGCGAGATTCTTGTTTATCTCCGTCAACTCATCTAGAGAGAATTGAGCCATGATGTCGGGATTGTCAGCCCACTGCATCCACCCCGTTACGCTTCGCTGCAGTGCAAGAATTGTGAACCTGATGGTCCGCACCATGTCTAGGCGGTCATGTCCTTCGACCTTCTCTAACTTCTTTATTTCATCCAAAATCCTCTGGCAGTCGTTAACCCATCTTCCTTCCATGATCCATACCACAGTATGCCCTAGGGAATTTCAGGCATAAAAACTTTCTTAATTTCAAATATTTTTCACAAAAGGATATAAGAATCGATAAAATCTCCTTTCAGATATGAGACTAACCGCGAAGGAAAAGAAAGAACCGTCGTTGGCTTTTGGCGGACAAGCAGTAATGGAAGGAGTTATGATGCGCTCCAAAGACCATATGGTAGTATGTGTGCGGCAGCCAAACAATGAAATAGTGACAAAGACCGAAGAACTGCATTCTCTATCTAAAAAATACCGGTTCCTAAAACTTCCATTCTTAAGGGGCATCCTGGCTCTATTTGAAACGTTATACTCGGGAATAAGGGGCATCTATTTTTCCGCAAACGCCGCTTTTGGCGAAGATGAAAATGAGGAAGAGGTTCTTAACCCTATAGAAATCGCTGTGGTCGTTGCTTTTTCCATATGCTTATCAATACTCCTGTTCAGCGTGACACCCTTTTTCTTGACGTCCCTCCTGAACTTTGGGGGAGGAGTTGTCTTCAATGTTGCTGAAGGAATAGTTCGCCTCAGCTTCCTCTTAGCATACCTTGCTGCCGTATCTTTGGTCGGAGATTTCAAACGGATATTCCAGTATCACGGCGCAGAACATACAGCCATTAACGCCTATGAAGCCGGAGTTGAGTTGAAAGTTGAAAACGCCAGAAAATACTCTCGTTTTCACGCTAGATGCGGAACTTCCTTCCTTCTTATAGTCACTTCGATCAGCATTCTGTTTTTCTCGATTATGCCCAGTGCTGATTATCTGGTGAGATTGTCCTACAGAATTGTTCTCATTCCCGTCATTAGCGCTGTTTCCTACGAGATTTTAAAACTCAGCGACAAGTACAGAAACTCAAGAATCATGAAAGTTTTGGTGGCGCCGGGTTTGGCTCTTCAACATCTTACGACAAGACAGCCTGACGACGAGATGATCGAAGTAGCCCTAAAAGCTGTGAAAGAGGTTGAGCGCCTGCAAAAAGGCATGTGAATGAACTTGCGGTCACGATTCTCAATACTCTCTAAAGCATATTCATTGTCCTAAATGTGGAAAGATAAGAACTCATCCACCTTAATCATAATCTCCTTAGATAGAATGCATGTGCCCTCTTGCATGCATGCATCAATAGGTGCACAAGTCATAAAAACTGAAGCTGATAATATAATAACTGCTTATTTTAATTTGAAGGGGGGGATAGATTTGGAAATTAAGGAAATGCCCATTGACGAGAGATATGATAGACTCCTTGATGACTACTTATTGGATGTCGCTACAGATTATTCGGTTTTAAAGGAACTTGGAGGGGTAGACAAGCAACTCGATTTGTCAGTGAAAATGCAGATTAAGATGCTTCCAAGGATTTTAGGTAGTCCTGTGTTTAAACTTTTAAAGGTACTTGCTCCAGGCAGAACCTTCAAACAGCTTTCTAACACTTGGCTCTACAACGCTCAAACATGGCATCCACTATCAACCATCGACATAACAAAGGTTTCAGACCGAGAAGTAGTGGGAGGAATCAAGAACTGTGTCCTCCTCAAAAGAATGAGAGATATAGTCAAGAAAACTGNTCTTGAAATTGACCCAAAATTCATCTGCAAGAGAGACGCAAAATACTTCCCAAAACTATTCAAAGAGTTCGGAATAGACATAACTTGGGAGCTTGAAGAAAACGGATGCAGGTTTACAGCAAAACTAAAATAGAAAGCCAGTCCTTCCCTTCCTTTTTTCTCACCAGAACACTCTAACATTAGATTATCTCTTGTACAATCAAAGTTGATCCACAAGTTATAAAAACTAAAGTTTTAGAGATCTATATCTACACTATTGTAGAATTAATTTCTGGAGGAAAGGAATTGTCATTTATAACCGCTTTTGAGTTAGGCTTATGGAATGCTTGGATTCTTGTCATTCCTATGCTAATTATCTTCTTCTTTGATGTGAGAGTGACAGCTGCTAGGGAATCAGGAAAATCAGGAGATTTTCAGCTAACTAGAAAGGAGAACATAATCATGAATGCCGTTTTCTTACCTGTGGTCGTTTCTTTCGTATATGCCGTTTTCTTGCTTCTACAACTTGGCACAACATGGCTAATCAGTGGTCTACTTGTCTATCTGTTTGGGATAGTTTTCACCATTGTTACACTTCTGAATTTCGCCACTAGCCCTAAGGACAGGGTCATCACTAAGTGTCTTTATCGTTTTACAAGAAACCCCATGTACATCGGTATGCTCTTATTACAAATTGGTTTGGGAATAGCTTGCTCTTCTTGGTTGTATCTCCTCTTAACAGTAGTTTTGATGATTATGCTCAACGCTGTTTCGCCATCTGAAGAAAGTTACTGCCTTTACAGGTACGGAGACAACTATCGAAAATACATGAATAGCATTCCAAGATGGATAGGTATACCTAAATCAAGAAATCTTAATTCAAAACACGAATAGATTAGGGGTGATTATTTGCCCATTGATCCTAATTTTCAAAAGAAACGCAAAAAAATGGGAAAAGAAAAAGGAGTAGTAGTCTGGGGACCCCTAGATCCACCGGAGAAATTAGGAATTCGGGGGAGTAATGTCGCTGTGGACTGGGATCTTTGCACAGGATGCGGCCTTTGTATTGAGATTTGTCCAGCACAAGTCTATGAGTGGCGAAAAACTGCTGAGCATCCCACCTCCGATAAGAAACCTTTTCCAGCGGAGGCGACCAAATGCATATGTTGTTATCAATGTGAAAAACAGTGTCCAGTCCAAGCGATACGAGTGATTTTCGGGGGACCCCAATCACCTTTTGATATGTTGGCAAGTTACCTAGTGATGGTACAGCTTATTGGAGGGCCTCTGTATGGACTTTTATTTGGACCGTATTTAAGCCTCACAATTCCATTTTACGTGGGATGGATAATCTTAGCCGCTAGCTTACCATTCTTCTTTTCTCCAGTTCTATACTTCAAAACTAGGGGCAAGCCAGCAGAGGGAAAAGGTATTATGGATACCACGGTTATTGTAGAGAGTGGAACCTATGGGATTGTGCGCCATCCACAATTTCTTGGTGCATTATTAACGATATGCGCCTCTATTCTAATTTCTCAACATTGGTTGTTTGCATTAATGGGTATTCTCATCGTGTGGATTACTCCTAAATGGATTCGTGAAGCAGAAGCAAATCTCATCGTAAAGTTTGGAGATGACTACAAACGTTACATGGAAAAGGTGCCTAGAATCAATTTTGTGCTCGGGGTCATACGGCTGTTGCGACGTAGAAAGAGAAAAGTAAAAGTTGATAGATAGAAGGTGAAATCATGTCACTTATACCCGCTTTTGAGTTAGGCTTATGGAACGCTTGGATTTTCTTGGTTCCCTTTCTGTTGGTAACTCTTCTCTGTATTCTCGTGATGACAAAAAAAGATCCACCACCAGGTCCAAAAAATCCACGTTTTTCTAAGCTTACGTTGTTATTTGGCATTATCTCCAAGCTTTTTTATTTTCCAGCCTTAGTATACTCTGTTTTCCTGCCGCTAAAATTGTGGACGATGTGGTTCTATGTAGGTCTTCCAATTACTCTAGTAGGATTAATTGGGAGCATAATAGTTTTGGTGAATTGGGTTAACACTCCAGCGGGTGAACCAGTTACCACAGGAATTTATCGGTATTCTAGACATCCTATGTATGTAACTGGAGTGTTGCTCCTTTTGGGTGTAAGCATAATTTCGGCTTCATGGGTTTTCTTGTTGTTTACCATCATAGCTTGGACTGGAGCAGTATATTTCATAAAGATAGAAGAAGCCTGCACCCTTGGACATTACGGTAAAGCCTATCGTGAATATAAGAATAGAACTCCTAGATGGATAGGAATACCAAAATCTAATGAGAAATAATCTTTACAACAAGCTTCAAGTTTGCTAATTGGTCAAGGAGTCTGACCAAGTACCGAGAGTATATGACTACGAAAGTACCTAACTAGAAAGTTTTAATATATTATACTTAGCATTCTGCTTTGAGGAATCATAAGTACTATGGTATCGATAAGTAGACAGAAAATACGAGTATTACTTTATCATTTAACTAAAAATGTTAAAAGTGTTAATAGACGTTTGTCTTTCCTCAGAAATAGGCGATTAACGTGGACCCACTGAAACTTGATTTAAAGTCTTGGAAGCTCTTTTTTACTCTCTATAAGTTAGCGGAGTTGGGTGCTTCTAGCCGAACTGTTAAGGTCTCCACGGAATATCTAGCCGAAAAGATCGGGTCGTCCCAGCAGACAGCATCCAGACACCTCATCAACTTGGAGAAGATGGGTTGGATCAAACGAACCATAACTCCGGAAGGCTGTTTAACAAAAATCACTAGCCAAGGAGTCTCTGAGTTAAAGAAACTATACTCTGAGCTGCGCTTGATATTTGAATCAGCATATCCTCCATCAATAACTTTGGAGGGCACTCTGTTCACTGGGTTGGGAGAGGGAGCCTATTACGTAACTAAAGAGGGGTATCGGAAGCAGTTTATTGAGAAGCTCGGTTTTGATCCTTATCCCGGCACCCTTAATCTCAAGCTGACAACAGAATATGACCTAAAATCTATGTCAGAACTCGAAGCCTATCCAGCCATAGAACTTGAAGGTTTTGAGGACGAGTCTAGAACTTTTGGCGCAGTGAAATGTTACCCAGCTATAATAAACAACAAAGTGAAGGGCGCCGCCATCTATGCTCTACGAAGCCATTATGGATCATCCGTGCTGGAGATTGTTTCTCCATTTTTCCTTCGAAACCGCCTGAAACTGAAAGACGGAAACAAAGTGAAAGTGGAGATCCTGATTTTGCCCTAATCTATTTTTTATTTGTTGAATGATTCTATGATCTTTCTCACGATTTTTGAGGAACTGTCTAGTTCTCTCTTTCCGAATCTTCCGATCTTTGCAACTTTAATGACAAATTTTTCTTTCTCTATTGCTTTTAGTAATTCCTTTTCTATTCCATCTTGGTCGTGACCCACGGCTATTACGTCCGGTTTTATCTTTTCAATCACTTTGTCTATGCTGAAATCTTCCAAACCCAAAATCGCCTCGTCCACCACCTTCAGGGACTCAACAAGCGCTCTCCGTTGATCCTCCGGCATAACAGGGCTTTTTCCCTTTCTCGCCTTAACAGTGCTGTCTCTAGCAACTATAACTACCAACTCCGCGTCTTTGCCTCCTGCTTTTTTTGCTTCTTCCAGAAATCTCACATGTCCTAGGTGAAGCAGGTCAAAGGTTCCCGAAGCCAAGACAATCTTTCTTTTTTTCTCTTTTTTTACCACGAGAACTCCACAGCTCCTAGCAGTCGCAGGGCATCTAACAATCCCTCACAATAGGCAACGGAAGCAAGGCTTGTTTCCAGTTTTCCTTCCTTCTGATAATATTTTGCGTCTTCCAAATAACGTTTAGCCGATTCAAACACTCTTTTTGCCCCCTCTTCGTCAAGATGCACAGTACTCTCTACCTGTCCGATTTCTTCAAAGACCCGCTCAGCGCCCCGGATATATTTTGTAACCAGCTCTTCAAGCGTCATTCAGCCATCCCCCTAACTTCTTCAGGTGCTCCTGCCAGTGTTATGAGGGCTTCGGCTTCCATGAAGTGGAGTTTACCCGGAAAGATGAGGGTGTGTGGAGGAACGCCAAAATCGTAGTTTATCACTTCTTCTAAGTAGCCTGCCTTAACTGCTGGCTCGATTGAACCTGCCCTCGCCACTCCAATAACCAGCGTTCTTGGGGTGACAACCTGTTCTTTCTTCTGTTTTTCCAGTTCCAGAAGCGTCTGCAGCGCCTCCTTGACGGTCATGTATCTCTGTTCCTCAGCTTTTATATCTAGATAGCACATGGTGTGAAGTCCCCTATCCCTGTTTTCCGAAATAACCCTATACGGAGTTTCAGAGACAAAACCTTTCTCAGAAAACGGTATCGTAACGGCTTTTCCATACTTGTAGTTCTGCAATCCTGAAATCCCCCTGACGGCTGAAACAGCAGAGGCACCATGTATAACCCGGGTTTTGATTCCCTGCTTTTCTGCACGGATTCGTAAATCAACATGAGTTGTGGCAATCAAGGGGTCTCCTGGAACCAAGAAAACTACTTTTCCTTTCTTAGCCTCTTCAAAAATCAGCTTTCCTCCCTCCTCTTCTAAGACTCTTCGCGAAACAATGTTGACCTTTTTTCCAGTTTTCTCTTCGAGTTTTTGAGTAGAGAGTCCCGGCATTAGGCTTGTGTAGAATTCGGCAAAAACGGCGTCTGCCTCTCTGATTTCTTCGAGTCCACGGAGAGAGATACCCTTTTCGTCGTACAAGCCTAATCCCACAAAGACTAACTCGTTCAAAGCCTTTCCACTCCCATTAACCTACAGTCTTTAGGCAACAAAAAATATAATGGTACCTGTAGAGTTACCATAATTTCTCATCATCAAAATATTTTGTGTTAATTCAGATTTACCTAAATTTTTCGAAAATTGGGTTTTTATAAAGTCTAAGCATAACTCAAACCAAAAAGCACTCCAGACTACTCTAAAAGGGAAAATCATTCAAGAAGAATATACTTAGTACGTGTTGGGCTTTGTTCCTGCTGATGTTATTCGTCTAAAAAGAGATGCTTGGTTTAGTAAATTGAATTCTGACAAAATCGATAAGTTAGTAGATTTTTTGTGCTGTAAACATTGGCTTATATAATTACTAGTTCTTTTTTAAAAGATGAATATTGAAATATCGGATCATAAGCCGACTGACAATTAAAAAAGGGGGGTAATCGAATTGCCAAAGCTTTCTATTTTGTTTTTCCAAGTCTCTTTAGGTTTTCTTTCGACTTTTCCAAAGAGTCTTTTAGAGAAGTTTCCGCAAAGACGGTCGTTGAATTCAACTTCGCAAGTTTCTTTTTAAAATCTTCCAAGCCTTGTACCTTTGTTGTATTAAGTTGTGCTTGCAAGTCTTCAAGTTCTTGTCTGACTCCTTCGATGTTGTTTGCTGCACTTTCAACTAGCGCGTTTTGTGTATCTGCATTTCCTTGTGTTATTGTACTGTTAAGCTTCTCTTTTATTGCTGTCAGAATGGCCGATCCACCAACACCTGCACCAATCATGGCTCCAACAAATTTATACGGATCAGTAGTTTCGAGTACGAATAAATATGCCAATGCTGCTATTCCCCCTAACAAAATATTGGATGCAATTCCCATATCGAACAAATTTATTTTGTCAGCTGGAAGATGTGGAAATTCAATATTTCCATTGTTCGCGATCAACTCAGCTGCAACTCCGCCAAGAACACCTAATATGAAAGCAATGACAAAATCATTCAAAAAACTGTCAAATACCGCAGTCATATAATTTTCCCCAATTTGTATTAGATTAAGTTAAATTTAAGTTTTTAACCATATATTATACCTATGGTCATTATCGCTGCAGATGTTGTTCGACTAAAAAGAGACATTTGGTTCTGTAAGTTAGACCAAGACCGAATCGTCACTGCAGAAAAATATTAGGGTAACTGCTTTCACAATAGGAGGATGCCTTTGGGTGGGCCCGTAGCTCAGCAAGGCAGAGCGGCGGACTGGTCCTACGGGACTAGGTTGAGGCTCTTAACCCGT
>JGI2172J19969_10001147_pt1 | contig 12077 bp, 9 predicted proteins | sample DeeMarSWOR230_32_FD_19969 | JGI IMG/M metagenome (IMG submission 19969)
CTTCTTCTTTAAAACACTCGTATAGGTTGAGGTACGCTCTAACGAAGAGCGCCATCGCCTTCGCATTTACCGCCATTTTCACCCCTAAAAGCTGCCTAGAAGCTTTTGGAAATCGCCTAACTAGGAACACAACTGGCAGACGTATCCAGCGAGCCCCACTGCGCGCGCTAATGCCGAGAACACTGAGGATAGCAGGAGTACCCAAAACATCATAAGGGTCATATCCACTCCACCCGCTATTATCAATCCATCCATTCAGTTTCTCTATCGCCTCGAGAACAAAGTCCATCAGAGTTCCCACCTGTTCTTAAACCATTTTTACGTGAAATCTTTACTGTCTAATAATAAATGTATCACTTCATTTTTCGTACCAACCACTTTTGCGCGCGCGAACAAATTACTCCTCCTTTAGCGTATGGTAGATTCTCATTATTTTACTATTCATGATGTGACGATGCTGTATTTTAGGTGTTCTTACTGCGCTCACATACATGTTAGTTTATATTTGATTTTTGGCACATATTTTCTGGATGCAGTTCATTAAGGGGATATAAGGGTTATGAAACAGGTTTTTGTTAGAAGTGCCAGAGAAGTGGTTGTAGAAGATGTGCCCTTACCCATTTGTGGCGACAAGGAGGTGTCGGTTGCTAATGCATATTCCGTTATTAGTGCTGGAACTGAGCTGTCAGCGATAATTAAGGGCAAACGTTCCTTGGTCATGAGCGTTTTGAAAGATTCTGCCTTGAGGAAGAAGGCTTTAGGATATTTGAGGAAAAGAGGGATTAAGGCGGGTCTAACTGTTGCGAAGGAACGTAGAGAGGCGTTTACACCTCTCGGCTATAGTAGTGCTGGAATTGTGATTGCCTTAGGAAAAAACGTGGTTGACTTAAACGTAGGGGATAAAGTTGCTTGCGCTGGAGGTGGAAAGGCCAACCATGCTGAAGTAGTTTCTGTTCCAAGAAATTTGGTTGCCAAAATCCCTCAAGGAGTCCCTTTCGAAGAAGCTACTCTTACAACGCTAGGCGCAATTTCAATGCATGGTATTAGGAGAGCAGAGGTGAGATTTGGCGAAACTGTTGTTATTTTTGGCGTAGGTCTTTTAGGTCAGTTGGCGGTTCAGATAGCTAAAGCTGCTGGATGCAAAGTTGTTGCAACAGATATAGATCCTCAAAGAGTTGAGTTTGCCAAGAAGATGGGAGCCGACGTTGGTTTGACCGTGGGCAAAGATGACTTGGAGANGGAAGTTCTCTATTATACCCGTGGTATCGGAGCTGATGCTGTAATAATCTATGCAGCTACTTCTAGCAGTGAACCAGTGAATCAAGCCATGAGACTGTGCCGAAAAAAGGGAAGAATCGTGGTTGTGGGTAATGTTGACATGAGGCTTAAAAGATCACCGTTTTACGAAAAAGAATTGGATTTTCTGATATCTCGTTCTTATGGGCCGGGAAGATATGATCTGTCTTATGAAGAAAAGGGGATAGACTATCCAATTGAGTATGTTAGGTGGACAGAAAACAGGAATATGCAAGCGTTCTTGGATTTGCTCGGGGATAAGAAGATAGATGTGAAGCCTCTTATTGGCAAAGTTTTCCCTATAGAGGAAGCTAAGAAAGCTTATGATATGTTAATGAGTGTTGAGAAGAGGCCTTTTACTGTTCTCTTGAAATACGATCCTTCACAGCATCTTTCTATCAAGAAGGAAGTTGTACCAATCAAAAGAACGGTTGAAATTAGTCCAAAAATCGTTGAAGGTAAAATCAACACGGTGGTGATTGGGGCTGGCGGCTTTGCCAAAAATGTTTTGTTGCCCCTTATGTCCAAAATTCCTGACTACAACTTGAGGGCTATAGTGAGTGCTACAGGAATTAATGCCAAGCAAGTGGCTAAGAAATACGATGCCGAGTACGGCACAACTGATTATAGAGAAGTTTTAGAAGACGAAAACGTGGACTTGGTTGTTATCACTACGCCTCACAATCTTCACTATCCCATGATAATTGATGCGGCGAAAGCTGGAAAGGCGATATACGTTGAGAAACCGATGTGTCTGACAGAAAGAGAACTAGATGAAATAGTGAAGATGATATCAAAGACGAAGGTGCCTCTTATTGTTGGTTTCAACCGAAGATATGCCCCACTGGCTGTAAGAGCGAAGGAGTTGCTAAGAAGCAAACATAAACCCTACCTGATCAATTATAGAGTCAACGCCGGCTTCATACCTGAAACCAGTTGGGTTCAGGACCCCGAGGTTGGAGGAGGAAGAATTGTAGGTGAGTGTTGTCACTTCTTAGACCTCTTTAACTTTTTCATAGAGTCTGAAGTTGAAAGCATAAGTGCGCTGAGCATTCCAATTAATAACGCCACGGTGGTTGCTAATGACAACGCTATTGCAACTGTAAAATGGACCGACGGATCATTGACAACACTGCTTTACACTGCGCTGGGTCATAGAGACCTACCGAAAGAGCGGATTGAAATATACGCCAATGGCAGTAGCATTGTTATCGATGACTTCAAAAATATGGAACTGTATGGATTTGGAGAGAGAAACATGAGATTGAGGAAGCAGGATAAGGGACACTATAGGCAACTGGTGGAGATATCTAAATTTTTAAAGAGAGAAAAGACGAATATAATTTCTTTCCAAGAATGCGTAAAAGCCATGAAAATGGCGTTTGAAGCTGAGAGATTGACAAAGGAATGAATAAGCGTGCGCTCATTGAAAAGGTTTGGGAAAATATTGGAAATAAAACAATTGCAAGTATTGTATAAAGTGGAGGGCCGAGCCGCATAAACAACAATTTAATGGAGGAAATAATCTGTTGATCAAAATATGTGTTTTTGATGCGGAAACTGCTCATCGACTTCATGAGGGAATACAAACATGAAGAAGTCATACAAAACTAAAATTTTATACATCGGATCAATTCCACCAGAAGTCGGTGGACAAACTTGTGGAGGTGTTGCTACATATACGTGGGAATTAGCCACTCAAACTCATAGGAATGGCTATGACGTTTACATCTTAGCAAATACAGCTTCTTCCTTTATTAGAGATGGTATTAAGATAATAAGTCTGCCACCAAGAAATAAATTGTTGAAGGCATTTTACGGCGTAAGATCATTGTTAACAGCTAATAAAAATAAGATGGGTTTCCTAAACTTTCTGAGTTTCAAGCGCGCGCACAGACTGTACAGCGTCTATTCTTTAAAAAAGATTATAGATCGTGTAAAACCAGATTTGATACATATCCATTCATTGACGGATACACGCGCTTTGATCTCAGCTTTTTTAGAAAATTGTCCTCCTGTAGTAGTTACTGATCATGGAATTGGTGTATATTTTATGCATACAAATGTAGCGCGTAAAATATTCGGAATAAGAAATATGAGTGAATTAAAAGAAAAAGTAAACGAAACAGTAAAAACGGTAAATTTCATCATCACTGTAAGTGATTTTGCAAAGCAACAGCTAAAAGAACAATTTAACTTACCTAGTAGCCTAAAAATAAAAGCAGTTCTCAATCCATTAGATGTGAATAAGTTACCGTTATTAAACAAAAAAGACACGAAAGAAGAACTAGGGTTAGTGGGCAAAAAGATGGTGTTTTTTTCAGGTGTTCATGAGCCCATAAAGAAAAAAGGGTTGGATATTTTATTGCAGGCATTTGGTGTTGATAGTTATTTGCGTAAAAATTGTAAACTTTTAGTTGTGACCAGAGGGAAGGGGATAAGTTTTGCCCAGAGTTTCTTAAAGGACAAAAATATAGATGGCTTAATATTGGGCCCTCAACCATGGGAAAAATTGGTTAAATATTATAATGCAGCGGATGTCTTTGTAATGCCCAGTAGAATAGAAGGAATCGGTTTAGTTTATGAAGAATCCCTAGCGGGGGGAACTCCAATTGTCGGTTTCCCTGATAGCCTAGAAGAACTCGAAGATCTATTAGGCATTTATATAGGCGAAAAATTTGATGCCAGTAAAGAGGATGAAAAAGCACTTGCTAAAAAAATAATGAAAGTTCTAAATACGGATTTTGATAGAAAGCTTTTGAGGAAAAAAATGGTTGAAAATCTGTCTTGGGATGCCAAATTTGGTGAATTTGACTCCGTTTATAAGGAGTTATTGGCAGATACGTAGCATAGGGTTATGAAGATGAGACTCGCTCCAGGCATTCCCAAACAATCAGACTATCTAAGACTTTTAAAAAATAATATTTTCATCCAAATAGAGCAATTTTCTAATGACTTTTTAAGAATTAATAAAAAAAAGCTTGAAAACTATCACCTAATTAAAGACCCCTTACACCAAATCTTTAGGCAGTGGGAATATCCATTCTGTTATTCTTACATAGAAGAATATCTTAAACATGTGGGATGTGATGAAAAGATAAAGCAGCGCGCGGTCATTCTTGATGCAGGTTCTGGATGTACCTTCTTCCCCTATTATCTTTACCGTAAGTTTCCGAATGCAAGAGTATATTGCTGCGACGTAGATGCATATTTAGCCTCTTTCTTTTATGATATCAATATCAAGATGAACATGAATATAGACTTTAAAGTATGCAATATTCAAAACTTAGATTATAAGCGTAATTTTTTTAATGTAATATATTGCATTTCGGTTTTAGAACATACTAGTAATTATAAGCAAATAATTGGAGAGTTCAAACGGATTCTGAAACCTAATGGCTTATTGATTATCACATTTGACATTTCATTAGATGGCAAAAAAAACATCTCCATCAATCTAGCTCAAGATCTACTAAAGGAGTTGAGTAACCAGTTTGGAATAATAGGTGTTCATGACCTCAAAGAATTAGACTTGTTAAAGAAAATACACGAACCTAATATTCTAACGACACGATTTGGGGGAAGATTAAATAAAAAGCTATTACCTTGGAAATTAAATTGGAAACAAGTTATATATGAGATAATTAGGTTAAAGATACCGAAAAGACCATTTTGGGATCTGACAGTTTTCTGTGGTGCATGGAGAAATGAAGTATGAATTTTAATCGCGTGCGCATGACTACATTGTTAAAGTTTATGAAAATGTGATGAAAAGAAAAATGACTTCTTCAGGTAGGTAGCCGCGCAAATGAAATTCAATGTGAAAGAGTATTGGGAAAAGAGGTTGAGTGGTTACTTCTCTTTAGAAGGCGTAGGCTGTTTAGGAATGGGTGAACGTTTTAATTGGTACCTCTATAAATTGAAGAATAGAGTAATGAATAGGACTCTTAGGAAACTTCATTTGTCAACAAAGAATAAAACTATCTTAGACGTGGGAAGTGGAACTGGTTTTTGGATCAATTACTATTTAAAAAAGGGCATTAAGTATATTTATGGATGCGACATTTCTAGCACCGCTGTACGCAACCTGAAAACTATATACAGCAAATATGACAATGTTTTCGTCTTTGAGGCTGATTTTGGATCTAAGTCTATTCCATTTGATATGGAATTTGATATTGTGAACGCTATGGACGTAGCCTACCATATCGTTGATGATGATGATTTTAACGCCTTTATTGATAACGTTTCCAGATGTTTACGTTCAAAAGGATATGTTTTCTTAACAGATGCTTTTCCAGAAAGACCGCGGGATACGCGATATCTTCATGTAAAGAATAGAACATTAAACGAATATAATGAAAGAATGAAAAGGAACGGCATAAAAATCATCATGGTTTATCCCATATATTGTTTCTTACACCCACCAACGGATGAAAAACCTTTGTCAACTTTGATAAGGTTTCTTTACAAAATAAGTCAACCATTATATAGAAGAAAGCGTTTAGGAATGCTTTATCTAAGTGCGCTTTATATTCTTGATTCCATTCTAACCGCTTTTCAAAATCTCGGTTTCTCCGTGAAATTGTTGGTAGGTAGGAAAATATAATGCGCGCATTTCTTCAGCGACATTTTGCAGTAAACATTTTACCAATCTACTAGTTAAAACTTAAAATCAAACTGATACGTCATTAAACACCGAATCCTATTCCATAGTACATAAAGCCTTGCTTCTTCGCTTCAATAGGATTCACAAACCGTTTTCCATCAACTAGTGCCGGGTTTTCATTCATCAACGCTTTGATCCTTCCCAAATCTAACTCTCTAAACAGCTTATGGTCTGTTGCCATCACTATGCAATCTGCCTCTCTAACCGCCTCATTGACATCTTTTGCCCTCTCTGCCCCAAAACTTTCCTTACAGTANGGATCGTAAACCACNACATCNGCNCCNANACTCATCAACTCANGCACNATCCTTTCCACCGGGCTATTTCTCGTTTCATTCATNTCTCCTTTATACGCAANCCCGAGAACAGCCACTTTTGAGTTGCTAACATCTTTTCCGACTTTTGTCACCCCTTCAACAACCAGCTCTGCCACGCGCTTCGACATGTAATCGTTCAATTCTCGGGAAGGCTTTATCACCTTTGATTTGAAACTTTTTTCCTCAACCGAATGTAAGAGCAGATAGGGGTCTTTCGGTAAACATGGTCCTCCAACACCGCACCCCGGCGTGTGGATGTTAACTCTCGGATGCGTATTGGCCAGCTTTATCGCTTCCATCGCGTCTAAGCCTATCTGCTCGCAAATTAGAGCGAGCTCGTTTGCGAAGGCTATGTTTACATCCCTAAAAGTATTTTCCGCCAGCTTCGCTACCTCTGCACTCGTACAATCTGTTGTCAGGATTTCTCCTTTAGCTACAGTCTTGAACAACTCGACCGCGATCTCGACGCTCTCTGAGTCATAGCCTCCCACAATCCTAACGTTTTCTATAAATTCTTGTATGGCTTTTCCTGGAGCTATTCTTTCTGGGCAATAGGCTAGCCAGAAGTTTTCTCCGCATTTCAGCCCGCTCCTCTCTTCAAGTATCTTGGCTACTAAATTCTTTGTTGTTCTTGGTGGAACCGTGCTTTGAACGACTACAAGTTTTCCCTTTAATAGTCCATCTGCCACGGCTTCACACGCTTTCCACAGGTAAGTTAGGTTTGGTTTTTTACCCTTAGTTATCGGCGTTTGGATGCACAGCATCACTATATCGGCTTCTCTGGCTGCCTGTCGAGTATTAGTCGTCACTTTCAGCCTCCCCTGTCTAACAACTTTTCCAACTAACTCTTCGAGCATTAGCTCCACGATGTGACTTTTCCCCGACGAAACAGTCTCAACTATCTCTCGTTTTAGATCGGCTCCTATCACTTGGAAGCCTGCGTCGGCGAATAGGGATGCTAACGGCAGTCCTATGTGTCCAAGCCCTATCACAGCTATGTGGGCTTGCCTTGTCCTTATAATTTTAACAACATCATCTTTCATCTTAACTCTTCCTCCACAATCCTAGCTATACGCACACAATATTTTGTTTATGGCAGTCTAGCATCTTATCCTTCTCTGTACCAATGCATGCCTTTAAATTTATTAATGCCACGTATAATCTCATCTGTTCATTAAAAGGCTGGAATAGTTAGTGTCGTCTACTTTGGATCCGAGAACACGAGTTGCACGAGGCACCACATACCTNTTTGTCCAAGGNTTTCTAACCGCCGCCATCGGCGTCCTCTACATAATGGTCATCACTCGCATGCTCACAACAGAAGACATGGGCGTCTACGCCCTCTTCACCTTAATGATAGGTCTAGTTCAGATCATCGGCGTCTTTGCCTTACCCTCTGCATCCATCAAATACGTTGCCCAGTATCTCGCTAAGGGAAATCAAGCGAAGGCGAGGTCTGTAGTTGCCCGTGTGCTGCAGATATGTCTAACCGCTGCGACTATTGTTTTCTTGGTTCTGTTTGTCCCAGCAGAATGGTTATCCACAGTAATGTTTGGTTCCTCTGGAAATGCTTTGCTTTTCAGAACCTTTGCCTTTATCTGTTTCTTCACCATCCTCTTTGCCATAGTAATAGGTTTTCTGAAGAGCCTGCAAAAGATGCGGGACGTAGCCATCTTAAGCTTAGTCAATGTTATTATTAAGGCTGCCTTAGGCATCTATCTCGTCTCCACGGGCTTCGGATTGTTTGGCGTAATCTTTGGGTGGTTAGGCGGATTGATAATCCCTTCTATAGTTGGTCTAATTCTAACAGCCAAACACCTGAGCTTGCGGGAGAAGCCACACCCAGCCAAGCCATTGTTCAGATTCTCTTATCCACTTTACATTGCTAACATCCTTGGCTTTTCAGCCACTTGGATAGACCAACTGTTCATCCTACTCTTCTTAGGCGAAGGCGCACTCGGAGTTTATTACATAGCCGTCCGCGCTGCCATGGTTCCAGCCCTCCTATCAACCTCTCTTGTCACAGCACTATTTCCTCAACTCTCCGAACTGTACACCAAGGGAGGCTCAGAGAGCCTCAGAGATGCCTTCCACGTTTCCACGCGATATACGGCGCTGATAGGCTTTCCAATGATCATCGGACTCGCGGTCTTAGCTTATCCAATAATGATTTTGTTCGCTGGGATAGAATATGCCGAAGCCACGTTGCCCCTGATTATCATTTGTTTTGCAGCTCTTTCAACAACCATTGGAGTTGCCATAGGCCCTATTCTGATGACCATTGAACGAACCAAAACCGCATCCCTACTCACCATAGCCTCAATACTCACTAACATATCTGTATCCTACGTCACCCTCACCTATCTCAACTTGGGCTTAGCTGGTCCCGCAGGAGCACGGACAATAGCGTCTGTTATAAGTCTTGGATTGGGAGTTTATCTGCTGAGCACTATTTTTTCGCTCAGCTTTGACAAAGAAGCCCTTTGGAAGGCATCAGCTGCCTCCATATTCATGGCAGCAATGATCCTGCTCACAGACGTTGTTAGACAATTTTTAACGCCTTTTCCCACACAGTTTCTCGTCATTCAATTACGTTGGCTCCCTCTCTACGTGTTAATTGGTGCAGTCGCATACTTTTTTGCGCTAGTTGCCTTGAAAGCCATGCAAAAACGAGACATAGAGCTCTTCCGAGACTATCTCCCTGCGAGATTAAAGTGGATCGCCAACTGGTTTAATCGTCTAGCCACTTAAGAAGGGCTTAATCAATGAGAGGTTCTCTCAAAAACGTCTTGGCTAATAAGCTTAAGCCTGAAGAACTCAGTCTTCTCTACAAGTCTTACGACGTCATTGGCGACATTGCTGTAACCTGCATTCCAGAATCTCTAGAGCCCAGAAGCGGCATCATCGCTGAAGCCATCATGCAGACACATAAACGCGTCAAAACAGTTTTGCGTCAAGGCAGTCCAATATTAGGCGACCTTCGACTGCGCAAGCTCGAATGGGTCAGAGGTGAAAGAAAAACCGAAACTTTCCATAAGGAGTTTGGTTGTGTTTTCAAAGTCGACCTAGAAAAATGTTATTTCTCGCCTAGACTGTCTCACGAGCGAATGCGTATTGCAAAACTGGTCAAACTAAACGAAGTGATCGTAAACATGTTCGCCGGCGTAGGCTGTTACTCCATTATTATCGCCAAGCACTCTGAAGCTAAGAAAATTTTTTCCATAGACATCAATCCAGTTGCGGTTCAATTTATGCAGGAAAACATAGAAATAAACAAGGTTAGAGAGCGAGTTTTTCCTGTGGAGGGAGACGCAAAAAGGATTGTGGAAGAAAAGTTGCGAAACGTAGCAAATCGAGTTCTTATGCCCCTGCCTGAAAAAGCATACGAATACCTCGATTTTGCTGTGTTAGCGCTCAAGCCGACTGGAGGCTGGATCAGCTATTACGATTTTGAACATTCCAGAAAAGATGAAAATCCTGTTGAAAAAACTAAGAGAAAAGTGTTTGAAAAACTACAAAACTTCAATGTTAACTTTGAAATACCTTTTGGTCGAATTGTACGAACCACTGGACCCCATTGGTATCAAGTGGTCATTGATATAGAGGTGTTTCCAAACTAAGAATAGAAATGTTGATTACCGAGTTTGGTTTGTTCTTAGGATCAAAGGAGAGATTTTCAGATGGACGAAAGAAAACGGTGCCCCAATTTGGAATTTAACGTAAAAAATTGTAGATGCACCTATTCATACTGTGAGAGGAAGGGAAAGTGCTGTGAGTGCATACGTTATCATAAGGAAAGAAACGAACTCCCCGGATGCTTATTTCCACCCGAAATTGAAGAAACCTACGATAGGTCAATCCAAAAATTCGTATCCATCTATTCCAGTTGAGGTATGATCGAAGAACCTTGCATGCACTTTACTCTTTTCGCCGTTTAAGGGGGTTGCAACAAATCTTTTATAACTTTTCTAGTTTAACAGTATAGTTAATGGAGGAATGAATCATCAAGAAGAAACTAATGGAAATTCTCGCGTGTCCCATTGACAAGTATTATCCTCTCAAGCTGCATGTGTTTGAGGAAAAAGAGGAAATAGTGGCGGGCGTGATCACATGCCCCAAGTGTTCACGTTGGTATCCCATTCGAGATGAAATTCCTGAGATGTTACCAGACGAGTTGAGAGAAGAAAAGGACGAGCTGCCCTTCCTTCGGAAATGGAAGAACAAAATTCCCAAAAAAATATTGACTGATGGCAAACCATTCAACATTAAAATCGAAATCGAGAAATAAGAAAGACTCGACAAACCTCTATTTCTTAAGAAACACAAAATTCTGAAACCAGAAACTTTCTTTTTTATAACGAAGTAATATCGATAGAGATTTAAGCCGTTGCACAATTTTGCGCTTTCTATATGCTAATCATCTAGGTCTGCTTCATCTTGCTTGATGTTCGTCACACCGAATTTTTCAACGTTCCAAATTCTCGATCAAATACATTATGCCCATTGATTGTATTATTGCATGTGCGTTTTGTAAGAACTCGTTTTTTCATGTCTTAAGTGCGATTACAAAAAATTTAGGCGTTAAGAACTTGAAGATTCCCACTTTCGCAGCAGAGTTTAGCAAACATGCAAACCCTCCAAATCGCCTAAATGTGTTAGGGTAGACTTCCCTCATCATTGTTAGTACAGATTCTCCATCTAGGAGATAGTGGGAACTCTGTTTTCCTATTATGCTTTTTAGCGACCAGTAAAATGGTTGGTATACGTTATATGAGTTTCTTCTTTTGCACGTTCTAGCATAAAGGTTAGCAATCCTTTCTGGAAGATAGTCGACGAACCAAAGACCGGTGTGTCTGTCCTTGGGAAACATTTTATTTCCTGTAGAAAAGGCTATGCATCCGTTTGTTTTCACAACTCTGAATTTTTCATTTAGCAGAGCCTGTTGATATTTTATGTGTTCATAAAGGTCGTAGGATAAGGCAGCATCGAAGACCTGTGGTTTAAAGGGTAGATGCGTGGCGTCTGCTCTGACCAGTGAAACATTGGATATCTCTGAACCACGTAGCTTTGCCTTGAAATCTTTCAGTGTTCGGTCTACAACTTCTAAGGCTAGGACTTCCTGTGCGATTTTAGAAGTCTCTATAGAGAGATAGCCTTTACCGCAACCCAAATCCAGAATCTTCTTTTCGTTGAGCAGAAAATATTGTTGAACCCATGACAAGAAATAGTTTGCTCTGCTAAACCCTTTTTGGGCGTACTGGATATTCCATTGGTCAAACGGCTTAAGTCTGGTTAAGGTCAAAAATCGTTTAAGCTTAGACTTAATGTTTCTCCAACTCAACCTTGCGACGCCAACATGTAAAATCAACGTACTCGTCTTAAAAACTTTGTGCGCATGAATTGAGACAATGGTTGAAGCGAAAAAAGGGAAATGCCAAAATTGCCAAGTGGTGCAGAAAGCTGACGATACTGATAATGAATCTGTAACGATTTGAGATTTTCGATGGGTCATATTATTCCTAGAAAAGGAAGTGCTGCAAAGACAATTTGAATCAAAATCAGAGCGATTGTAACATCTCTTTCACTGAATTTATCCAGATTCATTAGCACATGTGTCCAACTGTATATTTTCTTCCCGTATGGGGGTTCAAGTTTTCCGTCTTCTCTCAGTTTTCCTATACAGGAAGTCTTGAATCTACTTCTAGCCTTTAAGACAAACTCAATTATAAAGGGAAACATCACTATCAAACCAGCTCTTTGCATGTCTCCAATGATAACGCCTGCCGCAACCAAGG
>JGI2172J19969_10001153_pt1 | contig 12058 bp, 10 predicted proteins | sample DeeMarSWOR230_32_FD_19969 | JGI IMG/M metagenome (IMG submission 19969)
ACCCACTGATGCTTAAGAATACAAGATGAAATAGTAGCTTTGCCCTGATGAACTGAATTCTTGATTTCCGTTTGTATTATTTACAAATCTTGTATTGGACATTCTCGAATCCCCGGCAGATATCTCTCGGCCATAGAGATCCTGAGAGCTGAGATAAATATCTTTCCAACCCATACATGGGCTAAAAGGGCTAACCTTCCCCTGAGGACGACCAGTCGCTTAGAAGTCCCCTCCCCTGCATTTCGTTGAAATTTCCCTCCAGGCATGATTTACTCCCAAATGAAATCGCGATCCCGGGGGGATGCTCCACGGAGAATTGTAAGAGACTATGAAAATCCTGCTCTCATCGGGAAGCCTCTACACATTGCCATTGGAAAAGGCCTTTTACATGGCCGCAGATACGGGCTACGATGGCATGGAGGTGATCATTTCGGAAAGCTTCGAGCAGGATGAGGGCTATAGGCTCTTACGTAATTTGCAGGAGATTCTTCCCGTCTATGTCCTCCACGCCCCCTTCCATGTCGTTCCGGGCTGGGGGGATCGCATTACGGCCCTGCGTAAGACCATTGAACTGGCCGAGAGAATCTCGGTTCCCATGGTTAGTTTTCATCCCCCCAAGTGGCTCGATTTGGAGATCAAGTTTTGGCGGTGGATGTATTCAGTAACGGATTTTCAGGAAGAGTTGGGAGGGGGAGAGGTAGTCATCGCCATGGAGAACATGCCGTATGGGGGAGGACCGTTGAGGTTTAACCCGTATATTTTACGGAGGACCCGGGATTTGGTCCGTTTCATCGAGAGCAGAAACCTCTACTTCACCTTCGACTGCACCCACATGGGAACGGCCCAGGCGGATTTCGAGGGAAATTTCCTTCGATTGTACAGAACGAAACGGGTCAAGAACATCCACTTTAGCGATTACCGAAACCATAGAGAACATCTTCTTCCCGGCCAAGGGATCTTACCCCTCGGCAGTTTATTGAATTACTTAAAGGATCCGGCTATGACCAGATGATCACCCTCGAGATCATCCCTCAGGAGCTGCCGGAAAATGAAGAGGCCGTCAAGAGGGCCTTGAGGGAGGTGGCCCTCAAAATGAGGGCTGAGCTGACATGAGGACGATGAGAAGGCCCATGCTTTGACACGGATGGAGGCGCCTGTTACTATTGATACGCGGAATTGGTGGAGTTGACCATGGCCAAGGTGAAGACCCAATTCGTGTGCCAATCGTGTGGCTACCGGACTCCCAAATGGCTCGGGAGGTGTCCGGACTGCGATTCGTGGAATAGCCTTGTGGAGGAACAGGTGATCGAATCGCCGGAGGCCAAGCGGCAAGGCTGGGGGCTCTCAGTTGCGCAACCTCCAAAGCCCATAACGGAAATAGAGGCCCAAGAGGGGGAGAGGTTGAAGACCCGTATCGGAGAGTTCGATCGGGTCTTGGGAGGGGGAATTGTCGCGGGGTCCATCGTCTTGATCGGCGGTGACCCGGGGATAGGGAAGTCGACCCTTCTCCTTCAGGTATCGGATCGGCTGTCTCAAGAGGGTCAAAAGGTATTATATGTCTCCGGGGAGGAATCACCGAGGCAAACCAAGATCCGCGGGGAGAGGCTGGGCATTCGCGCCTCAAACCTGTTGGTGCTCTCGGAGACGTCTCTCGAGGAAATCTTCAAAGAACTGCAGAAGCTCAACCCTTCCGTCCTGATGGTCGATTCCATCCAGGCGATCTTCACTTCAGAGCTTCAATCGGCTCCCGGATCCATCAGTCAGGTCCGGGAATCATCGGCGAGGCTCATGCAGCTGGCTAAAGGCACGGGAATCCCTATCTTTCTTATCGGCCACGTCACAAAAGAGGGGGCCATAGCTGGCCCTCGTGTGGTGGAACACATGGTGGACACGGTTCTCTATTTCGAGGGAGGAGCCAGCCATCCATATCGAATCCTGAGGGCGGTAAAGAATAGGTTCGGGCCCACCAATGAGATCGGCGTGTTTGAGATGAAGGAATCCGGCCTGGAAGAGGTCCTCAGCCCTTCTGAGATCTTCTTATCGGAAAGGCCCGAAAACGTCTCGGGTTCCGTGGTGGTTCCGTCCATAGAGGGAACCCGGCCCATCCTGGTGGAAATTCAGGCTCTGGTCAGTCCATCGAGTTTGGCCGTACCCCGCCGGACGGCCATAGGCGTCGATTACAACCGTGTGGCACTTCTGGTGGCCGTTTTGGAGAAGCGGATGGGACTGAAATTGTATAACCAGGACATCTTCTTGAACGTGACCGGGGGAATAAGGGTGGATGAGCCTGCGATGGATCTGGGCATTACCATATCGGTTGCCTCCAGCTTTCTCGATAAGCCCGTTCCTCCAAAAACCGTCTTATTCGGCGAGGTTGGGCTCACCGGAGAGGTGAGGGGGGTTGGCCAGGCAGAGGTTCGGGTGAGGGAATCGATCAAACTCGGCTTCGAACGATGTATCCTGCCCAAGACCAATAAGGAGAGGATGAAAAAGGTCGAGGCGATCCAACTAAAGGGAGTTGAATCCCTTGGGGAGGTCGTAAAGCTCCTCTTCTGATCCCCTCCATCCGGAGGTATTTTCATTAACACCTCACGTCCTCATTACCGTCGTTGCATTGACATCCTCTATTACCTGTAATAGCTTTACTACAAGGCAGCTCGCCTTAAATAGTCCTCTCCGGGTTAATCGTTATTGCAGACGTTCATGATGGAAAGAAGAAACATGGCATATCCTGAAAGCATGATGGGATCGATCAAACGATTAGAGGCAACTCGGGAGAAGAGGATTGAGCAGCAGATTCCCCGCCTGAGCTTGGCCGAAAGGGAGGCTCTCCTCAAACGGTATCACCCGGATTATCGGGAGGGGGTGAAGAGGGAGATTCAGGTGGGCGTTAATAGGGGGGAGAACATTCCCAATGAATTGGCCGACCTCTTCGAAGGGGAGAGCATGGTCGACGTGGATCATTTCGATCTTTCCAATCCTAAATACGAGGCCGATGTCCTGGTGGTAGGCGGAGGCGGTGGAGGTGCGACGGCTTCAATCTTCGCCAGGGAAAAAGGGGCCAAGGTAATCCTCGCCACGAAATTGAGAATCGGGGACTCAAACACGATCATGGCGGAGGGAGGGATTCAGGCGGCCACTTCAGAGTACGACTCGCCAGCGCTGCACTACCTGGACACGATGGGCGGAGGCGGATTTCATAACCACCCCGAGTTGGTTCGAGCCCTTGCCCACGATGCACCGTTGATGCTCGATTGGTTAACTCAATTAGGGGTCATGTTTGATCGGAGGCCGGATGGCGAATATCTCACCTCCTTTGCCGGAGGACAGTGTCGGAGGCGGGTCCACTCCGCAGCGGATTACAGCGGCCTGGAGATGATGCGGGTCCTGCGCGATGAGCTCTTTGCCAGGGAAATTGAAATCCTTGAATTCACTTCCGCCATCGAATTGGTTCTGGATGAGTCTGGGCGTTGTGCTGGAGCCATCTTTCTCAATTTGGATACCAGGGAACAATTTCTCGTCAAGGCTAAGACGGTAATTCTCGCCACAGGAGGCATCGGTCGGATACATATCCAGAACTTCCCAACGACGAACCACTACGGGGCCACCGCTGATGGGCTGGTGATCGCCAACCGTGCGGGAGCGAAGATGGTCTTCCTCGACGCCACTCAATTTCATCCCACTGGCACAGCCTACCCCGAACAAATCCTTGGGTTGTTAGTTTCAGAAGCCTTTCGTGGGTGGAGCGCCCATCTCGTCAATGTAGGGGGGGAGCGATTCATCAATGAGCTCGAGACGAGGGATATCACTTCGTCGGCGGTAATCAGGGAGGTTACGGGAAGGAAAAGGGGAATAGAAACCCCAACGGGCATGGTGGGGGTATGGTTAGACACGCCTCTGGTGGACATTGTTAAAGGGGTCGGCACCATTAACCGAATTTTCCCTCATCTCTTTCACCGATTCAAATCGTTTGGAATTGACATTACGCAGTTTCCCGTCCTCGTCTATCCCACCCAGCACTACCAAAATGGGGGCATCGAGATCGACATCAATGGCGAGAGTACGGTGGAAAATCTGTTCGTAGCGGGGGAGGCCTCAGGGGGCGTACACGGCCGCAATCGATTGGGAGGAAACTCCCTTCTCGATATCTTCGTATTCGGCAGGAGGGCTGGGATCACGGCTGCTCTGAGATCCAAGGAAATCAATTCGCGGAGGCTCACCCTTCAACATGTGAGGGAATACCACGATGCTCTGAAAGAGCTCGGCATTGGGAAAAAGCTGAAGGCCCCTTTGATCTTGCCGGATTACCGCTTTGAGCGGGCCCTCACTCGGGTTCACCAATAGGTCGGCCATCATGAGCAGGAAATCGAAGAGTTCGGAAAAAGGCCTTACGGAAAAAAACCGCCTCGTACCTATTTACATCTTCGGGAAACGGTATGAAGTTCCGGAGAACCTCACGATTCAGAAGGCGATGGAGTATGTGGGCTACCAGTTCGTGAGAAACTGTGGGTGCAGGGGGGGGATCTGCGGCTCCTGCGTGACCGAATATCGTACCCCCGGGAGTTATAAGCTAAAAATCGTCCTTGCCTGCCAGGCGGTGGTCGAGCCGGAGATGCAGCTTACCCAGATCCAATTCGTTCCCTCCCATAAGGAAGCCTATGACCTCGATATTTTACGTGGAGACGATTCGGTCCTGGTCAAGGTTTACCCCGAGCTGTTGAGATGCGTCCAGTGCAATACGTGTACCCGGGTCTGTCCTCAGGAGATCGATGTGATGTCGTACATTGCCGCGGCCATGAGGGGAGATATCAAGGAAGTAGCTCAGCTCTCCTTCGAATGCATCATGTGTGGAACGTGTGCCTCCAAATGTCCCGCTGAGCTTTCTCAGCATCAGATCGCCCTGCTCGCCCGGAGAATCTACGGCAGGTACATCCTACTTCCCTCCCAAAACCTTCAGCGGAGAATTCGGGAGATCGAAGAGGGTAAATACGAATCGGTTCTCGACACGTTGGTGAAACTCGATACAGAAGGGCTCAAGGACATTTATTCGCAAAGGGAACAAGAACCACAGGACACCTCCGGCTGGAAACCCCAGAACGAGGATTTCCCCGGGGATCAACTGACCTGAACCAACTCTGCGTCTGTTCCTGCATAATTTGAACCGAACGAGATACTGTAAATTACGCTTATGGTAGTGTGTGAGTTCTGTTGGAAGTAGGGCAACGGCAACCTTCGTACGTAGAAGGTTTCACCATCTGGCTCCTGTCCATCGCTCCTTCATCTTCAATACCTTTTGAGAGCGGCTACCGGCAGGGATTTTCCATGTATGCTTCCCTATGGGGCAACTGGCTATGCAGACTCCGCACCTTAACTCAACAGCACTCCAGGGCATAATCTGCTCCTGGTAGTGGAGGCACTTGGCCTTGTCAACGATGCCATCCTCGGAGATGGCGTGAACCGGGCAATCCCTCACGCAAGCCAGTTGACATTCCGTTCTCATCTCCCCGCAGAGGTTTCCCTCGAAAGGCGCGTCCGGTTCGAGACCCGCCTCTGTGACGACGCTCACCAACCTCACCTTGGAACCGAATTGAGGCGTGGTTAAGAGGTTGTTGAGGGCCATCTCCCCTATTCCCGCTTGGACAGCTGCGTGGCGATGGGAGAGTATTCCAAAGATTTCTTTATTAACCCGGGGATACGCGGCCGGAATGGGGATGGTACGGTATCCTTGAGACTCAAGATAGCGGGATAGTTTGAAGGCCATGCTGTTGAGCATGGAATTCAGCACGAAGAACTGGTTGGTGTACTCATAGCGGGTATAAGGGAGGTCGAACACGGAATCGAGAACGTGCACGGCGGCGACAATCACACAATGTGCAGTGGGGAGGATATCCGTGGGGCGGCGACCTGCCGGTGCATCCTGAAGTCTGTGGACAGGGGTTATTCCCGCGAGGTCCATTCCTTCCGCCAGGACTCGTCCTTTAACCTCCTCAACAAGGTCCACAATTCTGCTCCTTTCTTGTTATCTAATTGGATCTGAATGCCAGACGGCTTCAAAGGACTCTGTTTCTTAAAATCAGCGGGAGTTGACTCTATTGCTTATTTGACCATGCTCAGTCGCTTCGAGACCTCTAACCGGATGGCGAGAAAGGATAAGACAATACAGGATATAGACAGCGCTATGGCAAGGGGACTATGAAACAGGGCTTGAAGCCAATCTCCTCGATTTATGAGCAGAGCCCTTCTCAGATTGGCTTCCATCATGGGAGTGATGAGAAAGGTAATAACCAAGGGGGCATCGGGAATTCTTACTGTTCGCATCCCGTAACCGATTAACCCGAAGGCCAACATCACTACCACATCGTACTTGTTCCCCTGATAGGCGTAGCTGCCAATGATAGCCATCATGAAGATCAGAGGGATCAGGATTTCTCGCGGGAGGCGCCCCAACCGGGAATATAACCCACCCAAGACCCGACCGACCCCCAAATTAACCACATTTCCGGCAAGCAGGATTATGAATAGCGAATATACCACCGCGGGATACAATTCAAACATACGGGGGGAAGGGGTGGCTCCCTGAATCATCAAAGCTCCCCCTATGAGTGCAGCAGTCGAACTCCCGGGAATCCCGAAGGCCAGCAGAGGAATGAGGGTGGGTCCAACTGTGGCGTTATTGCCCGACTCAGCTGCAGCCACTCCCTCCAGTACCCCAGTACCTATCCCCTTCTTGGGAAAAGCCTGCTTGGCCACACTGTACGACAGAAAAGCCCCTACTGTGGCTCCCAATCCCGGTAACATTCCGGCGAATGATCCTACAAAGAGACCGATGAGCATTTCCTTCCATGTACGGATGTATTCCCTGAACGTTAAGCCGGGGCCGCCCCTCAGGAGCGCTGTCGAAATGCTCTCCTTAACCTTCCTGGTTATTCCCCTCTCCCGGAGAAGTTCAACGGCTCCCTCCACCATGCGAGAGATGGCAAATATGCCGATCATCAGGGGAATGAGATTAATGCCATCCGCCAACCACCAAATCCCGAAGGTCATTCGTTGTACAAGCCCTACAGGATCAGTTCCGATCGTCGCCAGGAAAATACCCAAAGCGGCACTAAACATTCCCTTTGCAGGGTGCGCACCGCTCAAAGTTCCCAACAAGGTACATGCAAGAACTACCAACCAGAATCGTTCGGTGGGTCCGAATTTGAGCGCTACCAGGGCTAAGGCGGGGGCCACTCCAATGGTTATCAAGTCACTCAGCGTATCTCCGGTGATCGAGGCATATAAGGCCATCAAAATAGCCTTTCTCCCCTTACCCTGCTGCATCAGCTTGTATCCATCATACACGGTGGCAGCGGCTTCAGGGGTCCCGGGGGTTGCAAAGCTTATGGCGGAGATGGATCCTCCATAGACGGCGCCTTTGTACAACCCAATGAGCAGGCCCAGGGCCGAGGCAGTGTTCATCGTAAAGGTGAGGGGAACCATTATAGCCACCCCGGTCGCTGCTGTCAGGCCGGGCATTGCGCCCACACCAACCCCGATAACCACCCCCACCACGAGCCAATAGAGGACCTTCAGGGAAAGCACCATGTGAAAGGCCTCAACGATGGCTTCTGGCTGGAACATATTATCAAACATATCTCGGCCCCAAACTAGAACGGAATCATTCCCGATAGCTTACCAAGGGGCAACTCTATGCCCATGAGGGTAAAAATAGCGTAGACTATCGCAGTCAAAAACAGCGCTGCTATTATGATATTTCGCCAGGGTTTTAAACCCAAGGCATACATGGCGAAAAGAAGGAAGACAGGGGTTGTAATCAGAAATCCAATTTCCAACATGAGCGCGAAATACCCCCAGCTTAGTACCACTGCCAATACAGCACCAAGAAAACCTGTAACCGTGAGCTTTTCCAATCGCGGGGGGATTTCCCTGCGGCGATTGTCGAAGATCAAAATGAGCGAAAAAAGAATTAAGAGTGCTACTGCTAAGGTAGGGAAAAAGCCCAAGGTGAATTTATCGCGGAGTCTTCTGTGCGCCCAAGGGGTGAGCTGGATATAGGTAAACAAGCCAGTGAACATTAATGTCATAATGACCCCAATACCCCGGTTGCACCGTAGCCACTTGGATTTCCTTTTTTCATTGTTGGGTTCCAATCCAAACCTCCCGTCCCATACATAAGACCCCTTGAAGCTCAGGCCAGTCCAGGACGACCTAGGCTTCAAGGGGTCAAGGTCCTACTTTTCCAGAAGCTCTATCACCTTCTTTATCTTAACCCTCATTTTTTCATAATCCTTTTGAGCTTCCGCATGAGGCACAAACCAAATCTCCTCTCCCAATTTCTTCAAGAGTGATTTGATAACATCATCCTTGAGGAGCTCGCCCATTTTCGCCGAAAAAAAGTCCACTATTTCATCGGGCGTCTCGGGGTGCATGGAGACATACCTCGGAAAGGCCATCCCATCTAAGCCCACGGCCTTGGCGTCCGGTACATTCTCGAACTCCTTGTGCATCTTGGGAATCGGAACTTCACTCGTATTCACCACGGCCACCGCCTTCTCGGGGATCAACGGCTTAACAGTGGAAACACTCCCTCCCAACATATGAATATGTCCCCCCAGAAAATCGGCTACCGCGTCCGCGGTACTTGCATAGGGGACAAGGGTCGTCTCAATCCCGGCCTGATTAAGCAGATATGCCGGGCCCATAAGCAAGGCCTCAGTGGCCCCGACAGTTATTTTCCCGGGATTCTTCTTCGCATAAGCCTTCAATCCTTCCCAGGTCGACCACTCAGTCCCCGGCTTGCTTACCAATACGGACCTCATGGGGGAAATGTAGCAAACAACTGTGATGTAGGAAACATCGATAGGAGGCTTCTTCTCCTTTAGTGCCGCTATTACCGGTGTATAGCTGCCGTACTGGATAGTATAGCCATCAGCCGGCCGGTTCAACATTTCTTTCCAACCAACCGTCGCCGAAGCTCCTGGGAAGTTCACGACATGCCAGGGTTGACCAAAATGGTCTATGGCCCTGGTAGACAAAACCCGGAACCAGCGGTCGCCTCCACCTCCCGCTTTAAAGGGAACAATCGTAGTAATCATCTTTTCCGGATATTTTGCATAGGTTTTCTCGCCTGCAAGACTTCCAACAACCAGAACCAACACCGTAAGACAAAGCAAAATTTTCAATGAATATTTCATTTTTCTACTCCTTTCTCATTCTGAAAAGCTTTCACCAGGTCATGCACTCATGCCTATAATGTGTTTCACATATCCCCTTTTCCTCACCTCCCCTCTTTGGATGTTTTCTCGGAAAACCTCACCTTTTTCACCAGCTAGGCCTCGACCATAGAGATCACCATAACATATCTCCAGAAATTGTTGAATCACTGTGTACGTAGTTACTATCTATTTCTCCCCTTGTCAATTTCAAAGAATTCCGCATAGGGGCATGTTTGCAAACCAAAGTCTTTACCCATTACATCGTTATAACGTCCATCAGTTCATCAATATCCTCGAAATCCTCCAAATGCTCGATTATTTCAATGGATCGCTCGACCTTATCCTCGCTTAAAACCCGGCGAGCGCACGTTCTGTATTTTGCCAGCAATTCATCGTTGGTAAGGGGTTTTGCCTTCGCCTCCCCTTTACAGTGCTCTACACCATAAGCATACTCCCTGCCGTCCTTGAGCCGGACCTTTACAACGTGTTTACCCGGACCTTCCTCACTCCAATCTTGAGGAACATGCTTCACTTTTGCCATAACTTCCTGGGTCTTAGCATCAAAAATCTTCTCGGGGAAGAACTGCTCTATGCCCAGCCTGCCATCCAAGAGGACGACAGCGAGGCTGTAACCGAGGCTATATTTGGCTTGTAGGTCGGTCTTGGGATTGATGTAGCGCCCCATGGGCTTGTCAACCAGCAAATCGCACTCGATGCTCTCCACTTTTTCGGGAGAAAGACGATACTGCTCAACGAGGTGTAGCAGAGCGTCAACAGCGCAGTGGTGTGCCCAACAGGAAGGGTAAAATTTTAAATTAATCCCCGGTGAAACAATTTTAAAAGGGTCCCCTAAGTTTGCGGTAAGCTCCGCTGCATTGTACCCGCCTTTCCCACAAAGAGCGTTCATTAGGCCGAATCGTCCCTCCAGAATCTCGTCGTCTCCGGTAAACCCCTTTTGAGCGAGCAACGCTGCCATCATGCCGTTTCTCGCGGAGTTGCCAGCGTGAAGCGGCATGGTCATCGTGCCGATATTCTGGCTTAGTCCTCCCGATACTGAGGCCGCAATGCCAAAGGCCATTCTCGTTTGGCCTAGATCCAGCTTCAACAACTTTGCCGTTACCGCTGCCGCAGCTACGGTCCCAAAAAAGCCAGTGGGGTGCCAACCACTTAAACGTATCGCCGCGGCTTTCTTCGTTGCCGCATTAAATCTCAGAAATACATCATATGCGAGCACCTGGGCGGCAAGGATCTCTCTTCCCGAAAATTTGTGCTTTTCCCCTAAGGCCAAAAGGACAGGCAAAATGGTCACGGTGGGGTGCGAAGGTGCGGTGTCGTCAAAGGAAATAGCATGGGCCGTAACGCCATTGCCAAACGCAGCATTGGGCGCCGACGTGGCAATNCTGGTTCCAATCAATCTCGCCTCTTCCGTTGCGCCCATCTCCTGAACGTATTCCTGGATTATCCTGCCTGCCGGTTCTACAACCGCCGCCAGTGCTGAGCCCATGCAGTCGAGGAAATGCCTCTTGGCCAGCTCAATGCCCTCCCCGGGTATATCCTCGAATTCAGTGTCAAGCACAAATCTGGCTAACTTCTCTGTAGGTCCCATATCTCCCAACACTCCTTTCCGGATTTGAAATGCACGGTATCCTTGTTCCCTAACGTGGAACAGGAATCGCCCTATTCCCTCCTATTGGTTTGAAATCTCCTACGCCTCTCCCGTTACCCGTATCCCCAGGAGTTTTTCCCACAAGAGTATTATGGATGCGTAATCTTTATCGCCTAAACCTTCTGCTCGAGCCCACTCATAGACACAATGCGCGGCATTGGTTACATACATTGGAAGCCTGAAATCCCTGCCCATTTCACAAACCAGCTCTGAATCCTTATAGGCTAGCTCGACGCTCATACCCGCTTCAAAATCCCTCTGTAAAATGCGGGACCCGAACCTTCTCTGAAAGATATCGCTGTTTCCAGATGACTTACTGATAACGTCGTACAAGATTTTAGGCCCCACTCCAGCTTTCACTCCCAGGGAAATCGCTTCTGAAATCGCTACCATGGTTACATGCGAAATTGCATTGTTCACCAGCTTCACCGTCATGCCCATCCCCACATTTCCAACGTGAAAGACATCCGACGCAATGGCTTCAAAAATTTTTTTCGCCCTCCCCATTGCCGAGTTCGTTCCCCCGGCCATGATCACGAGCTTCCCTTTGGAAGCCCTCTCGAGCCCTCCCGCGACGCCCGCATCAATAAACTCAACCCCTTTTTTCCCTGCACTCCTGCTGATCCTTCTTGCCAGCTTTGGCGATATGGTGCTTGTCTCAATGAAAAGATCTCCCCGCTTAGCCGCTGATACCAAACCCCTTTCGCCAATAAAGACCTCCTCGGATATGGAAGGGTGTGGCAATGAAGTCACCACAACGTTGCAGGCCTGAGCAGTTTCCCGGAGGCCCTTTGAACCCCTTGCACCCTGTTGCACGAGCAGAGCAACTCGCGCCCGATTCTTGTCGTAGACCAGGAGCTCAAAGCCTGCTCTTAGCAAGTTGGCCGCCATCAGACTTCCGGCGCGCCCGAGTCCCACAAAGCCAATTACGGGGGATTTCCTCTTTGGCATAATGAATCAAGGCCTCAAGATTCCGATGAATCGTGTAAAATTCCCATCCCCATTCATTTTTTTGGCTTGCTTTTTCTACGGTACTAAAAGCTCACACTCCTCTTTGGCCGAGACTGGCGCAAGGCATCTCTACGAAGAAAGGGCGGCTTCGACCAACTTGGGTACTTCAGATGGGGTATTTGCAATAGCGACACCTGCACCTTTCAGGGCTTTAATTTTTGACTCG